>Ga0315289_10004790_pt1 | contig 20144 bp, 33 predicted proteins | sample YL17G11_40_MG_FD_203452 | JGI IMG/M metagenome (GOLD analysis project Ga0315289, IMG submission 203452) | Sediment microbial communities from Yellowstone Lake, YNP, Wyoming, USA - YL17G11_40 | ecosystem: Environmental > Aquatic > Freshwater > Lake > Sediment | place: USA: Wyoming | collected... | reverse complement strand
AACAGATTCAATAGTAAGTAAACTAGGTAGTACTACTCGTACTGCTGAAAAGGATTTTATCCCTGAATTATCATTTGCATTCAGAGATGCTTTTAGTAGCTTCTTAGATGTTATGCAACATGATAGCGTTACCAAAGAGAACCCTTTGTTTAATACTAAATTCAAAGAGTTATACCCACAATACTTGCAAACAGCTTTAAGAGCTTTATATTACAAGTATACAGTAGGTAAATATAATTATTTGAATGCATTATCTTATGAGAACTTTACAAATTTAGTTATGCCATTCATGGTAACTACAACTGGTTCTACATTTTATAATAACTTAAAAGATATAACATTGCAAGCTGCTAAAGCGGTAACAGATAAATTGCCAAAACAAGAATCAATGAACGAAGATAAAGCATTAAAGATAAAAGTTCTATTAGATAAAGTTCTAATGGAAGCGAAGACAGCTAAAGTTATTAAAGAGTCTGAAGATAGTAAAGTCGCTAACGCTTGGAATAAGTTACACCCAGGAGAAAAAGCACAATTCTTATCAATATTATTTGATCGCGAATATTCGCCGTCATATAAACAATTTAATGAATTGCATCCAGAAACACAAAAGCTTATAATCCAACAGGCAGAAGAAGGAAGATTTGCAACAGAAGTGAAAGAGAACGAAGATGATTCTATGGATGGTGAACAAGCTATTAACGAAAAGGCTGCAGTCTCAATTCCACAACATTTAAAAGTATTAGAATATCTTTATTTTGAAAACAGAGAAGACTATGGAGATGGTGTATTTTTTGAGCCGGAAGAATTAAAGAGTAAAAGAATCTTTGCTTACTTACGTGCAGGTGAGATATTAACATGGGACGCTGAAGATGAGTATTATTATAACGAAGAAGGAAGTGATATGCCATTAGAAACATGGGAAGAACACCCAGATAAGTTTAAAATCATTAATAACGTAGAGGAATCAACTAAAGAACTAACAGAATATAAAAACCCATTGGCTCCAGATTCTAAAGACGAAATGCGTATTAGAGATATTATGTCTAAAGGAATACAAGCTATGCGTAAAAAAGGTGTAACTAACCCTCAAAATATTAGTTACGCTCAACGTTATTTAGCTAATCAAATGGCTGATAAAATTACAGACCCATATAAAGCTTATAGAAGATACAAAGCAGCTGAAGATATGAATTTTCACGACATTGCTTTAGTATTTTATAAAAAATATAGAAACTTAGGAGGTACACGATAATGAGTATAATTAAGGAAGCTGCTGAAACAAAAGAGCAGTTACAATTAAGATTAGATTCAGCAGAAGATGCTTATAATTCACGTAAAGCTGAAATGGAAGATGATTCTTTCTGGTCTCAAATGTCTAGAGGAGCTAAAATGAGTTATTTATCTAAGCTTAAATCTTTAGAAGATGATATTACCAGAATAACAAGAAGATTAGCTAGAGCTGAAGAAGCTCAACCTATGTTAGTTGTTGACGAAGCAGATCAAGTTGAAGGAGGTTTAGCAGATAAGTTGTCTATCAATGATATCGCAACTAAACACAATGTATCTATGGAACATTTGCAAAAGCAAATAGAAATGGGTATTGCTGTTGAACAAGAACATACAGATGATACAATACTAGCTAGAGAAATAGCTATGGATCATTTAACAGAAGACCCTAATTACTATACTAAATTAAAAGATATGGAATCAAAACCTGATTCTAATTCATTTGATATTGAAAAAGAAATTATAGCCGATGAGCCTACAAGTGTAGCTGCGGAAAATGATTTAACAGACAGAATCACATTAAGAAGAGAAATAGAGTCAATAATCAATTCTACTGAGGATTTAATAATAAACAATCTTTCGGGTGACGAGGTATCTATTTCCGCAGGATTGCAAGATATTTTAGCCAAATTTAAAGAAATTAGAGATGTGGTTGAGAATGGTACAGGCGAGGAAGATGAACCTATGATAAAAGTGATTAAATTAGAAGGCGAACATGGAGATGACGTTAATACAGATTCTGATGTTGTTGCAGTACCAGCTCCTTCGGATGATGAAAGAGAATTATTAAAAGGAAATACAAATGAAGAGGTGGATTTTACAGAGGATGAAATAGATGACGCTATTGAAACATTATATTACGCTCAGAAAATAGGTATTGGTAAGTATCGCCTTGATAATCATAACGGTAATGATTTTGAAATAACTTATAAAGAACCAGACCAAATCCAAGTAGGAATAAAATCAAATGAAGAAGACGCACACGCTTTATGTAATGAAATAAAAGAAGAGATACTATATAAATTGAAATTAAATAAAGTCAATTAAAATAAATAAACATGATAATCTACTTAGTAAGACAACAAAATTCAAATCTTTATAAAATAGGTGTAACAGGACAATTAGTAACAGAAAGAATAAATCAATTACAAACAGCAAACCCTGAAACTTTAATATTAGTTAATACATTTGAAACAAAACACGACTATACTTTAGAAACTTATGTACATAGACGATACGCTTCCCAAAACGTACAATTAGAATGGTTTGAATTAACCGATGAACAAGTAAAAGAATTTACGGCAATCTGCCAACAAGGAGAAGCAAACTTCAATTTACTCCAAGAAGAGAACACTTACCTACAAGATAGGTCCACAAAGAAAACAAGAAAAAATTATTGGAATTAAATAAAAAACCTCTTAAGAAATTAAGAGGTTTTTATTTTATATGATATTAAGGCCAGATCTTATCTTTTAAAGCTATAAGAGCTCCAAAAAGTATTTGGACTATAATCCAGGCTGTTGTGGATACTGTTCTAAATGTTTTAAGACTATCGATTTCAGTCTTCATGGCTTGTAATTGAGTAGGTGAAGTTATTTCATCCATCTCCTTCTTCCATTGTTTTAACTCACCCAAAGTAGTTTGTTGGTTTTTAATAACCGCTAACTCTTCTTTAACTTCTGTTAATTCCTTATTAATACTAGCATAATTAGCATTCAAACGTTCTAATTCTTTTAGAACGTGATTACTCCATACAGCCCATTCATTCGGATTTGCACTTGTATTTTTATCGTCTAGAGCCATTGTTATGCTTGTTTATGGAATTCTACAATGTTCTTAAAGTCTTCAAAATCTTGAATAGTATGACCACTCATTTTGATAAGACCATTTGAAAGAACTAATATGTTGATTGGTAATTGTCCTTCTTGACTGAAGTAAGTAAACTTAATCGCTCCGTTCATTGTAGGCTCACCTTCGTTAATAGGAACTTGTAATTGAACTGCCCAGTTTTTAAGATTAAATACTGCGTTCTCTTGTTGTGTACTAGCCACTTGTTCTTCTTCTTCTTCTTTATCTTCAGCATCAGGAGTAGCTTCACTAGCTACTAATTTGATATTTTTCAATAAACGCTTTTCTTGTTGTGTACCTTTAGGTTCATCGGAAACAATAGCAGTAAATCTTTTACCTTTAGAAGTAAATTCGACTTGATCTCCTGGGCTTGCAACGTCTGCTAATATATACACATTACGATTTGTAATAATAATATCATTAGTAACATCTATAATTGTATCCTCGCCTGCTTCTTTAATCTTCTGAACGATGTTAACATCTGTCTTATTGGCAAATTTAGCTAGTTGATCAGGATTAACTTTCATTAAGTCTTGAATACCTATTTTCATCCCATGAGTGGGACCTTCGCTTAATATGTCAGAGTCGATTCTCTTATAAACTTCAGAGATGATCTTATTAATTCTTTCTTTTCTACGATCTGCGTATGCCATTTTATAAGTGACCTTATTTAACATTAAATATGAGTCAAATAATAAAAATAATCACATTAAAGGAAAGTTAGTGAGAATAATTAAAGTAATTTTATATTATAATTTAAAAACACAAAAAACTATGTCAAAATTAACACTTGATCAAAAGTTGGAAGCAAAGTTGCCTACAGGTATCGTATGCTTTCAATACCGTAAAACAAACGGAGAAGTACGTTACGCAGCTGGAACAACTGATATGTCATTGATTCCTGCAGAGAAGCAACCTAAAACTGCTTTCAAAACCGGAGCTGCAAATGTTACTTATTACGATTTCGCAAAAATGGGAGTTCGTAGCTTGCAAAGAGCAAACGTTATTCGTATCGCTGCTACTGTAAGAAAGTAATTTCTCGGTTTTCTTTATTAAAAACCTGATAACTCCTTGTTATCGGGTTTTTTTATTTTTATTTTTAAGTGAATATAAAACTTAGATTTAAAAATGAATACTGAAACTGAAACAAAAGACAAACTGATTATGTGTAATGGCAATCTTCCACTATCAGCGGAACAAAAAGAGAAAATGATTGAAGAGGCTGCTTACCATTATGGAAAATTCCTAACTTCTTTAAAACACGATTGGGCTAACGACCCTAATGCAAGTGATACTCCTAGAAGAGTAGCTAAGTCATTTGTAAATGATTTAATCTCAGGATGCTATTCAGCAGCTCCTAAAATTACTACATTCGATAATACAGATAATTACGATGGAATGGTATTCCAAGGTAATATAGATGTAAAAGCTATTTGTGCTCATCACCATTTACCATTTGTTGGTAAAGCTCACGTAGCATATATTCCTACACCAGATAGCCAAGTGATTGGCTTATCTAAATTAAATCGTATTGTAGAATATTTTGGCCGTAGACCACAAATTCAAGAAAACCTTACAATGCAAATTCATGATTTCATTAATGAAACTTGTAAAGGTAATATGGGAGTAGCAGTAATGATTGAAGCTAATCACCAATGTGCTTGTCTAAGAGGTGTTAAACATGATTCAACAATGATGACTTCAAAGTTATCAGGAGTGTTTATGGATAATGCAAACCTATCAAGACAAGAATTTTATAACTTTGTAAATAACTTAAAGAAATAATGACAACAGCAACAGCAACAGGAACTGAGATCGCATCTCGTATTGGTTTCGCCCCTAAAGAAGCAACATTAGAAAATTGGCCTACCTCAGGTGAAAAGTTTTTAGTGGATGATGAATTAAAAGAATACGCAGCTTTCTTAATTAGAAAATATCGCACTGACTTATCACATTCTAATATTGGATATGTGTTCAAACAAAAAGCATCTCGCAGTGGTGATGATATTAATTATGGTACAGCTAAAGCTGAAACTGATTTACAAAAGACATTACATGGATTAGATGCAGTAGTAGTTATTGGTTGGGATGAATGGTGTGCGCAAGATGTAGATAACAAACTACGTATTATGTTACACGAGATTGAGAAATTAGTATTTGACGATAAGTCAGGTAAACTAAAAGCAACTAACCCTTTGGTAATGCAATTCCCTTTAGTAGTACAAGTATTCGGACCATCATCTCAAGCAGAGATTGATTTTATTTCAGCATACCAACGTTTCTGCAAAGATAACGGTGGAGACGGAAAACTCTAATGGAAGCAGGAACTAAGATGCTGCATTTGGATATCTATTTCAAATTGCCAGCAGACTTCAAAGGGGATTTAAACGATGCTATCCAAGCAATGTTAGATTACCGAAGAGGAGAGAAAAACCACAATAAAGATTTCAAAGCAGACCCTGAAAAAAGTCATTATGACAATTGGTGGGATATGGTGCATGAAACAGACCGAGTATTATTTGGCGGAGTGAAATTAGCTGAGATATCAGAAGATGAAACTAAACCTTGGAAAAACCTAGACCTCTAACAATGATCAAGAAGCACATTTCCTTTAGCGAGTATAGGCTTTACGCCTCATGTGCCTTCAGACATGCGTTAGAGAAACAACTAGGATACCAACAAGGCTCTAACGAGTTCTTGGTATTCGGTTCAGCATTACATAGTTCCATAGAAGAAATCATTAACAAGAAACATAATAAGATCTTGTATGAGAAAGTATTCGCTAGATTTCTTGAAGAAGAATCTAATGGAACTATTACTAAGTCTTACTTCGGAAGACAATTTGTAACTCAAGGAACAGCTTTATTAAAAGCGTTAGACTTCTTTGAACGTTATAAAGACTGGGAAGTAGTAGGAGTTGAAGATCAATTGTACGAACCTTTATATACTACTGATGAAAAAGAAGTTAGCTTTAAAGGTATTGTCGATCTTATATTAAAGAAAGATGATAAGTATCTTATTATAGATTGGAAGAGTGCAATGAAGCCTTGGGACATTGATAAGAAACAAGAAGACAAAAGTTTCTTTGGACAATTAGCTTTATATAAACACTTCTTCGCATCTAAGCACGGTATTCCTTTAGAAAACATATCAACTAGATTCGTTGCTCTAGCAAGAGATCCTATTAATATTCAACAATATGAAATAAACATAAGCGATGAGTTTATGAAGTTCATGGTTGATGATGTAATGAGAGTAGCTAAAGAGATTGGAACAATTGATAAAGGTAAACTACCTAAAGCAAAACATAGTGGAAAGCCAGAAGCAAAACAAACTTGTGCATGGTGCCCATTTAATAAAAATAAACCTTGCAACGATGAGGTTGAACAATTAGCAGAACCATTTATAAAAGTAGAAAATGAGTAGACCAAAAGTAGGAGTAGTATTAGACTATTCCATCCGTATCCCTGAATTCAAAGAAACATTTTTAAAGATCAAAGAACAAGTCTTGGTTGGAATGTCTGCAGGTCAGCATTTAGAACAAGGAGACCTATTAGAACAAAATAGTTTTTGGGCTAAAGCTGTGAAAGAAGATCCTAAGGTATCTGACTTTTATGCAACTGTTGCTATACCAGCAACAAACTCTGCTGAAGACTTTGATATTACAATGAAGAAGTATTTCTTTAATAACGAGCATCGTTTAAAGTTTATTGAAGAATGGTCATATAATTTATATGGACAAGGCGCAGTAACTAATAAAGCAGATATAACAGTAATTAATACAGCACAATCTAAATTATGTGATGTAGTATTAATTGATAGATGTACTAACACAAGAAAGATTCCTAATACATTTGCTTTCTTAGCACGTTCAGGAGTATTCGTTAAAGAAGTTATCTTCACAAATACAGAAGATGAGTTAAACGAAGTGAAAAGTGGATTAGTAGGATGTTGGGACCCATTTACAAATAAAGATCAAATCATTACACCAGGAGCAAAGTTCGGACAACCAACTGAAAAGTTTGTTCAATGGTTTATGGAACAAGAAAAATTAACAAAAAAATAAATAAATGAAAAAGAAAGTTTTAGTATTAGCAGTATTATCAATTATTACATTGACATCATTCACACCAAAGCCAGGTTTTCCTTGCCACCCAAATGGGGATTTATATCCTTGTACACATGCAATGCATCCACTGGGAGATTTAGGACCTTGTTGCCATACATATTTTGATGCTTGGGGGAATTTATGTTACACGCATGTAAATGGAGACATTTACCCATGCACTCACGCAATGCATGTTTTCGGAGACTTGGGACCTTGTACACACGTTTGTTTCTAATCATGGAAATTAAATTATTAATATTCAAAGTAGTTGTTGGATGTGATGGCATGCCTTGGGATGAAGCACAGAGAGCTATTGAACAGGTGCAAGCTGCTGTAAAAATGAAAGAGATTCCGGGTTACGCATTCCATCATTATGTGATTCCAGATTTCGAAACAACAAAAATGGATATTACTTTGCTTTATCCTACCGTAAATTCGTTGATGTCTGATAAAGAATTATTAGATTTAATGATAAGCAAGGGAGAAGTTCCTCAAGAAGTAATAGATAAAATTAATAAAGAAATAACAATACAATAAAATGGCAAAGAAAGTTAGACCTAAAAGCGAATTCGCAAAGTCTTTAGAAACAGGATTCAAAAAGCAAGCAGACTTAAACCAATCTGAAGAAGATAGAAAAGCTGATCGTTATGATAAGCTGGATAAAATATTTACGCAATTAGGTGATAAGAAAAATAGATACTTATTCTATTGTCCTGATATTCCTTTCCCATGTTCTACAGTTAAAGTTATTTATGAGCATGCCTCATACTTAAATGCAATGGGATTCAATGCAATCATTTTACATGAAGTAAAAGGGTTCCGTCCATCTTGGTTAAAGAAAGAAGGATTGATTAAAGATTCAAAAGTAATTTACTTAAGTGAAAAGAAAAAAGATGGAAGATTATCTAAACCATCATTCTCTTTCTCTCCTACAGATACTATTATCATTCCAGAAGGTTTCTGGACTGTAATGACAGGTTTCGCTGAAACAAAGACTTTACATAAAGTAGTTATGGCATTTGGTTATGGTGGTTTTGCAACTGCTGAACCAGGAGCAAATTGGAGTGCATTAGGATTTACTGATGTATTATGTATTTCAGAAAAACTAAAAGCTGATTACGAAAAGCTTTGGCCAAACTTAACATACCATACAATTGGATATGATATTGATCAAAATGAATTCATGCCTGTTGAGAGGAAAGAAATAAAGCCAGAGATTGCATTATCTTGTAGAAGCAGAGAAGATGCACAATCAATCATTAACATCTTCTATTCAAAATATCCTTTCTTAGATATGTTTCAATTTAAAGTAATGAAGAAGTTAGATACAAACGAGTATGCTGATTCTTTAAGACAATCTTGTTGCATGGTATTCTTAGATGAGAAGTCAGGACATCCTGCTCCTCCATTAGAAGCTATCTCTTGTGGCGTTCCAGTAATTTCTGTTTTCGGAAGAGGACAAGAACATTTAGCTGAACAACAAGGAATGGTTTGGTTAGGCTCAAACGATCCTTTTGGAATCGTAGAAGCATTAGCTGAGTTTTGTTTAAATTGGTTAGAGCATAACGTAGCTCCTATCACTGACAAAGCTATCTTAGATTTATATAACGTAGATGTTATTAAAACTAAATTGTTAAACGCATACACTGAATTACAAACTCATAAGGTTAAATTGTTTACTGCTGTTAAGACTGCTGTAGATGAAGGAAAATTAAATGATGAAGTATTAGCAGAGATGCCAGCAAACTTCGAAGCAGAAGAAGTTAAGACAGTAGATCAAATCATAGCTGAGTTGAAATAATGGATTACGATTGTGGCTTAACTCTAGATGTTCATTTCCATAACTTGGAAGACTATCACAATAAAGATGTGAGAAGTGCAGTAGAACGTATTGAAGGAATCTTATTCCAATTTCAATTTGGTTCTTGTAAGAAAATCAAAATGGAAATATTAGATTCATTTGAATTTATTAAAAGAAAGATATCTGTTGATTATGATGTTCAAACAGATATCTGGGAGTTTCATTTAACCGGATTAGATGGCCACATCAAATCGTTTACAATACAAAAGAAAACACGTAATTTAGAAATAGAATGTATATAGATTTAAAAAAAATAAAAGAACTTACATCTGATGGTGGACCACTTGCTGGAATAGTTCAAGATTTAATAGCAACAGTTTTAAAGGGAGATATATCTTCTACTGGATATGTTATTGCTGTAAGTACTTTAACACAAGAAGGTATAATGAAAGCTGAAGCGAAATCAGTTTCAGAAGCGGGTGCTGTAAAATTAGATAATATTTTTAAAGAAAATAGAAAGCTTAAATTAAAAGCTCCTGATAATACAGCAGATGCACAATCTTTCATGACTGTAAGTCCACATCACAGAATGATGATGATAGAAAAAGGATACAATCCTTTAAACCCAGAAGATGTAAAGGGTTATTATTCAGACCTACCTCCAGTTGGAGATAGTAAAATTCTAGGTGGAGAACATATTAAAAATATGGGCCAAGCGAATGAAGACGAAAGAAAAAGTTCAGTACAAGTAGCAATAATGCTAGAAGAACAAAATGATGAAGAAAACTAATGCTAGTATATAACGAAGATATAAGTCACTTTCAGCTACCTAAAGGTTATACATTTGAAAACAAATTGATATCTGTAGCTGTGCAAGAATTCCTTAGTACATATTTATATGAGCCTGTTTTAGATGGTTCTCAAATATTAATAATAAAGTCGGAATTAACAAACTTGTTATTTAAAAATTTTAAATACAAATTTACTACAATAGAATTAGTATACGAAGATAGAAAACTATCAGGTAAAATAGAATTTGAAGGAGGATTACCTTTAGACTTCGAACTTAAACATTCACAACCCTTAATAGCATAACAAATGAAAATAAATTATATTATAACAACTTACGGTGATTTATCACTAGCTAACGCAGATACAGTTAAATCAATTGAAGCTAATTTAAAACCTGGTGACAAGATTACTGATTTGTCTTACATGACTAAGTCAGAAGAAGAAGTTCTTAATGACCACATCTCTTCTTTAAAAGATGGTGAGTTCACCCACATCTGTATTATCAATGATGGTTCTCTTTTAAGAGATTTTGCAACAGATGTATTTGCAACATATGTAGATAACGATGAAACAGTTTATATGCCTATAGTTGAATTATGTAATGACATAAACGGAACTAAAGGTAAACCAATGTTTAAAGGATTCTTAAATGCATCTATTTGGAAGCCATACTTTGCAGAAGAGTTAGGTATTCTAGATCAAACATTATGTATAAGAGGAGTTGATTTACTTCTTTATGGTGCATTGATTCCAGTATCTGTCGTTCAAAAATTCAAATTCAAACCCGAAATAAAACATTATTCTTTCTTTGAGTATTTAAGTCGTATCGTCTATTCTAAAATCCCTGTTCTGGGTATTCCTAAAGTAACTTTGAAGTGTATTAAAGATTATGAACTAAAGGATTTGCCAAAAGAAGAAAAGTTAGCAGCTTTCAAACTTGCGCAAGCCAGCTTTACCTCGGCTTAATGAAAGAACCTGGAAAGAAACTCCCCAAAACTATTCTTCCTCATTATAAAGTTGAACCTGAATTTAGTGTAGAGCCACAAGATCTTGGAAAAGAACTTGAGCCTGGCTTACCTTCTAAAGATAAGAAGGAACTAAACAGAGCTCTATCTAAGATGAGAGAAGAGATATTCCACGAGACAGCATCTGGACCTGATTCACTAACATATTTTATGTCGATTGACGGTACAATAAACTTTTCTACAGAGGAAGTTATAGCTGTGAAGATGAAGGTTGAAGACAAACGCATAACTGTTGGAGGTACTTTTGTTAAAGGCAAACAACAATGTGAAGTTATAGTTGAGGTAAAGACAGATCTGGAAGGTGCAAACACTTTAATGAATATCTGCCAACGCTTAAATGATAAACATCAATATGTAATACGAATATTCAAGAACGATATTTTATTTAGAACAATACAATTATACGATACTTTACTTTCGGAAGTTTTTTCTGAAATAAATGAGGATGGCTCCAACACAAGTACACTAATTTTAAAGCCCAACTATTGGGATATGTAATGGAAGAAAACCAAAAGCCAGAGCCTAAGAAGCGTGGAAGAAAACCTAAACCAGGTTCAGTAAGTAAAGATTCTTATTTCGGAGAAAGAGAAGAACAAGCAATTAAAGATTATTTGTCAGGGAAACTATCTCCTGCAGAAAAGAATGAGTTGTTTAAAAAAATTATTCATCCTTGCTTGGATAAATTAGTGGATGGTATTATGACTATGCCTAAATTCCAAAAGATATTAGGTATTAGTAGAGAGCAATTAAAAGAAGATGCTTACTACCATTTAATATTCCAATTAGAAAAATTCAAACCAGACAAAATTGGTAAGACAGGAGAAATTGTTAAAGCTTATTCCTATTATGGAACAGTAGTAAAGAACTTTATCTTAGGATTAAAGATATTCAACGATGGAAACATTGCGCATCATGGTGGAATGTTAGATGTGGATACTCTCGGAGACCATATTCCAGATAATAGACGCGGACCAGATGATTTCGAAGATACAAGAAATGCATTGATATTACAATTAGAGAAAGCAGTTGAGGCTAAACGCCTTAATAAGAATGATTTAATTGTAGGTAATACATTGAAATATATGGTAGCTAATTGGCATAAGCTAGAATTCCAAAGTAAAAATGAATTCGTAAGATTGTTATGTCATTATACACAATTGAACCCGCCTGTAGTGGCTCGAAGCTTAAAGAAATATAAACTTTTAGCTTACGATACTTTAGTTCCTCCTAAAACTAAAGCCAAAAAACGAAAAAAATAATTTATATTTATTATTAAAACAATGGCAGCTAAAAAACCAGACGATAACATTGAGGTTTCAGGTAGTGGCCTAGAGATGCTTTTAAATAGAATTTTAAAAGCTTGTGAAGATGATATAGCTGAAACTGAACAGAATATTGCTTTTTATAAATCAGAAGTAATTAATAATCCTTTAGGTAAAGAACAATGGGGAAGCATGCTGGGAGATGCATTAAAGATTAAAGGACAAGCAAGAGATAGATATATCAAATGTGTAAACTTATTCAAAGACCGTGTGAAAATGAAAGAGATTATGGAGAAAGCACAAGGTAATGAAGATAGTCCAGAATCATTATTAAGAGCCATAGATAAAGCATTTGCAGAAGACGATGACTAATTTTTCACATATAACTGATGATGAGCTTAATGCTCACACAAACCGTTTATCTGCTAGAGCAGAAGGACTTCGCACAAATGTATTAAAGCAATGTGATGAATTAGAAGTGCTTTATAAAGAACTTATAAAGATGAAAGAGGAATTAGAATCTAGAAAGGGTAAATAATGCCAAAGACGAATCGGTTTCAAGCCAGTAGACCATTAGATCAGATTAAAACCAAAGTGACCGACATGACAATCGGTCATAAGGAGGGTTCTACGGCTCGTACATTTTATTTGGCACAAGTTATTGACTCTGAAGATCCTAAGAATGCTAATAGAATTAGAGTTCGCATTCCTCAATTAGATGATTCTTTCTATACTGAAGATAACGGTAAACTTAATGACACTAGTGGTCATGATAAACTACCTTATTGTTTGCCGGCTCATGGTAGAATGGTCGATACTCCTGAAAATGGAAGCGTTGTACTCATTGCTTTGATTGATCCTTCTCAACCTTTCATGGGTAGAATATGGTTAAGTACAGTAGCTGAGATGAGTTCGACAGAACTATTCGATCCTAAAAGATTAGCTGAGGAAATGATTACAAGCGCTTGGGCAAATGCCGAGACAGCTTTGAATGTTAAGTATGGCAATACACCAGAACAAAATAGTAGACCAGCATTAAAGAGTAAAGATAAAGTAACAAAAGATAAAGTAGGTATAAGAGGCAAAGGTAAGAATAAGTTATTATTTGAAACTGATATGACAACACTTATACAAAATGAAGGAGTAAATAATAAAGAGACTAGAGTAGAGTTGACAGAAGATATGCATTTACTTTCACAAAAGTTCCAAATGTTATCTAGTAATTCTAATCAAAAGTATCATCCAATGTTTGGAGAACCTAATTATAAGTTCCAACAATCATTAATGAATTTATTAAATCAGATTGTAACTTTATTAAATACATCTCCTGCAACTACTACTTATCCTGGAGCTCCATGTACGCCTTCACCATCTGCAGCAGCAATTCAAGCTGCCTATCAGAAGTTGAATGCAGATTTTGCTAAGTTAAAACAAAAAGATCAAGGTATGTCAGGTAATATTGAAATTAATTAAGTTGGACAGGCAAAATTAAAAAAGTAAATGAAAACAAGACAAGAAGGTATAGAATCAAAATCAATTGTAGCTGCTACAACAGTTTCTACTTTGATGACTCCTGGTCATCCGCCATCTCCCAAGACAGCTATCATAGCTAAGTTAAATGCTGAAGCAACTGCTAAGACATATGACTCTACAAAAGACCCAATTGTGTTAGCAGCTTCATTAGGAACAGGTATAGTGTCTATACCTCATGGAGGAACATTTGTTTTTCCACATGCACTAGGTTATATCCCTATTGTACAAATAGTAACACCAGATACAGGATATATTGGTTTATGGGTACAAGACCTAACTGATATGACTTGCACTATTTATAATTATAATCATACAAGTAGCACTGCTCACATTAAAATATACTGTCACTAATGCCAAAATCAGCTTCCCTTTATTTCCCGTTCGATGAGAACTTCCAAACAAGATCTTTAAAACGTGCTGAAACTCCCAATGATGCAATTAAATCTGCTATCAGTGCATTCTTGTTAACCGAGAAGGGACAACGTAGAGGCAATGCAATAGGATCATTTTTACCTTCATTGGTACATAAATTAATTCCTTCGGGAACACTTCCAGGATTATCTGAAGAGTTAAAAAAAGAATTGGCAACTCAATTTCCAGGAGTAATATTTAACGATATACAAATAACACAAGAATTAACAGATAACGTATCTTCATTGAGAGTATTAATATCATTCTCAACAGCTATAACATCTGTTGAGCAATTCAGTCTTTTAATTATATAATGAAGACAACTTTTGCTGCTAAACAATTAAAAATAAGTCATAACAATATTTGGTCATGTTGCACTAATAGAACAGAATACGCATCAGGATACAAGTGGAAATATAAAAACCTATAACGATGGCCAGTACCGCGGGAACAAAAGTAAATTACCTTAGTAGAGATTTTAATGCACTACGTGCAGATCTTATAAGTTGGAGCAAGCAATATCACGGAGATAAGTTTGCCTACTTAAATGATGCAACTCCTGATATGATGTATCTTGAGATGTGTGCATTCGTTGGAGATATGTTATCTTATTATACAGATAAGACATTCAACGAATCATTCTTATCTACTGCTCAAGCAGCTGAATCTTTAGTGCGTATTGCCAAAGACTTAGGATTCTTTGAAACAGGTTATACTCCTTCGCAAACACAAGTTATATTAACTATTAAAGTACCTTTTACAGTTGATATAAGTGGTGTAGTTATTCCTGACCCGGATTATTTAATTTCTATTAAGTCTGGAATGTTATTAAGATCAGATAGTGGTGTTAACTTTGAAGTATTAGAAGAAGTTAATTTTGCTAATGACTTTAATAGAAACATTTCTCCTAATTTAGATGCTAATAATATTATTATTGATTATACTGTTACTAAGACTGCTGTTGCCAAAGCCGGAGAGACAAGAATACAACGTTTCTTTGTACCAAATACATTAGCTAAACCATTCTTGGTAGTTACTTTAGATGATAAAGAAATTACAGAAATAATCGGAGTAGTGGATGTACCAGGAAATCAATACATAGCTCCAGTTGATGAGGATTTCATTGACCCAGACAAAGCTTGGTTTGAAGTAAGAGCTCTAGCACAAGATACTAAATTTGTTCCATTGAGTGATTCACAAATGTCTACACAAGTGATAGCTAGTTATATTACTCCAGTTGTTAAACTAGGAGCTAATCTTCCTATCCCTAGAAGATTTATTGCCAGAAGAGATATTAATGATTTATTATCATTGACATTCGGTTCTAGTAGCCCTTCATTCTCTACATTCAATAGCTTAATACAAACTACAATCGATCCTGATACAGTATCGTTCAATCAAGTATTAAACAATACATCATTAGGAGAAATTCCTCCTCCAAACTCTACTTTATTTATAAAATACAGAGTAACGGGAGGAGATAAAACTAATGTTATCACAGGACAAATAAGCAGCATCGTTGCCAAGAATTTCTTTCCAGCTTCTGCTACTGCAAACTTAACAACATTACAACAAGTTAGAGCTACTCTAGTTGTTAGAAATGATATTCCTGCTATGGGAGGTAAAGATGCCCCTAATAGAGAAGAAATAAGAATGACTGCTGGTAAAATATTCTCAGCACAAGATAGAGCAGTTACTTATGAGGATGTTAAGACTATAATAGAAACTATGCCTCCAGCATTTGGAAGACCATTTAGAATTTCTTATGAAGAAATAAAACCAAGAGTAGCTAACTTCCAACAAGTTGAGAATGGTGTTAACACTTTACTAGACCAGTTGATGGCTGAGACAACAACAATTGGAAGACAATTAAAAGCACAAGAGATTGAAGCTTTCTTGGGAGATTTACGTACAGGCGTTGCTTCTATAGATGGCTCAGGGGTTCCTTCTACATTAGATTCAGCATCATTAGCTTTATTAGGAGCGACACCAACATTATGGATAGGTGAAAAAGCTAGATTACATTTATTAGGGTTAGATTCTGGTGGACAATTATTAGCAGCATTCAAAGATGTGAATGGTGTTTGGAATTCGCCAAATGAATTATTAAAACTTAACATACAAGAATTTTTAAGAGATAAAAGAGTTATTGGAGATTGGATTGATGTTGTAGATGCTCGTATTGTTAACATACAAGTAGAGTTTACTGTACTAGTTGATAAGAAAAACAAACAACAAGTATTAATTGATTGTTTAAATAAATTAAAACAATACTTTGATATTAATAACTGGCAAATAGGACAGCCGATGTTTGTTTCTAACATACAAACGACATTGCAAGAGATTAATGGTGTAATAAACGTTGTAGATTTAAAGATATATAATATCTTTGGTTTAGGTAATGATAGTAAAGATCCAGTTTCAGGAAGAGTTTATGCTCCATTTGAAACAGGGCGCTACAGAAACAATAGCACTACTGCAGCATCTGTTACAAATAACAAATATTCAATGAATTCTGTTAATAATGTTATTCTAGCTTATCCTGACAGTATCTTTGAAGTTAAGTACAGTGAGGCAGACATTATTGGTAAGGCTTTGTAAGTGTAAATTAGCAGAATATTTTGCATATTTACATTAAATTATAACTTACTTATTATGAAGCTAGAAAAATTCTATTCACTACAAAAACGTTTTGAAAACCGCAGATTTGAATCAGCCCAAAAATGGACTGCACTTATTCTTTATTATGGTTCTTACTTAGGAAACATCCTTTCAATTATTTTATCCTTTTTCTTTGTTAATCACTTAGCAGGAACAGCCGCTGTACACTTTGCAGGACAAGAAATTGTACTACCTATATTCATTATATTGTTTTTAACAATATTTGAATTCGCTAAACGATTTACATTTGCTAATGTTATCACAACCTTCCTTACTGTTAAAAAAAGAACAGCTTCCTTCTTTGGAGGTTTAGTTTTTGTAGGATTATTAGTAGCTGGCACATTCTATTTATCTCTTTCTGGAGCTAACACATATGCAAATAAGACTGAAATCATAACCACTACTACAGAAGCGGTCATTAATACACAAATAGATAGTCTTAATAAGCGATTTAAAGAGGAGAATGATAAGTTAGAAGCCAGAATTACATATTTGTATAAGGCCGCTGAAACTCGCAAGAATAAGAGTTTAAAACCTTTAGAAGTTGAACAGGTTAAAGACTGGGAGGCATCTATTGCAAATAATAATAAAACTTTAGAAGTTAAGATAACTGAAATTAAAGCTGATAACAATTTAAAAGCCAACCAACAGAAAGACCAATCTAGTGATAGCCAACTAGCATTCTTATTATTATCTGGTTTTATTGAAATTCTAATCTTAATTGGAGTAGGATTCAATGAATATTACGAGTTCAATAGCTTTACAGAACAAAAAGAGGCGTTGGATAGCAATCCAAATTACCAAAAGCTTATCATTTACGAAGGATTATTAAAAGTTCTTTATAACAATGGAAAGACTAATGTTAATGCATCATTGCCTTCATTTAACGCGTTCAAAGAACTAGTAAGTGCATCAGGAAAGAAGCTACCACAGAAGACAATTAAGGAATTTATACAATTATGTAACTATTTAAAGATATCACAAACGATTGGTAAAAATAGAATAGCAGTTGTTAATTATGAAAAGGCACAAGACATCCTTTCAAATTATTTGACTGTTGAAACCGAATAACATAATAGATGGCTAGAAAGAAAAAATTATCTAGAGAAGACGAGGATGAAGTTGTAAATCATATGCAACGTCAAAAACCTGAGCTGAATATTAATACTGTTTCCATTAACTTTAAATGCAAAACAGAAAACCAAAAGAAATTTATTAATCTTATTAAAGAGAAAGTTATTGTAATCGGAGCCGGCTATGCTGGAACAGGTAAGACTTTCTTAAGTTGTGCAGAAGCATTACGTTTAATTAAGACAGAACCACAATACAGAAGAATCATGTTAGTGAAATCCGTAACTGTATTAAAAGGTGAAGAAGTAGGATTCTTAAAAGGAACTCTAGATGAAAAGCTTTCTCCATTCATGGAATCATTTAAAGATAATTTTACAAAACTAATTGGTAAAGCTTTGACCGACCAATTAGAGACTCAAGGCATAATTCAAGTTCAGCCATTAACTTATTTAAGAGGAAGAACAATTGACAACACAATTATAATTGTTGACGAAGCTCAAAACATTAGTTACGATAATATGAAAACCATCTTAACTCGTATTGGAGAGAATAGTAAAATAATTATCATTGGCGATCAACGACAAGTTGATTTAAAGAACAAGAAAGAATCTTGTTTAGCTTGGCTTGCTGAGAAATTCAAAACCAATAATCATTTTGGAGTTACTGAATTCTTAAAAGAAGACCAAGTTCGAAACCCTATAATTTCCGTTATAGAGGACATGTTTGACGAATTGCCTCCGACAATCTCGTAAACCCATTGATTTCAGTGCGTTATAACGCCTATCTTTTTCTTTGTAAAAAGGTGGATGGTTACCCTATTACCCGTATCTTTATGTTATAGAAATTCAAACAAACCAAAAATATAAACTATGAAAAAAGGAATTAAAGTTAGAGCTAAAAGAACTGTTCGTTATACAATGGGACAAGTTCCAAGTACCGATAAAATTCGTAGAAACGAAGTTTTGGTAGTTGAGAGTGTTAATGAGGCAAAAGGAACTCTTACATTTGAAGTTGTGCCTGATAGATATGGACCATTTTATATTGAAGACTTTGCAATCGTAAAACCTAAAAAGAAATAATTATGGCAACTCAAACAGTAGAGCAATGGTTTAATTCGCTAACAGGCGAAGAAAAAAAAGAAGCTGCGAAATCTCATAATGCAATTATTAAGCATATGAATTACGGACAATTGCCTCAAGCAGGTTCTTTTTATCAAGATGCGGTAAAGAAATCTTTTGAAGCAAAGAAGGATTTAGAAGAGTTTACACAAGCAGAAAAGAACGATGAACGTTCTCACAATGATTAATTATGGCAAAGAATTTAGACATAAAAGTTATCGACCAAGATATTAAAATTCTTGAGGCCGAAGAATTGAAACTATTTCATTCTTACAACAGACATGGAACAGCTGAATTCAAATTAGGTATCTTACATAAGTTGTCTACTATAATTACTAAAATTGAAACTTTGAAAAAATATAAATAAGATGAATAACTATTGGTTGAATTTAATTGACCCTTCTGTTAAAACAAACGGAGGAGTTATTATCGGCGATAAATTTAAACAAGACAAAGAAGCTTCGTTTGAAGCTGTACTAGAGGTGATTGGATTTGATAGTGTAGGAATCCCAATGGTAAAGTATTCACAAGTAAAATACTCTACAGATTACAAATGTAGCAGTAAGTATGGTACTTGGGATATGTATAAAGATGGGGATATTATGTGTTATATATTTGACTTAAATAAACTTTCTAAAATATAAATAAGATGGCATCAGTAAACAAAAAGAAAAAATTAAAAAATAGTAATTTTGTTCCTTCGGCTTTAAAAAGTAAAGGTGGGAAAGAAAGATTGAAAAGATGTTTGTTCTTTACAGCTTCAACTAGACAAGAACTTAAAAGAGACGAAGAAAACGAATAATAAAAACACAATGTCAAAAGGACCTAAAAGAAAAAAAGTAAAAGCACGCAAAAATGTTCGCGGTGCAGGAAAATTTGGTTGGACTGAAAACGGTCGACTTAAAGTGACTTTTTCTAAAATGGAGAAAGCAAAATCTCTTGAAGATGAAATTATTCCTTTAAATAACACAAAGGAGAATGTAGAAGCAATTATAAAACTAGAAGTAGCAACAGGAACTAAATATAAATAATTATGTCACAAGAAAGAGGTCACACAGGGATAAATGTTTTCGAACTACCTGACGGAGCAATACATGAACTTGATCATATAATAGGTCACAGAGTTAGAGTAAAAGACTCCGATGGGTTATCGCATGTAGGCAAGTTACAATTTGTAGGAACAAACCAATTGTTACCTTCTTGGGGTTTACATTGTACAATCGACAG
>Ga0315289_10004789_pt1 | contig 20145 bp, 17 predicted proteins | sample YL17G11_40_MG_FD_203452 | JGI IMG/M metagenome (GOLD analysis project Ga0315289, IMG submission 203452) | Sediment microbial communities from Yellowstone Lake, YNP, Wyoming, USA - YL17G11_40 | ecosystem: Environmental > Aquatic > Freshwater > Lake > Sediment | place: USA: Wyoming | collected... | reverse complement strand
GATGAGGCCTTGAAGAAAGGAGAGTATTTAAAAGATCAACTTGAACGCCTGAAGGCCAAACATAAACTTATCGGTGAAGTTCGGGGGAAGGGTTTAATGATTGGGATTGAGTTGGTTCGTGATCATGTTTCGAAGACTCCCGCCAGTGATGAGGGAAAGAAGATCAGAGAGATTTGTCTTGAAAATGGGGTGCTCCTTGGTTTTGGAGGTATTTATGCGAATGTGTTAAGAATTCAACCTCCTTTGGTCATCTCACAGGAACAGATGGAAGAGGTAGTTAAAGTCCTCGAAATGGCTTTCAGTAAGATTTGTTAGAGGATTGTAGAGTCAAATGATCCTTCACGAAACCATCGATCAAACCAAACAATTTGGTGGTCTGCAGGCAGTAGGGCAGTTGTGATGTCTATTTTGGATAAGATTACCGTCCTATCTAATTTTTGGATCATAAATAGAAATTCCACATTTTTGCATGAAAGCATGAAAGGAGGTGATTGACAAGGAATATAAAAACATTCTTTATAAGATAGGAAAGAGCCGGGTAAAATGATATTTATCTAGTATACCGCATTGGGTGGATGAAAAAAATAAGGAGGGAAGGAGTATGAAAAATTTAATCAGATTAATAATTTGGTCGATCTCTTCTTCAACCGTGGGCACAGGAAAATTCTTGGCGGAATCGGTCAGCGAGTCATCGCGAACCTGCTGGCAAGCGCGGAAACGAACCCGAGAGATCGGAATGGGTACCATAAAACACCATTTCCGGAAAAGGAGGGAAACTATGGGATGGATCTGGAGGAAAGCGTATCTGGTCGTTGCCGTCGTGGCCATGGCTCTGGCCATGGCCGTGCCTGCCGTAGCCCAGCAGAAGGTCCTCGTTGGGCTAGTGACCTCCCTGAGCGGAGTGTATGCCTCCATCGGTGAGGATCAGATTCGGGGGTCTCAGTATGCGGCGGAGGAGATCGGAGGCAAAGTACTGGGCAAGCCCATAGAGCTTGTGCCGGTCGACGATGAGGCCAAGCCCGGTGTGGGGGCCAGGAGAGTACGAGAAGCCATTCAATCCAAGGGAGTAAAGTACTTCAATGGCGCGGTCAGTTCCGGCGTCGCACTGGCCGTTGGTCAGGTCGTCAACGAGGAGAAGGCCATTTACGTCACCTCAGTCGGTGCGGACGAAGTCACGGGCTCCCAGTGCAACCGCCACGTTTTCCGGTGGTCTCTGCCCACCTATGGAGCGATTGAGCAAACCGTCAGGCCCCTGCTCAAGAAGTTCCCCAATGCAAAGCGGTGGTACACCATCACGCCTGACTACATCTTCGGTCACTCCCTGTTGAACAACACGACCCGAGTCCTCAAGGAGTTCAGCGCCGAACATGTGGGTAATGACATGCACCCAATCGGCCACACGGAGTTCAGCTCGTTCATAACCAAGGCCATGGCCAGCAAGGCGAACGTAGTGGTCTTCTTGAACTTCGGGAAGGATACCATCAACGCCCTCAAGCAGGCCCACAACTTCGGCCTGGGCAGGAAGGCCAAGATTCTGGTGGCTTGGTCATCCGGTCTGAGAGATATGGAGGAGGTCGGTCCTGAGTTCTGTGAAGGGGTGTACTTTGGCTGCCAGTTTTGGCACGACGTGGACGTGCCGTTGACCAAGAAGCTCAATGAAGTCTGGTTGAAGAAGTTCAACCGATATCCTTCCTACACCGAGCTCAGCGCTTACATCATGACCAAGTTGGAGTTCATGGGGATGGAGAAGGCCGGGACCACCGACGTCGAGGCGGTGATCAAGGCCCTGGAGGGGATGAAGTATGACGGTTTGACCGGACCTGAGGAGATTCAGGCTTTCGACCACCAGGTGAAGAAGAACTACTATCTTCTTCTGGCCAAGGCTAAGAAAGACATAAGGGGGCCGGGTGACAACGCTTCCATCGTCTCTTTCGGCGTATCGGTCAAGTCTCAGGCCGAGAGCGACTGCAGAATGAAATGATGTGAGTAGAGGGGAGCGGGCGGTTCGTCCAGATTCCCCTGGCCGGCCACAAATATTCACCGCTGAGGCACGGAGGACTCGGAAAGGAGTTGCTCTCTTCGTTTGCCGGGAGAGGATGGCAAACGAAGTCCCTTCTCCTAAGAGGGCGGGTCTTCTTACCCGTCGTTGTTTCCCGAGGCAAGAAACACGAGAACGTCTCCGTGGTGAGAAAAATGGTTCCGAAATACGTGAGGGCGTTCATGAAAGAACGTACCTAGCAGAGTAGAGGGAGTCTGGTGGACATCGGACTGATTCTGATGCAGCTCTTCAACGGCGTGGTCGTGGGCGCCGTTTACATCCTCATAGCTGTAGGATTGACGATCGTCTTCGGCATGCTGAACGTCATTAACTTCGCACACGGGGCGGTTTACGCCCTCGGGGCGTACATCGCTTTCACCCTTGCCACGTTGATCGGGAGCTGGACCGGAAGCTTTTGGTTGGCCGTCGCGTTGGCTCCCTTTGTCGTTGCCCTCCTTGGGGCTTTGGTCGAGGTATTCCTCCTCAGACGCATGTATGATGCCGCGCATGAGTACCAGATCCTCCTGACGTTCGGGGTGACATTGGTGATCCAGGATCTGATCATCATGATCTGGGGACCTATAGGGAAGAGCTTGCCGATGCCTCCACAATTGGTGGGAGTGGTGGAGCTGGGGGATTTCACTTTCCCCCTGTACAGGGTGTTCCTCATCGGTTTTGTCGCCCTGCTCTGCCTCGCCGTGTGGTTGCTCATCGAGAGGACAAGCTACGGTGCAGTTATTCGGGCCGGCACCGACAACCGGGATATGGTCAATTGTCTCGGCATCGACATCTACAAGACCTTCACCATTGTCTTCTCCTTCGGGGTTGGCTTGGCCGGGCTTGCAGGGGCACTGAGTCTCCCCGAGCGTGGAGCCCAGCCTTTCATGGGCGATACCATACTGACACTGTGTTTCGTGGTCGTCGTGATGGGTGGGCTGGGAAGCTTCGTGGGAGCCATTTTGGGAGGATTGATCGTTGGGGTGGTTGAGTCCATGATGATCCTCTTCTGGCCGCCCGGGACCATGATCGCCATATTCACAGCCATGGCGCTTATCATTCTGATCAAACCCAAAGGGCTATTGGGATTTAGATAGGATGGAATAGGATGGAGAGGAAGGGAATACTGGAGACGGGCCTCGGGAGACGAGCGCCGCTACTGGACAAGGAGACGTGGATCCTGGCCGGGGCAGTCCTCCTTTTGCCCGTTGTGCTGCCGTACAAGACCCTTGCTGCTGAGATCCTGATCTACGCGTTGGGGGCGGTCTCATTCAACATCCTCTTAGGCTTCACGGGGATGCTCTCTTTTGGGCACGGCGCTCTCTTCGGGGTAGGTGCTTACACCACTGGCCTGCTCCTCAAACATCTGTGCTGGCATCCTCTTGCTGGGCTACTGGGCGCGGCCATGGGAGGGATGATGACCGCGTTGGTGATGGGCCTTCTCTCCATCCAGCGGATCGGTCTGTACTTTGTCATGCTCACGCTGGCCTTCAATCAGCTGGCTTTTTTCGGTGCGTATCAGTGGAAACAGCTCACAGGAGGAGACGACGGCCTCCTGAATGTGCCGCGGCCTGATTTGTCCATCATGCCCGGCCTCGAGTTGCCCATCCAATCGAGTCTGCAGTTCTTCCTCTTTGTATGGGTCCTCTTCATTGTGTCCATGGTTCTCATTAGGAGGGTCCTGCGGTCTCCCTTCGGCCGGGTGCTTGTGGCAATCAAGGAGAACCCAGACCGGGCAAAGGCTGTGGGCTACAACATTCAGAGGTACAAGCTTATCGCCTTTGTCATCTCAGGACTGTTCACCGGACTGGCTGGTGGCCTTTACGCTCTCTTTATGAGGATGGTGCCCATAACCGCCATTGAACTCTTCACCTCGACGGATTTCATCCTCATGAGCCTAATAGGCGGATTGGGCTCCCTGTACGGGCCTATCGTCGGGGCCGTCATCGTGAAGATAGCCTCTGAGGTGCTCAGCCAGATCTGGCCCCGCTGGCTGCTTGTCCTGGGACTCACCTTCATCGTTTTCGTCATATTTATGAGGGGCGGATTATGGGCATTTCTCACGATGATCTGGGGCCGGGTGAAGCCTCGAAGGGGGTTGGAGGTAGGCCGATAATGATCCTTCGGACAGAGGGGCTCACCAAGCATTTCGGGGGATTGACGGCGGTCAACGGGGTGAATCTGGAAGTGGAAGACGGGGCGATTTACTCCATCATCGGTCCGAACGGAGCCGGCAAGACGACGCTGTTCAATATGCTAACGGGAGAAATCCCGGTTTCCAGAGGCGAGATCTACTTCCAGGGGAGGAAGATCACCGGGCTTAAGCCGCACCAAATCGCCAGGATCAGGATCGGCCGTTCCTTTCAGCAGAACAGGCTGTTCAAGAACTTGACCGTGGTTGAGAACGTACGTCTGGCTCAACACGCCCACGAGTGGGGCCACTTCAACATTTTCAAAGACTTCCTCTCCTTCTCGGGACCTGTGGAGAAGGCTTGGCAGATCCTGGAGGAACTAGACATCACGTCCATTGCGGCCAAAAGAGCCGGGGAACTCCCCCATGGACAACAGCGCATACTAGAGATAGCCCTGGCACTGGCAACGGACCCCGTGTTGCTGCTCCTGGACGAACCCACCAGCGGTACATCGCCCGATGATTCCGTGAGGATGATTCGCTTGCTCAGGAAGCTGGGCCAGCGTTTGACCATGGTGTTGATAGAGCACAACATGAATCTGGTCATGTCCATCTCTTCGACAATCACCGTGCTTTATCAGGGAGAAACGATCGCTTCTGGGAGCCCGGCGGAGATAGAGAAAAACGAGAGGGTGCGAAAGGCTTACCTTGGCGGTCACAGCCGATGATACAGCTGGAGAACATCCATTCCTACTACGGGACCAGTCACATCCTTCAAGGGATCGATCTGTCCGTGAAGCAGGGCGAGGTGGTGACCCTTCTGGGTCGGAACGGAGCCGGGAAGACGACCACTCTGAGGACGATCATGGGGCTTCTGAGGCCGAGAGAGGGAAGCATCACCTATCGGGGTAAGCTCATCAGCGGATTGAAGCCCTTTCAGATTGCACGAAAGGGAGTCGCCTACGTTCCGGGGGAGAGGGCGATCTTTGCGCACCTGACAGTGGTGGAGAACCTGGAGATAGCTCTGGTGGGAAAACGGGTCTCTCCCAGAGGATTCTGGACGGTCCAGCGGGTCTTCGATAGGTTCCCCGAACTGGCCAAGCGAGGAATGAGCCGGGGGGGTAACCTCTCAGGAGGCGAGCAGCAGATGCTGTCGATCGCTCGGGCACTCATAAGCGAACCCGATCTTCTCCTCCTGGATGAGCCCTCCGAGGGGCTGGCCCCGTTGATAGTGGAGGAGGTGCAAAGAATTACTCAGGAGATAGTGGAGGAGGGAGTCACAGTTCTCCTTGTCGAACAGAACCTGGAGATGTGCACGGCGCTGGCCAGCCGCCATTACATCATGGATCAGGGTTGCATCGTATATCACGGCACCAACCAGGAGTTCGTGACGGACGATGAGGTCAAAAATCGGTATCTAACGTTGACCTCGGTGGAAAAGACCATAGAAGCCGAGGGATGAATTGAGGAGGAAGATGCCATGCGCTTCGTCATTGCCATGATGAAACATGAGACGAACACCTTCTCCCCGGTCCCGACACCGATCGAGAGGTTCGGAAGCCGAGGAGCCTTTTTTGGTAAGGATGCCTTCAATGCGTTCAGAGGCACCAATACCCCCATGGCCGCCTTCATTGACATCGCGCTCAAGCAGAAGGCTGAGATCATCACCCCTGTGGCGGCGGAAGCATGGCCCAGCGGCCGTGTGGACCGCGAGGCTTACCGAATCATCACGGATGCCATCTGCGAGGAGGTCAAAAAAGGCTGCGACGCCGTCTTTCTCGACCTTCACGGAGCCATGGTCAGCGAGGACACTGACGATGGCGAGGGGACGCTTCTGGAGCGCATCCGCGGAATGGCATCCGCTCTGCCCATCGCGGTTGGTCTCGACCTGCACACCAACCTGACCCAAAGGATGGTGGACAACTGCACGGTCCTCGCAGGGTACAAGACTTACCCCCATGTGGACATGTACGATGCGGGCGCCCTGGCAGGCGGGATTCTCGTGCGGGCAATGAAGGGCGAGATCAAGCCGGTCGTATCCTGGGGCAACCGCCCTATGCTTCCCCACACGCTGCGCATGGGCACACATGAGCCCCCCATGAAGGACCTTGTAGACATGGCCAGGGCGGCCGAGAGGGAGGGTGCCCTGGCAGCCACCCTCTTCGGAGGATTTCCTCTGGCGGACATCCATGACGCCGGGCTGAGCGCGGTGGTCTTCACCGACCGCGACTGGGAAAGGGCCAGGGAGGTCTGCCGGAGGCTGCTGGATGCAGCTTGGGAACGTCGTGCTGCCTTCGTCTACCCGCTGGAACCCCTCTCCGAATCCGTAGCCAGGGCGAAGAATCTGAGCGAAGGACCGGTGCTGCTCATAGACCACGCGGACAACTGCGCATCCGGAGGTACCCAGGATACGATTGCAGTGCTGGCCGAGGTCATGGGTCAGGGTCTCGAGGACGTGGCCGTGTTCGCCATTCGCGATCCCGGGGCCGTGGCCCAGCTGATCAACGCCGGCGTGGGCACCCGAGTCACGTTGAAGCTGGGCGGCAAGATGGACATGCCTGCCATTGGAAAAAAAGGGGAGCCGCTGGAGGTAAGCGCAATCGTCCGAGCCATCACGGACGGCGAGTTCACCATCCGGGGCCCCATGTACACGGGGGTGAGGGCGTACATGGGGCGCACCGCCGTCCTGGACACGGGTAACGTCCAGATCGTTGTCATCGAACGCAATCACGAGCCCTTCGATTTGGGGGTTTTCCGAAGCGTGGGCATCGAACCGACAACGAAGCGGTATCTTTTGCTCAAGTCCCGCCTCCACTATCGCGCGGGATTCGCTCCCATCGCCCGCCACATCATCGAGTGCGATGGTGTCGGAGTTACCAGTTCGGACTACGGCCAGTTCAGCTTCACCAAGCTCAGACGACCCGTTTACCCCCTGGATCCGGATGCCACTCCACAAAGGCAATAGCGTTCACGCGGGTTTCGGCAAATCTCTCCACCCCTCTTTACTAAAAGGGAATTAAATTACCCTTCCCTTTGGAGGGGAGGCTGGAAGGTACTTTAGTTGCTTCGAAGTTCGATATTTGCGTTTTGAATTTTTTGGATAAGTTATGGGTATTATCCTCAGCTTTGCTTTCATCGCCTTTGTGGCGATCAACGTTCCGATCGCCTTCAGCATGGGGCTTGCCTCGATCCTTGGCCTCCTGCTACAAGGGAGGATTCCACTCGTCATCGTGCCTCAAAAGATCTTCACAGGCTCTGACTCCTTCCCGCTTCTTGCCGTCCCCTTCTTCATTCTGGCAGGCGCATTGATGGACACGGGTGGGATCTCGCTTCGGCTTGTTAATCTGGCGCGGGCCTTATCCTTCGTGGATTGTTCCGTCAGCGTTGTCAAAACGGTCGTCTCGGGGGCCACCTGTTGAATACCGGCTACTGCCACCTGTAACGCCGCACCCGCCATGCTGCTTGTATATTCCTGAGTACCATCCAGGGATATTCGAATTTCCGGGATACTTGCCTCCCCGTCTTCCTTCACAAGGAAAAGGGGGAAATTCAACAGCTTATGTTTTATGCTCCTGGCCCATTGCTCGCCGGAAGAATTACTCTGATGACTGATGGTTATCAGGGAAATGGGGTCAGACTTCGTTATTTTGCTTTTGCGGCCCTGGACCGCATTCTTTTCCAACCAATTATATCATAAAGTGGGCCGGGAAGTGAACTCTTGGCTTCCTCGCCATAACCGCAGATTACCCAAAAAGGGGCGGCCAGTCAATACCTAATTACCTAAGCCTGACCCCATTCCCCTTGATAAGTGTTGGGCGTTGTTGGTCAAGGCAGGTATCTGTCGATGTCAAGAGCACCATGAAATACTCCCAAGATATCGATCCGCTCCTGCCCTCGTATTAGGTATGTGATACGGTAGTGGCCATATAGGAGGATGCGAATGTCACCCTCCGGCTCAGACCTGTATTTGTGACCAATCTCTGGGAAAGCCGCCAAGATCTGTGCCCTCTGGTATATACCCTCGATGACCGTGGTGGCGGCCTCCGGGTTGTCTTGGGCTATGTAGTCATAAATATCCTTGAGCCACCGCTCCGCTTCCGCGGTCCAGGTTATTTCTGCCATGTTCGGATCCGACGCCCCATTTCATCGTTGGGGATCACCCGGCCGGCACGCGAGTCTTCCAGACCCCGAGCGATCATCCGCTGGAAAGCGAGCTCACGCATGATCTCTTCATACGTGGCGTCTTCGGGCTGCTCTTGAATCACTTCAGCCATTCGTTCTTTTATTGACGACATAGTGTCCTCCCCCTCCTTCTTTCTTTCACGCCCAACAGGAATTAGGCCGGTCTACCTTTGACCTTTAGCGAAGCTGTTTTGAGTCTATATATCCCAACTGACTTAATACCAATTTTTCGCGTAAATATTATATACTTTCATTCACTTAACCAAACTTCGGTGCTCGGATGGTTTTGTTGTTATCAAGACTTGCTAAGACCAATGCAAACCGGAGCCATAGATGAGAAATGGCTCCAAAGGAATAGAAATTCCCCTCAAGTCTTTGTATGGGCACCTTCCGGAAATTCCTTTTCATCCTCTACTCCAGAAGGCCAAGGGGCAGGTTGTTGGTTAATCAGAAAAAGATGGGAATAACTGATCCATAAATACTCTCTTATTCATGAGCAGTCAAGGGGAAAATTGCCTATGGAAATAACCTCGGAGGTCGGGTATTGGGTATCGGGTCGGACCAAGTTAATACTTTGATTTGATGGGTTTATATTGAGAAAAAGGGGCTGTTTTTTGGCTTAGAGCTTCATTTTTTGCTATAAAATTGAATCGCTAAGGGATGAAAGGACACCCAGAACCAACAGACATTACATCCCAGGGCGCATCTGGCATATTACCCATCGCTGCCATAAAAGGGAATTCCTATTGAGATTTGCCCGGGATCGCCGTCGGTGGTTGCAATGGCTTTTTGAAGCCAAGAAGCGTTATGGGGCATGCCTATTGAATTATGCGTGGAAGATGGGGTCAGACTTCGCTATTTCTTTATTTTGCTTTTGCGGCCTTCGACCACATTCTTTTCCAACCAATTATATGATAAAGTGCCCCGCGAAGTGAATTCTTGGCTTCCTCGCCATAACGGCAGATTACCCAAAAAGGGGCGGCCAGTCAATACCTAATTACCTAAGCCTGACCCCATTCCCGGTGGTTTTCCCTCTGTCAATAAATACCACCTCTCCTCAAGAAGCTCCTCCTCAGGGAGTCTTCAAAGAGGAAGCATTGGGTCCTATTAGCATCATTCTTAAATCTGGCCGCACTCCACGTTAAGGGCCCTATTTAGGGAATAGCTACCAAGGGTAGTACGATGATTGGGGACAGCAGACTCGGCAATGGCGGAGTATTTCCGGGCTACTTGTTGGGCCTTTGTGTGTATTTTTCTCGGCCTTTTCCACCCACTGGAGTTCGTCCGTCTCAGGAAAGCAAATAGGGTAAATCGACGTTGATCGCCTGTGTCGGGCAGTCTTGTTCGCAGGCGCCGCAATACCAGCAGTCCACCTCGTATTTCGCCTCGCTGAGACTGGAGCCTTCACTCAGGCGAAAGACATCGCAAGGACAGATATCCACACAGATGCCGCATCCATTGCAGGCTTCTTGATTTATTTGGATTTGCATATTATCCTCCCATGACTGGTTGAGTTGAAACGGCCGGCCGGCTGGCCACGTCTTTCTTTACGACCACAAACTTGCGCCACTGTTCGTCGTTTCTCTCCGGGTAGTCGACCCGAAAATGGTAGATGCCCCAGCGGCTCTCCTTGCGTTCTAGTGAGGCCGCCACCACCATGTCCGCGCAATCGAGGATGGCCTGCACTTCCACCGCCTTCATGGCGTCGTGAAAGTCGGCCGCCTTTAGACGGGAGACCTCGTGGCGGAGTCGGGCGAGCCGGGTCTCGGCAGCGCGCAGCTTGGGTCCCGATTTGGGATTATCTACATACTGATTTACCGTTTGGCGTAACTTTCGCTCCAGAAGCGCGGGAGGGATGCCATCCGCGCGAAGCAGCGGAGCCATAACTCGATTCCTCTCCGCTTCCACCTCTTCAGCCACCAGCGCAGCGAACCCGATCTGCCTTGCCAGCCGTGCGGCTTCCCGTCCGGCAATGCGCCCCAGCACGAACGCTCCCATCAAGCTGGTGGCATTTGCCGCTACATCCCCTGCTGCATAGAGGCCGGTCACGTTCGTTTCCGCCCGAGCATTGACCTTCAGCCCGTTGATCCCATGTCCGCCGCAGAGGACTGCCTCGCTCAGGTTGGCTTCAATCAGGTCTCTACCAATCTTCAGGCCCCAGGCGTTGAAGAATTTTTTGAAGGTGGGCCGCTCCGTGGTAAAGAAGCATCGTTCCAACTCTTCCACCATCTCCCGGGACAGAGGACGAGTGTCGATATAAACTGGACCTCGCCCTTCCCGATATTCCCTGAGGACCGCAGAGAAGAGGTCCATGTAGTTGTTCAGTTCCAGCCCCCCAGATCCCTTTTCCAGGAAAGCTTGCCCTAAGGCGTTGACCAGGCGGCTTCCGTGGGACAATGGAGCCAAACCCGGCCCATTAAAAAAACGCACTGTAAAGTAGTGCTTGACGCACTCCATATTGACTAGTTCAGCTCCTGCCCGGTATCCCAGGGAATAACCATCGCCCGCGCAGGCGGGGCAGTCGAAGACCGCATGAAGTACACCGGTCTCGGGAAGACCGAAACGGGCTGCGCTACCGGCAGCTAAGATCACCGTTTTGGCTGGCAGTACCAAGAATTTTTCCTGTCGGATATGTAAGGCGCTCAGCCCCGCTACCCGCCCGTCCACAGCAAAGACAGCCGTGACCGGGGCGTGTTCAATGCGACGGACCCCCCTCTTGGCAACCTCCCTTTCAAGGATCACTTTCAACTCGCCAGCCATGGAGATGCTCGTTACGGCGGCGGCGGTATCCCGGGCTGTCCACTGCCGGAAGATCTGATATTGGCCCCGCTCGTCATGAGGAAATTCCACTCCCCAGGATTCCAGGTCCTTCAGTACCCCAAAACTCTCTTCACCGACAGCTCGTACAACCGAGGGATCCAGAATTCCTTGAGCGGCAGACATTTGAGCGCGAACAAGATCCTCCACCCTGCTCAGCTCCGGGACGACCACCACGTTGATCGCGTCCATGCCGCAGGCGATAGATCCCCCCCTTCGAATCGATGCCTTTTCCACAATGGCCACTTCTGCCTCGGGCCAGGCTTCTTTGGCAGCGATCGCCGCCAGGCAGCCAGCAGCCCCTCCACCAATAATGGCTACATCCGATTCTTTGAGTATTTGCTCTCCTATTTCTTTCATCGCTCCCTCTTCTAACAAATTGGCTGAAAGGATTTTGAGGCGAATACGCTCCTTTAAGAAGAATCCCAGATGCCACCTGGATCATGGCCCCAATTATTTCCTTCTGGCGCTCCCCAGCAGCAGATCCAAATCCTTCTGCGCGTATTCCACAACCGTGGCCGCGTCCTTAGCGGTCGGCTCCATGATGATCGGCCCCTCCGGGTAATAGGTATCGAGGATTTCCACTAAGTCTCCGAAATTCTGGACATTATCCAGGAATAGATGCTGATGATGGGAAAGACCATTGGCGGCAGTGAGGCCGTGGAGGTGCACTTCCGTAATCCGGTTGCGAAACCTTCGGAACCATTTTTCCGTTCTCAGGCGCGTCGGGTTTCCCTCGCAGGGACCGCCCTCTCGGATGGTATAGCCGATATCGATGAGGACCCCGAAGCGCCGACTTCCTACCTGCGTGATGATCTCTTCTATCTGGTCAGCGTTGATTCCGATGATATTGCCGATCGTTCCCACGTTTTCAAAACCACATTGCAGCCCGTACTTTTCTGCGATCTCGGCTACCCGCTTCCCAAACTCAACATTATGCTGAATCACCGGCTTGTAGAGGGACATCGGCCTCGAGGGAAAGCCCGGGTGAAAAGTCACGGTATTAATATTCAGGTCCAGGGCCAGTTGGAGGCACTCGAGATATTGCTTTGCGCTCTCCTCCCGGATCCCTGGATTCTCCGCCGAGATGTTCAGATCCCGATGGTGGGCATGGAGGGTGAGGGTTTTGAAGTGAGCGAGAGCCTCTTTCATCCTGGCCTTTAGAGGAGGATCGATATCCCGGATCCAGGGCCCTGGGGTTGGGAGGAAGGGCATGCCTACCGCACTCTGAAATTCTGCGGGGACGAGCTCAAAGCCCTCGAGAGAGCTATTTTTAAGTAATTCTATCGCCTGAAAAAAATTCACTCCCGGCATCCAGAAGCCGGATAGCCCGAACCGCCCTCGATTCAACCTGGAAGTTTTAGGAGTGCGCATCAATTTCATCCTTGCTATTTGACGAAGCCCATCTTTCGGGAAATCGCCAAGGATTCTTCATAATCAGTTTTCCATACCTTATAAAAACCTTCGGCGTCGACCGAGTCGATGTTCTCCCCGATGCCCTCCATCCCTTTTTCAAAATCGGGATCGGCGATTACTTTTTTGAAGACTTCTTTCAATTTTCCCAGGGCTGCTTTATCTAGGCCTTTCGGGCCCGCGATTCCCGTGAAAGGACTCCCGACCACGTCATAGCCCAGCTCTTTGGCAGTAGGGACATCCGGGAGCAAAGGGTCCCGCTTCTCATTGAAGACCAGGAGAGGGATTAGCTTCTTGGACTTAAACTGGGAGGCAATCGAGGCGATTGAGGAGTTCATGACGATGTCTACGTGGCCCCCCAGGGCTGCCCAAATTGCCTTGGCATCATCTTCCGCAGGAACAAACTTGAACTGCAGCCCGGCCTTGTCGGCCCAACGCAAAAAAGTAAGTTGGGGAGCCTTCTGGGCAACGCAAGTATAGCTGATCTCCCCTGGTTTCTTCCTGGCGGAATCGATCAGGGTCTGAATGTTTTTCCAGGGCTTGGATGGGTTGACGGCAATCATCATCGTGCTAATAGCCAGCTGGCCGATGGGCTCAAAGTCGAACGGGCCGTAAGGGGGCTTGCTGAAGATCGGCGGGAAAATATTGGTCCCTGGGGTTACAGCCAGGAGGGTATATCCGTCCGGTTTTGCCTTGGCCACATAATCCCCCCCGATCACGCTCGCCCCTCCGGGCTTGTTGATCACGACCATGGGCTGTCCCAGGTACTTAGAGGCTGAAGTAGCGAACATCCTGGCAATGACATCAGTCCTTCCCCCGGCCCCCCAGGGAACAATGAGCTGAACGGGTTTTTCCGGGTAGGCCGCGAATGCTGGCTGGACCCCAAGGAGCCCCATGACCAACAAATAGAAGGTCAGCTTTTTCATTTGATCTCCTTTATAAGACTGTAAATTTTATTATGTGGACTGAAATAATATTTTACATCCTTATTCGCGTTTCTTCGAATTTAATTTTCTGGTAAATGTTCTTCCCATATTTTCTCGGCGACCCTGGCGGAGAAGGTTTTAAAAATCTTCTTTCCCTTCCACCAGAAGGCCGGGACGCTTTTTCCCGAACCGCTTCAGGATCGGAGGAGATAGCAGCAGGAACAGAGCGACGAATATGAATACGGCGGAAATGGGCCGGGAGATGAAGATTACCGGGTTGCCATTTGCCAGGATCAGGGACTGGCGAAAGCCATTCTCCAGAGTCGGTCCCAAGACCAGGGCGAGGATGAGCGGGGCAGGTTCATATCCATTTTTTTTCATCAGGTAGCCGGCCACCCCGAAGATGATCATCAAATAGACATCCTGGGTGTTGTTGCCAAGGGTGTAGGCCCCGATTAGGCAGAAAAGGAAGATCAACGGGAAGAGGAGAGAGTACGGGATCTTCAGGATCTTCACCCACAGGCCGATCAGGGGGAGGTTCAGGACCAGGAGTAAGACATTTCCGATATACATACTGCCCAGGACGCCCCAGAAAAGTTGCGGGTGCTCTTCCATGAGTCTCGGGCCCGGGATCACTCCGTGGACCATAAAAGCCCCCATCAGGACAGCCATGACTACGTTGCAGGGAATCCCGATCGTCAGCAGGGGGATGAAGGCTCCGCCAGCCCCCGCATTGTTGGCGGTTTCCGGCCCTGCCACCCCCCTAATATCGCCCTTTCCGAAGTTTTCGGGGTCGCGGGCGATCCTTTTTTCCAATGCATAAGAGGCGAAAGAAGCGATCAGCGCCCCGCCGCCGGGGATGACTCCCAAGAAGAAACCCAGGACGGACCCCCGGGTGATGGCACCCGACGATTTTTTCCAGTCGTCCCTGGTTGGAAGGAGTTCTTTGATCTGGGTCTGGAAGACCTCGCGCGTTTCAGAGGATTTCTCAATATTCAGAAGGACCTCGGAGATCCCGAAGAGGCCCATCACCACCGGCACGATGTCCAATCCTCCGATCAGTTTCGTCATCCCAAAGGTAAAGCGCTCGTTCCCCGTGACGATGTCGGCCCCGATATAGCCCATGAGAAGACCCACAAAGGCCATCATCAAGGCCCGAACCATCGAGCCGCTGGAAAGATAGGTCACCAGGGTGAGGCCCAGGAAAGCAAGGGCGAAAAACTCCGGAGGTCCGAAATTGAGGGCCGCACTGGCAATCGGAGGGGCCAAGACCGCCAGAAGGACCAGGGCGAATGTTCCGCCGATGAAGGACCCGAAAGCAGAAATGCCCAAGGCCGGGCCGGCGCGTCCCCGACGGGCCATCTGGTACCCGTCAATGCAGGTCACCACGGAGGCAGCTTCTCCGGGGATATTGATCAGAATGGAGGTGGTCGAACCGCCATAGAAGGCCCCATAGGCTATTCCCGCCAGCATGATGATGGCCTGAACGGTGGTTAACTTGAAGGTAACCGGCAGGAGAAGGGAGATCGTTGCCGTTGGCCCCAGACCGGGAAGAACACCGACCAGCGTTCCGACGAAAACCCCGATAAAGCATAAAAGGAGGTTCAACGGCTCCAGCGCAACCTGGAAAGCCATGGAAAAATGATGTACCAAGTCCAAAGGTTGGTCCCCCTTAAATGCCAAAAAAGCCGATCGGCAGTTCCACTTTCAAGGCTGTAAAAAGCGAGTAGGAAAGCACCGTAGCCAGAACCGCACAGATCAAGACCGTTCGCCATTTCTGTGGCTCAATCCATCGCAAAACAAGGATCATGAATAAAAAAGATGTCAACAGATAGCCGCAGGATTCCAGGATGATCCCATACGCCAGGAGTGCCGCAAGTGCCACCAGCAGCTTACGCCAGGAGTCTCTCTCCGGGAAAAGCCTGGTCTTTTCCGATTGTCTTTTTCCTTTTAGGCTTAATATGGCCGGGATGAAAATGGTCAGGGATAAGGAAATCAAGGAAACCCCGACAATGAAGGGAAGGCAGCCCGGTCCGGGGATTCCGGGCCCCCCGATTAATCCATACTGCCAAGCGTAGATGCAAAAAACGGTTCCAAAGCACATCCAGAAGAGGCTGGATACAAAATCCCGATATTTCATAAAGCAGCATGACCGGAAATTTTAGTTTTATGATTCATAACTTTACGGTACATAAATATTCTGCGCCCCCATTTTATGAAATGGAATTTGGCCCAAGCCTTATCTATAAACCGACATTTCCCAGATGACATCATTTTTAACCATTCCCCATGGCCAGAATGCTATCAATCCCGGTAAACATTGTCAAGCAGGCTTTGCCTATTGCTGTTTTCTCAGGTTTTTCCACAAGTTTTGAGTAAAAAGTTGACCAATCATCAGAAAAACGATCATTTTGACGTAACCGGAGCAAACCTTTCTTACAGTAAGCAAGTTAAAGCCGTTTCGATCCCTGGAAAAGACAAATCTACGTCACTTCAAGTTTTAGGTTTCCGATCCGGCTCAGTATGGACGCAAACAATTCCCTCGGCACGGCGACTTCCGCCATCTGGAAATAGATGTACCGCGAAGTATTGACTATCTTCGCGCCGATTTTTATCAGCTTCTCCCGTAATGTCGTAAGCGACCAGAAGATGGGGTCAGACTTCGTTATTTCTTTATTTTGCTTTTGCGGCCTTCGACCACATTCTTTTCCAACCAATTATATGATAAAGTGCCCCGCGAAGTGAATTCTTGGCTTCCTCGCCATAACGGCAGATTACCCAAAAAGGGGCGGCCAGTCAATACCTAATTACCTAAGCCTGACCCCATTCCCCCATTCCTGCTGCAACAATTTATTGATGCGTTTATAAATCCATCGAGTCCAATAGCCTGTGCTGCGTTCCAAAATACGTTTCGTGCCGGCACGCGGACCTCTGCTCTTGTCTGCTGTAGTTTGCCGTTCAATAAAACAGCAAAATCATAATTTTTGTAGCGAACGACATACCCGGTATAGAAGCCCGAATAATCGCCTCCGTGTCCGATGGCTCCATTATCCGAGTAAATTCCCAGGCCATAGGAAATACCGCTAAAATCGTCAATATCTATCTCAAACATCATCATGCGTTCCTGCTGCATCGTTGAACTGATCAGTGTGCCCTCGACCAAGGCCTCAGCCCAGGTTAAAAGATCCGAGACCGTCGAAATGATGCTGCCGGCTGCCCAGCCCCAGGAAGGGTCCGTTGCCGTGGATAGGTCAACTAATTCATTATCTGTGTTGCTATACTTATAGCCGTGGGCATAAGGGTCGGGCATAGAAGGATCGGACGGCACAGAAGTGTTTTTCATATTTAGCGGTTTGATGATTCTTTCCGAGACCTCATCATTATATGTATTGCCCGTTATCTTTTCGATGAAAATCCCCAGCAAGATGTAGTTTCCGTTGTTGTATTCTGATCGGGTGCCCGGGGGATAAGCTGGCGTGTCTTCACTTTCAACACCATATCGGATAAGGGTTTTGGGATCCAATTTTGCCAAGGGGTTGATATTTATATCCCGACTATATTTGCTGTCGGATGTGTAATTGCCCATTCCGCTTCGCATTTCAAGCAGGTTCCGAATGGTAATCATGTCTCTGTAAGGGATTGTGAAGTCAAAATAATTGGGAAGCCATTTTTGTATAACCTGATCGATGGTGTCGTCCAGGGAAATTTTCCCTTCGTCGATCAACTGAAGAATGATTGTGGCAGTAAATGTTTTGGTGATACTCCCAATATGAAAATGCATCTCTGATGACATGGCGACATCGGTGCTGTATTGGGCGTCATTTGCACTGACGGCGGCACCGATTTGGCCATAACCGCTTGTACCGATCCAAACAGCTCCGTTCGGGCTACGTACGGCCAAAACGGCCCCAGGGATTTCAAGATCTATAACTGAACTATCAAGCGAGGCTTGCAGTTTGGCGGCTGAAACGGTATCGAACACCGGGTGCGCATCTGAGCCGCCACATCCTGACCCGAGGCTGACCGCCAAAAGTGTGCAGCATAGAACGAATTGATTTACGTAGATTGATGTCTTTGTACGCATAGTATCCTCCTGGCGAGTTTTTTAATACTTTCCGACTCACTTATTTCCAGGGAACCATTCAAGGGTCGTATCTCAATTATCAATTGTCGAATTTGAATAATTAACATTAAGGATGCGACCCCATTCTCTTGCACCAAATTATGGACATAACGGCGAGCTGAGCAGAACGTCGGTCTAAGATGGCGCGTACTCGCGACATTCTTAGGCCGCGTTCTGCTCCAGCGGATTGTTGGGCGGCGCGCTTTTTTCTTGCGCCGCCCACAAGACGCTGGCGAAGCATGAAGATGGGGTCAGACTTCGTTATTTCGTTATTTTGCTTTTGCGGCCCTGGACCGCATTCTTTTCCAACCAATTATATGATAAAGTGCGCCGGGAACTGAACTCTTGGCTTCCTCGCCATAACGGCAGATTACCCAAAAAGGGGCGGCCAGTAAATACCTAATTACCTAAGCCTGACCCCATTCCTCCATTCCCCTGCTCTGCAATCCACTGGAGTTTCGTTGACACGGTTTGCGAGCTCAAAGTCTCTCCCGTCTTTCCTTCCAGCGAAACGTCATGCCCGGCTTCGCCTTCCCTTCCATGGGTCCCTTGGACCTCGGTTCCCCACGTTCCCGACCTGGAGGCCACTACTCCGCTCCCCCCAGGCCATCGGTACTATGCTCCGCTAAGACTGCCCATTGCTCCTCCCGGGTCGCTTCGCTCCTCACTCGCTCCCCGATACCTTGCCCGCTTCCCTCTCTTTGTGTCCCGTCCTTTCCTCCGGCTCGCTGACTGCGGGGAAACTCGCCGTCAACGCCAGGGCTCTTGGTCAGCCGGTACCCCTACTCTTCCGGCCCTTCACGGCAAGGACACATTGGGCTCTCCCAAGTCCCCGAGCTACCCCTGTGAGTACATGCCCCGCTCTCAGACCCCGGTGGCGTCCTCCTCGCTCGCCCTCCTGCAAGTCAGGACTGCTGCCTTCCGCACACTCCAATGCGTCGGCCTTCCCTCCCTTCGAACGGAGAAGTTATCCTTCTCGACCACGACTATACATATTTCGGGGTTCAATAGCACGGCCTGTACCCTCGTTCCATCCAGCTTCACACACCCCATTACTGAGATCGCATGTGGACTGCACTTCTGGTCTGCTGGCTAGGCTTTGACCAGGTGGAACTTGAGTCTCTTGAATGACTCTCATCCACTGGGTAGCAATAGCGAATTTCATGGCTCTACCGAGCCAATTCCAACGCCTAGGATTTACCTTGGCACGAGGAGCGCCTTGTTGGGCACTCTCATCATCCAACCCGCTTCAACCATCCTCCTTGATGGAAAGAGAATTTGTTACGCTTCCATAGATCATCGTCACTAATAAACGTCGTGTTCTCTTTCAGAAAATCTCTTACAGCCTCAAATGGACCTGGCCCGAAGGAGCGACAAACGGGGTGGCCGTTGATATTGGTGTCTTCAACAACGATATACGACCCGATATTCACGAGATCTTTATACGTGTTGAGTTCTGCCATCACATGCTGTTTGCTATGATCGGAGTCCAAGATCACTACCCCACCGCCCTCGGGAAGGGTTTGCTTGATCCGATTCACCAATGCAGCATCGGTAGAGCTTCCCTGGTACAGGCGAATTCGAGAATGTGACAGATTCTTGACGTCCCCCGTTAAGACAATATCAATGCCGACGACAACGGCACTCGATGGTGCTCCTATCAGGTCAAGTAGTGAGGCAAAATAGAGAAGAGACCCGCCGCCTGCTACCCCTGTTTGTAAGACAAACCTTGGTCTGAGTCGGTAGATCAGCTCTTGGTACAGGTGCAAGTCTAGCGGGCACTGCTGAATCTTGTAGCCCAGGAATGTGTTACGCTCCCATGTGTCCGATGAGGTATACCAGAAGTAGTGAAACGCTGAAACAACCAAAGGCTCGGCTGCTTGCTTAAGCAGCTGCTTGATATTCCTCATTTGTCGTCCTCTTCTCCTTAGATTGCCCAACAAATTATTCTAAAGTTTCCGGATAACTCCACGCCCCACGGGAAACTTCAGGGCTCTATGCAATGACCATTCATCTGTTGTCTTTGCACTCGCGGACTACCGGCTTCCCCTATCCCTTTCTAAGTATTCTAAAATGACACATAATCTCTTGACAATTTTTTCACAACCATTTATTTTTGTCTTTCCGTATATCATATCAATATAAAGATTATGAAGAAGATGGAGGATTCCACATGCTGGCAATTCCGTCTGCGGAACGAGTCCCTCCCCAACAACTTGAAAGGGCAGTATAAAAAATGGCTTCAATATTATCTGGACTTTTGCAGTAAATATCATTTCCCTCACATAGATAAAAACAGCCTGCCCCGGTTTATCCTCCAGTTAAACCCCCTCACCCTTCCCCTCTCCCCCGCAATCGGGGGAGAGGGCGGGGGTGAGGGGGAAGGATAAAAAAGGAAATTCCTATACAATTAAATTACAGGAAAAGAAGCAAACAACGGCGCAACAAGAACAGGCATCAATAGCGATTACGCTGTATTACGAAATTCAAAATACAGCGATCCTCCCCGACAAAGTGA
>Ga0315289_10004788_pt1 | contig 20151 bp, 19 predicted proteins | sample YL17G11_40_MG_FD_203452 | JGI IMG/M metagenome (GOLD analysis project Ga0315289, IMG submission 203452) | Sediment microbial communities from Yellowstone Lake, YNP, Wyoming, USA - YL17G11_40 | ecosystem: Environmental > Aquatic > Freshwater > Lake > Sediment | place: USA: Wyoming | collected... | reverse complement strand
CTGGAGGACAAGTTATGATGGCGCCGGCAGGAAGCACAGCCGTGCGTGACTCGATCAGGAAGCATCAACCACTCGCAGGCCTTCACGGACATATACACGAGTCCAAGGGAGTAGCCTCCATCGGCAGAACGAAATGCTTCAACCCAGGCAGTGAGTACGGTGAAGGCGTACTCCGAGGCCTATTGCTCGATCTCACAGAGAAGGGGATCAAGAGCTACCTATTCACATCTGGCTAGTGCATAACAGATCGTAAGAGGCGCCCACACTTTTCCAGGTCCACCTCTTGGGTTTGACGCCCGGATGAGTCTCTCGATAGAGACGGCTTCTGGCCTCTCCAGTCTTGTCTTGAGTTCTTCAATGGTTTCCCATCGAGCTGCAAGTTCGATTCTTGCATGGTCGAGGGCCAGATCCGGTAGCACTCGCTCCAAGTTGGTCTGATAGAGCTTTCGCAAGCAATGCGGTCTCACGAGGCTCCATTTGCCTGGACGCTTCTTCGGTTCGACAATGCGCGGTTTCACAGCGATGTTGGCAACCTGGACCTGCACGTTTTCCTTAGTGATGGGTTGGATCCTGTTGCTGTCGCTACTTTCTTTCGCGCGTCCGCGAAACGGCGGGCTTTCATGCATGGATTCAGGTTCACGGAACGCGTCCGTGAAAAGTCGGGAAACAGCATTCCCCAGTCTTGAATCTGACCGGCGCCTAGCATCTGTTCTACGATCGATGATGGTATGCCAACACCGTATTGTGTTGAGCTTGCTTTCCATTCTTCCTTGGAGGGATAGAGAACCTCCAGCTGCAGTCCTACGGGACGGCCCTGTCTCTTTCCAGCGGCTTCAACTCTTGAGCATTCCCAGTCCCGTGGAATGATGTCTTTCGGATGGCCTAATAGACGCTTGCTTGCCGGCAATTCCGGGAGAATTTTCCTCCGAGAGACCGGGACATCATTGATCTTCATAGACAGGTGCCTAGATCGGGTGGGAATATGAGAACGGCGAATTCACACTAACCTACAAACTCGGCCAAAGCAAACACGTGCAAGAGTATATTCGAGAGCAGGGCAGAATCCCACGCTTGACCGACGAACAGGTTGAGACAATTGAAAGAATGGTAGTGGAACAGCCTAGGTACCGGGAAGAACCAGACAAACAGAAGAAGTTGCGGTCTCCTCAGATCGAACCACAGTCGCGTGGCCGGCTTCCTTCCTCTTAGCATCCAGCGTCTCTTCACGCCTCGGAGAACGCTATGCTGCGTGCACTGTGAGACCATCGGTCAACAATGCCAGAAGGAGTGTTACAGCGGTTTCGAACAATGCTTGTCTAGTTTGTATGCGCTTCCGGAGGCTGTACCGGGGCGTGGGAATGGGTGAAAAATGGGGCTATCGCAGACGCTTGAGAACATGACCCGAGACGTGTCCTCTACAACCAGCTTGGGCCAGAATAGAACCACCTCTCTTTCCGACTTGTATTCTTCTGCGGAGTCCTGACTCTGATTTCGTGACTCGTCTCTTTCCAAGCGCGTAAGTCTGATAGCCTTACAGAGAGGGAATGACCTCGTTTGCGAAGAGTGACATCTGTTCAATTGCATAGTCTACAGATGCAAGGCCGTGAAACTGGAAGTCAAGCACGAAGTAGGAAGCGCCGGCGTCAAGAAAGCTGCCGATCTTTTCAGCACACTCTTCAGGGAATCCCGAGAAAGTTACGTCTCTCACGAAGCTCGGCGGTTTGCCTTGTAACGAGCCGTCGAAATCTAGGCACTTTCTCAGTTTCGGCAGCATCGAACCCTCGAATCGGGTCGGGTCCTTTTCGACAGCTGCGTATGTGAAGACTGCCACACGTGCGTCTCGACCTTCTTTGCGACCTGCCTCGCGCAGTTTTGGAACGTATTCGTCCCTGATCTCCTGCAATGTGGGCGTCTCGGGCATGAGGAAATCTGCGTACTTGGATGCACGTGGTACGGAACGGTAGCCACCTCCGATCCATATGGGCGGGTGTGGTTTCTGCAGTGGTTTGGGCTCAAGCTCGACAGCTTCAAGGTCGTAGAATCGCCCATGGTACGTTACCTTTTCTTTAGTCCAAAGCTGGCTCAGTATTTCCAACTGTTCGTCAGTAATGGCGGCTCTCTTGCGTATGTCGACACCGACGATATCGAACTCTTGGTCCCACCAGCCTATGGCGACACCTGCTATACTTCTTCCTTCGCTGATCACGTCTATGGTGGATAGGCTCTTCGCCCACAAGTACGGGTGAGCGAGAGGGAGAACGACCGCATTTAGGCCGATCTTTATGCGACTTGTCCTAGCAGCCACTGCTGCGGCCAATGTTACGGCATCGTGGATGCATCTATTCCCGAAGTCTCGGAATATCCATCCTGTGGGTAGCGTCAAGTGGTATGGTATGTGAACCGAGTCTAGTCCAAGAAACTCAGCAGCTTCGACTACTCTAGCAAAGTCCTTGAACGAAGGTGGTGGTGACCCCCAAGGAAAAACGTAGACTCCGAACTTGTCTGAGGCTTTTTTCAAGGCCGATAGCCCGAATGTGCTTTCTGGTGGCGACTGCATACATAAGACCATCTTAAACAGTAGATGCGAATTTGTCTTTTCTCATCCCGGTGACGCCTCGATCTCCATCTGGTGGAGCGTGATGGAATGCCAGATGTAGTTGAGTTTCAGGGCGATCGTTGTTATGGGCTTTGGCGTTGAGGACGACCCACGCGTTGTAGACTAGGCATGCGAAGATGAAGTTGAAGATGCGGACGAGCCGGCTTCTCGACGTGGTCTTGGGTAGGAACTCACGGATCTTACGGTAACCCGTTTCTATACCCCAACGCCGCTTGAATAGGCGGAGGATACGCTTCGGCGAGGCGGCAATGTTTGTGGCGAGGAAGTATCGTCGTCCCTTCGCGTCTTGAGCCTCAACCACATCCACCGTCACGCCTTGAGTAGTATAGTTGAAGCGTTGGGCATAGCGCATTCAGCGCCGCCTACGCTCAAGCTTCACCGTGTCACGGAGCGGCAGGATGAAGCTGATTCCGCGCCTCTGAAGCTCCAGAATCAACTCTTTGCTCTGAAAACCGTTGTCGAAAGCCACGTACCCTAACCTCTTCACCCACCTCCGGATACGCGTCAGGAGTCCGAGCACGAGCTCAGAAAGCCCCTCTCTAGACGAAAGCGGCACAATACAGAGCACCAGCCGCCTTCCAGACGTAAGGATACTGGCGGTTAGAAAGGAGAAGGCGTAGCAGGTTCAGCGCTTAGGCTGGGTGCCAACCATCCCAAGCACAGGCTTACCATAGTAAGGCTCATCATGCCAATCAAAGGCTAGGGCAACATCCTTGAAGCGTAACCCCTTCATCTTAAGCTGCCTTACGCAACAGTCCACCTGAGCCTCCGTGTCAGCCAACATCTCACCGCACGTCATAGTCTTAACGTAATCAAGCAACGTCTCGCCTGTTGGTATCTTGCCCTGACATCGGAGACTGTTCGCGGTCCCCTCAGCGTAACCGTTCATAACCGCCATGTGAAGCATAAGCTCGATGAGATCCTGCTTTCCATACCATGCGCCCTCCCTCATCTCGAAGCTGAATAATGGAGCCACAAGCTCCGCTATCGCCCTCCTGAACCTGAGAAAGAACAGATCCAAACCAGCCTACCCTAACAGGAAACCACGCAGCAAACACTCATCTCCCTCAGAGACACATCCCTGTCCAGAACCGGAGCCGCAAACGCTCCCCACAGACCCAAATTCGCATCTACTGTAAATGAAGGACCGAGCCGTGCTGATCTGCATCGCACATTGTGGGCTGTGCGTGTGAGAATACTAGTTCTTCGCCGATAGCTATTGTCGCAGCATGAAACTCCTGGGCTGCGGTCTTGCATGTTCCGGAACGAACGAAACAGCCCTTTCAATGCCTTGCATCAGGCAACTCGTACCATGGAACTTTCTCGCCAACTGCTGCACGCAGAGTCCAACGCACCGACTTGGGCTGCCGCTCTATCATGTCGAGCAAGCTCCGGATCCTCGATCTTACGAGCTCAACGGCTTCCTTGTTGTCAACGTATTTCTCAACGGAATCGGAGACCCATCCGAGGTTCCGAGTCAGCGTCTTGTAGATTCCCCAGTCGTTACTGCAAAGCCTTGAGAGATACCGGCCATTAATGGTCTCAGGCTCATCTCTGTCGACTATATCATGGTCCAGAAGCAGGGCGATTGCGTCCACGTAATCTTTCTCATTTATCTCAATCACTTGGAGCTTTGTGACAAGTAAGTCGGCCGGTGTCAGCGTCCACTTGTCCAGTTCCAAGCGCTTTCGTAAGTCGATCCTGTGGCACATTTGAAAGACATCGAGGAACACATCGATGCGCCTCTCTTGTCCGGCGTCAATGAACAGCAGCATCCGGTTTCCTTGGAGAGCATTGAACATCTTAGCAGGTTCGTAGTCAATCTCCTGAAAGAAATGCTGCAGGCGCATTGAGAGTTTCGCGTAGCTGAAGAAGTCTATGTCTGGGTACTTTCTTGAGAGTCGGTGGAGCTTTGTGGAGGGACAGTGGAGGTTTACCGCGAGCCCACCGATAACTCTCAGCACAAGCTTCTGCTCTTCGGCTGCTATTACGATCCTTTTTGCTTCTTCGACAACGTCAGCGAGAGGCATCTCTCACTCTACCTCACATGCTTGCGCATGATCACACATCAAGTCCCGAATCGTCAACACGATGGCCAGGAAGAGATCACCATTAGGGAAGCGCCGCACGGGCCCAGCGATATCGGCTCCACTAGGCATTGAAATGCAGTTGAACAAGGAACTGAGCAGCTCGTGGAGCTCCAATCTAGCTCGCTCTTCGTTGTCCCTATCGATGCACTCGAGACGTTGATAACCTTGTTCCTCCTGATCACGCATAGATAGAAAGTCGTCTGATCCCAACCTTCGACGCAAAAGACCCTTGGGAGATCCGCTTCGTCCTTTGCTCTGCTTTGGCAATCGTCTCCCGACTAGGTATTGCCAGAGGGACTTGAGTTTAGGGCGGACGCTGACCCCCTATTGGAACTCCATCCAACTTGTTGGGCAGTCTTTTATACATCTCCTCTCTAATCAAAGTTGTTTCCGGATGGTGTGGAGACGTTGAAGAAAGTTTGTGTTCTAGGTTGCGGTGCTGGTGGGCCTATAATGGCTGCGCTACTGACATCCAAGGGCTTCAAGGCGAACCTTACAGACCTTCCTCGCTTCGCTGAGAACATCAAGCCGTTTCAGGAAAAGGGCGGAATAGAAGTCACCGGAGGCGAGCTCTACGGATTCTTCGAGCCCAACATGATCACGACCAACATAGCCGAAGCGGTCAAAGGTGTAGAGATGGTGCTGGTCATGTCTCGGGCACAAGGTCACATCCCACTGATAGAGGGTGCCCTCCCGCATTTGGAAGACGGGCAAATTGTGGTCGGGTATACTCCGTTCTGGACTATGTTAAGGGTTCTTGACAAGGTGAGAAAGAGGGGACTGCGTAACGTGGTCTTGGGCGAAGTAAACATACTCCCATGGTCGGCGAATCGTACAGGACCTTCAACTGCATATCTTCGGACGACGAAACGGGAGCTGTTGGCGGCGGCTTTGCCAGCCAGAGATACCGGCAAGCTTATTGAAGCAATGAAGGAAATGCCTTCTCCTCCAAAGTATGTTCCCGCTGCCAACGTTTTGGAGACTACTCTCGCGGACATAATGCCGGAACTTGTTGTTCCTATACCTCTTCTCAACATCGGATACTTGGAGAACACCAAGGTTAGCCTATACTACGAGCAAGGCCTCACGCCTCCAGTCGCGAGGGTAGTAGATATCCTAGACGAGGAGAGATTGGCAATGGGCAAAGCCCTCGGCTTGAAATTGGACACTTTTGCGCAGCTCTTCATCAAATGGTACAGCAACTATGGTGTGAGAGGCAATTCCTCATTCGAGATATTCAACACTCTCTGGACTCACAAGTGGGAGGTCCCCGCCACGAGTATGAAGTATGAAGTCGAGCAGGGCGAACTGGCTGAGAGCCTCCCGTATTACTTCATTCCATTTATCCACCTTGGCCATGCTCTAGGTGTCCCCACTCCCGCCCACGACACGATGATTAACCTAGCAGAACTCGTCACCGGCAAAGACTACAGGCGGGAAGGCGTGAGCCTCAATAATATGGGCCTTGACGGCATGACCGCACAACAGATCATTCGCTATGTAAACACAGGTGAGAAGTGACCTACTCACACCTTGACACCCTCGCACTCCGGGATCGACTAGCTCACGGCTACTTGGCTAGGCTTCGTACGAGCAATGCAGTTCAACCGGCCAAGCAGGCCACTACATAATGACCTTTTGACGTGGGCGTAGGCAAGCCCATCTAGTGCAACAAGCATGCTCTGACCTATTCCCAAATACCACACAACTGAGAGGGCTCTTGCGTTATGCAACCACCGCATACCGTCTCGAAACGGAAATTTGACGTGATAATTGTTGGTGCTGGAATAGTCGGCCTTTCTTGTGCTTACCACATACTCTCCGAAGAACCAAGCACGAATGTGCTCCTGATTGAGAAAGCACCAAGCGCTGGTCAAGGGGATACGGCCAAGAGCGGTGCCGCCATACGGAACATGTTCACTTCAGAAGTAAACAGGTTACTCGCGGAGACCTCGATCGATTTCTACTCTCACATCCAAGACGGCCTCGGGTTCCCTCTCCGTCTTGAGTTTGTCGGCTACCTGTGGCTACTCACCTCTGGGATGGTCGAGCATTTCTACCCGATCATTGAGCGCATGAGGAGAACCGGAATAGCGCTGAAAGTCTGGGACAGCCAAGAACTCTCAGAGATGTTGCCTGAATCAAAGTTGCATGTGAATCACGACGACAAAGAGGCGCAGATCATGCGCCTATCGAGTATAGTCAAGGGTGTTCAAGGTCTCAGGTGCGGAACCATCGGGCCCGAGAAACTGGTCGAGTTCTACGAAGCCGAAACACGCAAAATGGGCGCAACCATCCACTATAGCGAACCCGTCAGATCACTCACGATTGGGCCGAAGCTCGACTTACCCCGCGAGCCGCTTGTCTGGCAGCGGACGAACGTGACCGGAGTCGAGACATTCAAGGGGAATTATGAAGCCGAGTGTACGATTCTTGCCACAGGAGCTTGGACGCCGAGCCTGCTGGACCCTTTGGGGATCGATTCTCACATTAGGACCAAGAAAAGACAGGTTTTTTCTCTCAAGGGACCGGGCGTGCGGTCTCTTCTCTACGCAAAGGGTTTCAATGAACAGGGAGTGCTACCGCTGACAATTGTGCCACCATGCAGCGCGTACATCAAGCCCAACAGGGTTGACGCAAGCGTTTGGGTTGGAGTCTCTGACTACGTCGGCAGATCCTTTGCCTTTGAGGAAGAACCAATTGCAGAACAGGAATTCTATGAGTACAATATCTACCCAGTAATCTCGCATTATTTCCCTCACTTCTTGAACGTTAGACCATTCAACAAGTGGGCTGGACATTACGACATGAATACAGTTGATGCCAACCCGTACATATTCGAATTCCCGGGTCTGATCGTCGCAGTTGGTACCAGTGGAAGTGGCATAATCAAAGCTGACGCAATCGGCCGCATAGTTGCAGCTGCTCACATGAAGAAGGAAATCGCGACTCTATACGGAGGGAAACATTTCAAAGTCTCGCGGCTTGGCATCGAGACACGCGATGTCGAACCTGAGGGATTTGTGATATGACGAGGTACTGCATACGCAGAGTCTGTTTGGAAGAAGGCGAAGCAATATCGTCAGGTCGCCGTCCATCCTCCGTCGACGAAGATTGTCTGTCCTGTTACGTAGTCGGACGCGCTGGATGAGAGGAAGATCAGTGCGCCCGCCAGGTCCTTTGTTGGGTCGCCAGCCCGTCTAAGCGGAATTCGGTTGATGTATCTCTGCTTGGTCTCTTCGTTCAGAGATCTAGTCATGCCGGTCGGGAAGAAATATCCTGGCGCAATAGCATTGACATTGATACCATGTGAGGCCCATTCCAAAGCAAGAGCGCGGGTGAGATTGGTGATCCCAGCTTTGGCCGCGTAGTAAGGTGCAGAGGGATCAAAGTCCGCTTGACAACTATAGACGGACGCAATGTTCACTATCTTTCCCTTGACTCTCTTTCTAACCATGAGCTTGCATGCTGTTCTTGAGCACAACCATGCGCCGGTCAGAGTTACGCTGATCACGCGATTCCAATCTTCCAGTCGCATCTCGAGAGCTGGTATGTCAATGGAAACGGCAGCATTGTTGACTATGATATCGACTATTCCAAACTCCTTCTCGATGCTCGTAACGGCTTCTCGAACATCTTCTTCCTTGCTGACATCGGCGTACAGTGCGAATGCCTTTGCTCCCTGATCCTTCAGTCTTCCCTCGGCTTGAGCGAGATCTTCCGCCCTTGACAGCAAGTCACTGATGACTACGTGCGCCCCTTGCTTGGCTAGAGTGAGAGCGTGATAGAAGCCTAACCCACCATAGCTTGCTCCGGTGATCCACGCAACTTTTCGTTCAAGATCAAAAAGGCCGACCATCGCAACGAGACCTGTGCTCTGATCTCGAGGCCTTCAAATAAGAATTGAGTTCAACGGCCCCGGATACTTCCACCTGTTCGCACGTGCGCGTAGAATTCTCCACATTTCTAGAGACGCGGCATCTCTTGGGGAATTGTGTAGATCCTATACTCACATAGACCGACTTCTGCAGTGATGGGAAATGGAAATCATCGACTTGTCCCACAAGATTGAGCCATACGCCACACTCAGAACGGCATTTGCCCCCTGCAGTATCGACAGCATTTTCGCCTTCTGACAGTATTCACGCACCAGCAAAGGAGGCAAGACCGTGCGGAGTCGCAATCACACTCTTCCTACTGATCGTTGGTGGACGCGTCGTGGGCAACCAGTACTCACATCCGCGAATTTGCAGTACTCTCACTCGCGGCTTTCATTTCTGTGGTTGTTGAAAGCCAATTCAAATCACAAAACCTTGCTGCAAAGATCCTGCGAGCCCGACATCTGAGGTCTATGAGTTGTAGATATTCTCATATAGTCAGCAGCTGTCTTGAGAGTGCTCGATTCGCAGATGTCTTCTCTTAAGCAAGACGAATTAAAGGTGCTCGAATCCAAGACATCGCGGTCGCGCGAAGTTTTCCTGCAGAGCAAGTTAGTTGCTCCTTTCGGGATCCACAGCAACTATCGCTTCGCCGAGCCCTATCCGCACTACTTCACGCGAGGGAGAGGCCCCAAGATATGGGATGTCGACGGAAATGAATACGTTGACTACAACATGGCTTTCGGAGCACTCGTGGTCGGCCACGGCCACCCGCTAATTGTTGAAGCTCTACGAGAACAACTCGAGAACAGCACAATCCTCGGTTACGAATTCCAAGACACTCACCGATATGCCAAACTGCTCTGCGAAAGATTTGGAATCGACATGGTCAAACTCTCAACGACCGGAACAGAAGCGACGATGTATGCGATACGTTTCGCTAGGGCCTTTACTGGCCGCGAGAAGATCCTGAAGTTCGAGGGTTGCTTCCATGGAGGCAGCGATGCCGTTCTGGTCAGCGTGAAACCTACACGAGCGAAAGCAGGTCATAGAAAGAATCCGATTCAAGTGCCTGCGTCATTGGGAATTCCGAAGGCTGTGACTCAGAATACCATAGTTGCGCCATTCAATGACGTTGAGGCGCTTGAATCCATCATGCGAAAGCATGGGGGCGAAGTGGGCGCGATGATTCTCGAGCCGGCCCCGATGAACATGGGATATGTTCAGCCCAGGGCCGGCTTCCTTGAGGCCGTCCGTCGATTGGCAGATGAGTACTCATCTGTCCTAATATTCGATGAGATAAAGACGTGCGGCAAATTCTATGGAGGCGCTCAAGACCAATTCAAAGTCAACGCCGATCTTATTACGCTGGGCAAGGCGATTGGCGGCGGACTCCCTATCTCAGGCATTGGAGGAAAGAAGGAGATCATGGAGACTGTGGTTCCAGGCTTGGTTTCTCACGCTGGAACGTTCAACTCGAATCCCCTGTCAGTGACAGCAGGCATAGTGACTCTCACGAAGATCCTCACCAGGAACGCGATGCATGGCATCACAAGCCTTTCAGAGAAGCTTGCGAAAGGCTATCGGGACATCATCGGAGATCAGAAACTACGCGCGAAAGTGAGCTGGGGCGGTACCAGCGGCGCAGTTGCCTTCACGGACCACGACGTGGTGGATTGGAGGACGTTCCAGGATTGCGATATTGGTAAATGGTATGCGTACTGCTTTGCCATGATGAACAGGGGCGTAATACCAGCGGGACCTTCTCCTGACGAGCAATGGACCGTCTCCGCACAGCACGGGCAGGAGGATATTGAGAAGCACATTGAAGCCTTCAAGCAAGTCACATCCTACATTCGGCAGTACGAGACAAAGCTACCTATCGTCGAGGCGGTTTGAAAGCTAGATACTGGCAATCATCGTGTGATATGCACAAGCAGCCAAGATCACAGAACTCTAACACCAGTAATTCCTGACAGAGTGAATTCGAAGGCTCTGTCTCGAAGCAATGATGAAGACCACGAGAACCCGACCCCGATCCCTAAAAGTCGGCGGCGGAACGTCGGTCAACAACTTTCTTATGCAACTTCAAGCTGACCTGCTTGGGCTTCCGATTGAGCGCTCAGCAATTGCCGAGACCGCGGCGTTAGGGGCCGCGTTTCTTTCCGGCTTGGCGGTTGGAGTTTGGGAATGCCTAGGCGAGCTCAGGAAGCTGAGAAGAGTTGATAGGGTCTCCAGGCCAGCCATGGCTGCAAGCGTACGCGCGGGAATTTGCAGACGGCGACGGGCAGTTCAGAGGGCTCTAGACTGGGCCCTTGGCTTGTAGGCAAAGGTGTACAAGTTGAAGAAACGTTGGATCTGAAGGTTACCTGAAGCCATGATCTTCTCACGATTTTTTCTGGACTCTTCCAGAGTATCACGCATGGGTGGTACACAAGCTGCACAACTGAGCGTCCGCTTAACAGACAGTTTTGCAGACGCAGCGGCTGTCAAAAGCAAGCCGAAACTGAGTGCATGGGAAAGGCCTCCGCGCAGACTCGACGGTATGTCGGTTATAAAGCAGAGCGACGTGAGAATCATGGGGAGGACTGGGCGAAGAACGTCGATCAGCAATCGCGTAGTACCTAACTGGGTAAGGGAAGTTCCAACAAGTTGAATCCAGCAGTACTGGATGGTTTCGCAATTGAGCTTAGCCTCCAGGAAGTACTAAGGAGACTGAGCATGCGCGAAGAACGAGCGAAAGCACTTGGCACGAATGAAATCCTCCGGATCGCCATGTCTCTGGTTCACCCTCGAGCTCTCTACACTACGCCGTACATAACCAGTCACGGATCAGACACTTTGGAAATTGAAGGTGTGAAATTCACAAGCCGCATACTGGCGAAGAACGTAGAGAAGACAGAGAGAGTCTTCCCGTACGTCTTGACTATTGGAGACGCTTTGGAGAGCAGAGCCAGTTCATACGAGATGGTCGCGAAGCAGTTAATCCTCAACGCTATGGGAGATGTCGCTCTGGGATCCTCTTTGAACTACCTACAGAGACACATCTCACAGCAATACGCGCTTGGAACACTCTCGGAAATGGGACCCGGACAGCTAGACTGGCCCATGAGCGAGCAGAGGCAATTGTTTTCGATTCTTGGAGATGTCGAGACGACGGTAGGGGTCAAATTGACTCAGAGCATGATGATGGTGCCTAGGAAGTCAATCTCCGGCATGATCTTCCCAACAGAAGTCACCTTCACCAGCTGTCAACTATGCCAAAGAAAGAACTGCCCTTCGAGGAAGGCTTCGTACGATAAAGGCCTAAACAGGAAATACACCTAGAATCAATTTTTTGGAGGAGATCATGATGTCAGACAAGAAGGCAGACCTTGCAGATTCAGGCATCGGCAGTTATGAAGATCTGGAAAGAACCTGCCACGGGACTATGACTCTCTGCTGGATCGCAAAGACACCCAGAGAGCAATCTTCGCGCTGAAGAATTACGTTGAAAAGAAACGGCAAGGGACTCAACCTGATGATGGTCCAAGTTACTCTGATCGTGGATGTCCAAAGTGGTGTGAACGACTTGCTGGACCGTGATCGCTCAAGCACCCATATTCAATTTCATATCTCCAACGATTACAGCAAGCATCCAATCCACGCCCGTGTCGTCCAAGTCGCAACGGAATGGAAGCGTGTCGCCTTGAAGCAGTTTGGAATGAAAGTGGGCGAGGGCATATGTACTGACATGCGTGCCGTGCGGAAGGACTACTTCCTCGACCATGACCACAGCACCTATACGGGCCAGTGGGACCGTGAGGAAGTCATCACCGCGGACCAGCGCAAGCTCGAGTACCTTAAGGACGTAGTCAGGAAGGTCTGGAGAATTCTGAAGGGTGCCGAGACTCAGGTCCAGAGGTTCTTTCCCCAACTGAACGCTGACAGATACCCAAACCGAGAACGGTAGACCAATGCATGGTCTCAATGGGGACATTCTGGTTTGGAATCCTGTGACCAAGCGTCACCACGAGGCTAACATCCATGGGCACACACGTTAACGCGGAAACGCTCACGGAGCAGTCGGAGATTACTGGTCAGCTTGATTTCCTCAAGCTGCCTTACCATCAGGCAATAATCCACAACCAGCTCCCGCTCAGCTTCGGTGCGGTATTGGACAGTCCCGTACCTACATGTTGCTGCTCAAGAAAGCGCACTTGGGTGAAGTCGGTGTCACCGCATGACCTAGCATCCTCAAGGATATCTCTACAAAGAAAGATATCCACATTCTTGAGTGAACCGCAAACCACGCCAGCTCAGAGCTCCTGATCTCTAATTCCCCCCAGTCCGTGCATGACCCCTTTTTCATGCCAGCTCAAACGAGAAAGTCATTAACATACTCACCGCGATCCACTCTGCTGACCTCAGCATCCGTCTCTTCTGAAAGACCAACGCTTCAAGCCTATGTGCCCGAACCCTTGATCGCGATCCAGCCGTAGCTCCAACAATGGCGCCCGTTCCAGTCCTCGGTATCGCTTTCGGACCCTGTATAGCCGCTATCGTTAAAGAATGGAAGAGGTCTAGTCCTGCCGGTACCGGTTCACGTTGGATCACGGAAGGACCGTGATGATGCGAGAAGCGGCTTTGAAGGTACTATCATGCAGAAGAGTAAAAATGAACTGTGCAACAAGGTTTTCATCGTCGGTCTGGGTAGTCTCGGCGGACATGCACTAGAATTCCTTGCACGGACACCGGGTATTAGGTCGATAGTTGCCGCAGACTGTGACGAGGATTGGGGCCTCAGGAAACTCAACAACGCCCAGCTTGGAGCAGCCAGCCAAGGATACTATCCTGAAATGGGATTCCGTAAGGTCGATCTCAACAATATCGAGGAGACAGCTGGGATTCTCAAAGAAGAGGATCCTTCTGTAGTGTACAATGCTACGACCATTCAATCCTGGTGGGTCATCGGAGAATTGCCGAAGGAACATTACGAGAAGCTCCTGCAAGCTGGCCTCGGTCCTTGGACCCCTATGCATTTGACCCTAACACACAAGCTAATGAAGGCAGTCAAGAAAGCTGGCATTTCAGGACACGTGCTCAGTTCCTCATTCCCCGATGTTGTCAATCCGATTCTCTCAAAGGTGGGTCTGGCTCCACTTGTGGGAATCGGTAACCTAGACCTTCTTGTTCCTTTTGTCAAAAGGTATGTCAGCCATCAACTGAAGGTTCCAATGCGTAACGTCACCGTTTTCATGTTGGCACATCACTATCACGACGTTAGAGTTGAGGAATTCGGATCTACGATGGGCGCACCATACTATCTGAAGATCATGGTAGGAGACAGGAACGTGACCGGCCGAATCGATCTCGACGAGATGTGGGCCGCCTTTCCTCCGGTGCCTCCAGGAAAAGAGTCCGATCAAAGAGTTGCTGGTTCCGCCGTCAAGAATATCGCTGCGATCATAAACGACACGGACGAAATAACTCATTCGCCAGGTCCTAAGGGATTGCCTGGAGGCTACCCTGTTCGACTGAACGCGGACGGAGCCGAAGTCGTCCTCCCTGAAGAGTTGACTCTACAAGATGCGATAAAGATCAACGAAGAGGCTCAGAAGTTTGACGGCGTCGAGAGAATAGAAGATGACGGGGCGCTCGTTTACACTGACAAATCCGTCGAGATAATGAAGGAAATGCTTGGTTACGATTGCAGGCGACTAAGAATTGAAGATGGCGAAAGCAGAGCCAACGAATTGCGCTCGCTCTACCGCAAGTTTGCGAGCAGCTTGAAACAGAGCAGCTAGGCATGGTGACGGGTCAAATGAGAATTGCAGTACTAGGCGCAGGAGCTGCCGGATGCACGATTGCGGGGTACCTCAAGTCAAAAGGTCATGAAATCCTCCTTTCTGACCTCCCCCAGTTCTCAGAGAACATAGACAGTATTCGGAAGAAGGGAGGCATAACGCTGACCGGACAACTGTCGGGGACGTACATGCCCGACTTCCTTACCACTAATGCTCGAGAAGCCGTCGATCATGCAGACATGATCATGCTCACCGTTCCTGCATTCGCCCACGAGTCATTCATGGACGCATGCCTTCCTCACTTCTCAAACAACCAAGTCGTATTGAACTGGACGTCATACTGGTCTTCTATGCGATTCTACCCCCGTGCGAAGAAGATCGGTCGGCCCGGCCTCATACTCGCTGAGGCATCAATATACCCATACATGACCGAGAAGACCCCTGAGGGCAACATATTCGTTAGAGCTGCGAAGCAGCAACTTTGGATTGCTGCAATGCCTGCCACAAGAACTGAGCAAGTCTTGAAGACAGTGAAGGAGATCTACCCCGAAGCGGTGTCTCTTGAGAACGTGCTCTATACAAGCCTGTACAATCTGAATGTGCCCTTCCACGCTGTAACCGCATTGATGAATGCAGGCCACTGGGAACAGACGACAGGAGATTTTGATTTCTTCGGCTACGGAATTACTCCAGCTGTCGGACGCGTGGCAGAAGCTATCGACCAAGAGCGAATAGCGGTCGCAAAGGCTTTCGGAATCGATTCGCCCAGCCTCGCAAAACTGATGAGTATGGTCTATCGCAAATACGGAGTGAGTGGCGACACAGCATATGATGCCTTGCACACGTTGAAGTCCCACGCGACATGGCGCCCCAAGGTTAGCCTCATGGATTATGGCGACGTGAGAGAAGATGTCCCGTTCGGTCTAGTCCCTCTTTCCTCTTTCGGCCAGAAGTTCGGCGTACCTACTCCCACCACTGATACGATAATCCACGTTGCCAGCGTGGCAACTGGCAGAGATTTCAGAGCAATAGGGATCGACGTGGAAAAGTTGGGAGTCGCGAACATGACTCAAAGTGACATACTGCGTTACGTTGCGACTGGAGCCTGACTCCAGGAATACGAGAGAAGAGAAAGAGAAGAAATAGATTCTCTAGACGTCCCCTTTTCTTCAGGCCAAGAGCTTATTCAATTCTTCTGCCGTGTACCCTGAAAGCCCTAAGGATTCCATAGTTCGCTTTGCTTCATTGAGATAGTCCCGATCCATCAATACGGAAGCCAACTTGATGACAGCAGATATGTAAGGGGTGTCCACGCCGATCTGTTCCCCAAGTTTCTGCATGAACACTAAGCCGTAACCTACGTCTTCGTTGAAGAATCTGTGATCAAGACCACTCTGAGCCTTGATGCCCTTAAACCCGGGCGCTTCGGAGAAACCCTTGTCGTAGGTAGCCTCTTTCATGTATCCTTGGGTGCATCCCAGTTCCGGGTCGGGAGCGAGATTGAAACCGAGTTCCTTCCCGATCGCCATGCGTTCTCTGTCCACAGCTTCAATGAGCCGTCCGACGGCCGGGGTCACTCCCTCTTCATAGAAGCAGAAATCCCCCCTTGTGCGCTCGATCAAGGCAGTGTTCAGGAGAGTAATGACTGGATGGAGGGTCGGATTGTCGTTCTCCAAGCTCGTGTGGAGAACGTTCCTGGCGGCTGAGATAGCCGGGTATACATCGCGGATCGTCTCCAACACTCGTGCAGTGTTCCTTGCTGGCACAGCCGCAATGATAAGGCCGCCTCTCAGTTTCAGGAAAACTCTGATTCTGCCGGGTTCAACTATCCGGACTGCATATGGAAGCGTGGAGGTTTCCGCAACTATGATCTTTTCGTCCTGTATGGTCAGCCCTGCCACCTTCTTGAATTCGATGCTGCCAGCGCAGGAACCCGGGCAGACAATGACGCTCTGCCCCTTCCGAATGTGCGGCTTGCAAGCTTCGGCAAAGGGCCGGGTACTGTAAGCAGGCCCAACCGCAAAGACCACATCGACTCCGTCTAATGCTTTCTTGATATCGTGGCCTGCATACGCGACAGGAGAAAAGCCTTCAAGCTCGCCTTCGGCGTAGATCCCTCCGCTCTTTTGAATGCTCCTTATGTTATCGGGGAATTTCTCAAAATCGAACAGGCGCACGGTGTGCCCGTGCTCTGCGCAGTCGAATGCGACAGCACAACCACCGTTACCCGATCCCAATACTGCCACTTGCATGTTCTTGGCCTACTTAGGTGATGCGCGGAACTCGGGCCGATAACTTCTACGACCTACCTAAGTAAGATTTGTGCAATGATATCTTGGGCGCAACAGCGGAGAAATGACTGTCTGCCGCTAGTGGAAGCGAAGGGCTAGGCTCGAGATGTTCCCCGTGGTTTCTATCCCTTCAATAGCGCATGCCAGCTTCTCGGTTTTGCTTGCTGTAAGAGTTTGCTTCGCAAGTGTACGGAATTTTTCGAGAAGCTCGTCTTTTGTCATCGGGTTCTTTGGGTCGCCCTTGGCGTATTCTTTTCGCGCAGTCAGTCTCTGTCCGTCGTCGATCGAGATCTGCACGGTCGATACCATCTTGCGATCTTTGACGAAGATTCGGGTGGCCTCGTCATCAACTTCGATCTTGACTTTCTTGGCCAGACTCAAAGCTTTGGGGTCACGGAGAGTTCGGTCGCTGAACCAATCTGGTCCGGGTTTGATGCCGAGCAGGACCATAGCAACCGTGTAGGGCGTACTCATCTCCCCGTCGACTAGAGTTGCTGGTTCGTAGTCCGTGAGGTCAGTGATGTGCTGAGGAAAGGTTCTCACGACGACCTCTCTTATCCGCTCAGGAGCGAGTTTGTTACTCTCTGCAAGTTCTTTGACGGCGTCAAGCGTCGAGTGCGTCCACCGACATGACGAGTAAGGCTTGAAAGATATGTCTAGAATTCTGTAGATGCTTCCCAGCCCTTTGACCATTGCATCGAAGTCGCACTGGTCAGAGCCTGCCATCCGCCAGAATCCGAGCTTGCCGTCAAGAATAATGCGATTTCCTTTGAAACCGCGCTTGGCCAACTGTGCCGCTAGGACCCCTTCATACGCGGGCCAAGCCGTCGGCTCCTTAACCCAAGTCTGAGGCCTCGGGCCCCACCCGCCGGGTCCTCCAGTGGGAATTGGTGAAGTGGCCCCAGCGATACCGAAAGCGTTGGCCATCTGTAGGCTGTCAAGCCGAAGAAGCTTACCCGCTGCCGCAGCCGGTCCGAACGTGTGCCATGTCCCACAGAACCAAACCTCACTCATTCTCCCTCGAGATGGCTGAATTGCAGCTCCGATTCTCGTGGATATTTCATAGCCAGCGACCATAGCTTCGATGAGCTCTCGGCCTGAAACCCTGAGATGCTCACCAACTGATAGTGCCGCAGGTATCAGACTAGAGCCAGGATGACCATGGTTCTCAAACGTTTCGTCATAGTCGAGCGCATTGATCATGGCCGAGTTTGCGAAAGCGGCTTGGGCGCACGGGACTTTGGTTCGATCGCCGATAAGGGTGGCTTGCCTCGCGCCGCCCGTCTCTTTGACGTGCTCTACAATGACGCGCCCCAACCGCGTGCGTCTCCCGGCGAGTCCGCATCCCAGCGAATCCAGAAGACACAGTTTGGCTTTCTCGACGACCTCAGCAGGCAGATCCTCGTATCTCAGTCCGACAGTGAAGTTGACCAGCGTTTCTGTAGCACTCAACGTATGTCTGACCTTGAACCGCCTTTGCACCTCCTATTAGATGCTACGGGGGAGCACGTAGCGTAAGGAAGCGATCCGTTCTGTGTCCCTTCTACTCCGGCGGAAGCTCTCTGTATGCCAGTAGTACGTCTACGCCTTGTCTCTTCCGGTACCAGTACGCGCCGAACCACCACACCAGGCCCGTTACGAAGAAGCCCACCGACAGCATGAGCGATGGCATGTGCATTGCTCCGTAATCGGGATAGACGAAGAAGTAGTACATTACGACGAGTATGAAGATCAAGTAGCCGAATCCGAATATGGACATCATTGGGATTCCTCCAAGCCTGTACCGCTTGACCGGCGATGCATTCCAGATGTGCTTTGTCTTTCTGACAAAGGGAAAGACCGTTGCAGCAATGGCAGTGAAGAGGAAGACGGTGAGCGACTGGCCGATCGCTGTGGTCATGCTCCCAAGGAAACCCCAGAAGTACGCATACAGAACCAAGGTCGCGATTCCTGCTGCAGCGCAGAATGCTTGCGCCTTTGCGGGGACATGGAATCTTGGGCTCACGTCGCCAACAACTGCGGGCATCACCCGATCAAACGACCAGGCCAGCATGATCCTGCCTTGGCAGAGGATGCCCATCGCCGGAAGAGACACAGTCCAGCAGACGTATCCTATGCCCATGAGTGCTCGAACTACCATGTTGTCTGTCATCATTCCGGCCAGATACACAAAGTCGGGCTGAATCGGCAAAGCATAACCAGGCAGTCCGTTACTCCAAGCATACGCTATTGAGTAGAGGAAGTCGTATCCAATGACTTGCGTGTAGATGTAGGCTGCCAGAGCCATGAAGAAGCCCGTTACGATCGCCGCTGTCATGTTTCCGACGATCACCGTCCTCTTAACGTTCTTGATCTCGCCGCCGATCATAGCTGAAAGATAGGAGTATGCCAAACCCCAGTAAGCAACCGGGAGTAGCTTCAGTGTCGAGTTCCAGGTTGTTGGAGGTATCGGGCCCCCATCCTTCAAGACAGTGTCTATCACTCCGGAGTAGCTCAGAGAACCGAACTTCGCACTGACATCGTTGAATCTTGCAACGAACGTTGCATGATCAATTGTGCCTATAGTGACGAGGCAGATTATCACCATCAGCATGGCGAGGCCAAAGACGACGGTTTGATACTTGAAGTAAGCCTTGATGCCGAATAGCAGGATGGCGGTCTGGTACAGGATGACTATTGCACCGACGATCGATATCATGAGCGGAGTCGTCATGGCCGCGCTCCAGTCCGGCTGTTCCAGCAATAGAAACAGCGTGGAGAGACCTGGGGTTGCGACCCAGGCAGAAAGAATGCCTGACCACAGAAAGTTCCAGAAGACCCAGCTCCAGCTTGTGGCGAATCCGATAGAAGGATGAATCACGCGGCTGTTCCAAACGTAGTCACCACCGCTACGGGGCATGGATGCGGAGAGAAATCCCCAGCACATCGCGAGGAATACGGCCCCGATCGTAGCGATTATCGTCGAAATGACCATGTCTCCGCCAGCGGCAAGCAGTGGTCCCCAAAGGATCAGCCAAAGTATTCCGAAACCGATCTGGTTGTTGATACTGTTGAAGCCGATTACGTCCCAGATTCCGGCGCCTCTTACGAGTCCTGTTGCTTCTCTAAGAAAGACGCGTTTTTCAGTCAAGTCTCGTCGCCATAGCAAGCAATATCTGCGTATATAAGCCTACGCTGTATTGCCTTCTCAGTTGTGAGACTTTCTAAGGCCCGGCAAACTGTACAGCCATCAAGTGACACGGCGAGTTTTGGAGCGAAGTTCAACCCGAGCCAACGGGATTGGAACAAGCCTTAACTAATTCGGGATCTCATTTTTGAGTCAGGGGGAACGAGATGCAAGCAGTGCAAGACAGAGCACAAAGCGCCTTGAGAGAAGCTGTTCTGAACTATGATGTCGACGGCGCTATCAAGGCTGCCCAAGATACCGTGACGGCTGGTGCGGACCCTGTCAAGGCTATCGAAGAGGGACTCTCTAAAGCGATGAAGACT
>Ga0315289_10004787_pt1 | contig 20152 bp, 17 predicted proteins | sample YL17G11_40_MG_FD_203452 | JGI IMG/M metagenome (GOLD analysis project Ga0315289, IMG submission 203452) | Sediment microbial communities from Yellowstone Lake, YNP, Wyoming, USA - YL17G11_40 | ecosystem: Environmental > Aquatic > Freshwater > Lake > Sediment | place: USA: Wyoming | collected... | reverse complement strand
CGGTTTTCTATTTGGAGTATCATTACAACTGCGCCTAATGAAATCGTTGTATTATTGTTCATAAAGAGATATCTGGATGAACATCCTCATATCTCTTTTCATTAGGCACTATAGTGGCAAAGTCAAGTTAGTAATAAATATAAGCCCCAATCTCTTATTGGAAACTGCAGAGATCAACAGGAAAGATTTTGAGAAAAATAATTTGAAAAACCCCCCTATCTGATTTCTTTAAAACCCAGGAATAAACACTTGTGAAATGATAGGTATATAAAGAATTGAAAGAAATTTTTAAATATTCAAATATATATTAATAATTGTTTTTGAGGTATTTCAAAAATGCTGAAAAGTTACATGAAAAAAACTTATGTTCTTGGGATTTTCATTCTTTATCTGGGATGTATATTTTCTTCTCAAGTGTGCAGTCATATCGTAAAATCTCAATCAGCATCATATGAAAAGGAAGAATATACAGTGCCGACTGATGATGGATCTTCAATTACATTAATTCGGTACGTAGGTAATAAACGCCCTTCTCTTATGTTGGTTCCAGGCATCTGCTGTAACCATTATTTTTTTGACTGGGATGACAATCATTCGTTAGCCAGGTTCTTAGCTGCTCACGACTGGGATGTCTGGATGCTCGATGCACGGACTCATGATGGTGATGGTGATTTCTGGTTTGGTTCTCTACGAGGATTGCAGAGTGATCGAGAATGGATCAATCGTTATTGGGATCTTGATAACACGTACCTGAAAAAGGATGTTGTTGCTGCAGCAGAGTTCATAAAAAAGACATCACATAATGAAAAATTCTTTTTTATTGGCCATAGCTTGGGCGGGTATCTTGCCTATGCATATGCTGAGCTGGTCAGGCAAGATGATCTAGCAGGTATTATAACACTGGGTTCTTCAGCAAAAGCAAATCCTTTTGTAAATCCTTGGAAACTTGATCATAAATTTGGTTTTCGACTTGGTCAAAGAGCATATGTTTTTCCCTTTGGTTATCCCTTTGTACACATCCCAAAATATTACATTGATGAAACGAAAGATCAGCCACTCGTCGGTCAGTATTATGAGAATACGACGTCATTGTCTGTCCGGGAGAATATCAGTTATAAACGGGATGACGAAGCTGCGGGTCTTTGGGTTGATATGATGTTTGGAAGAGATCCTCGTTATTATTCTGGTCATTGGGTCGATCCGCAGACATTATATGATTATACTACTCATCTCTCAAAAATAACAGTACCATTTTTAGCAATAGCTGGTGATGAAGATACATCAGATCCAAAAGCAGATATCTTCGCAACCTATCAAAATGTGAGTAGTGACGTAAAAAAATTTGTGAATATTTCCGCGTACGCACACATGGATTTAATCCTTGGTGACACTGCAAATACCAAAGTCTTTCCAGAAATAGTAAACTGGTTAGATTCGATAACCTAACCAGGGGATACCAAATCAAATTCTTCTTTTTCTATGGGGATTTTACTCTGGCTCGGTACACCATCCTGCGGCACTCATCCAAACCGTCTTTCACTTTTTTTATGACCATTTCGTCAAAATGCCTTCTCGGTTAAAAATTGCCCGAGCAAAATAAAATAAAGCTAGGTCAATACCACCATACGCTCCTGCAACCACAAAGATCATAAGCGGTGAGAGAAAGATAAACCCGGAAAGCACGCCAAGCATGAGGACAACCACAGGCATGACCACGAATCCTCCGACTTGTTGCGCTGCCCGCACGTCACTGACTTTTGAAGAAACGATCACACAGGCAAGAACACTCATTAAACATGCGGTCGGGGCCAATAGCAGAATCGAGAGCGTCCAGGTGAGATTCGGAAGCAGTGGATATCCTACCTTTGGGATCAGTACGACATCAAGTAAGATAACACCTAAGGTAAATGCAAGGAATGTCGACCCCATCGAAGGGATAAATGAAGAAAAGATCTTTCCTGCAAGTAGCTCTCCATCGGTCGTTGGCGTTGCAAGCAGCGGCTCAAGACTGCGGTTGTTTTTCTCCCCGACAATACTATATGATGCGATAATCGTGGGAAGGGTCGCAGGAACGATAATGAAGATCATCAGTACCATGTTGAACATCATGGGAAGCACAGCATCGATATCAGAGGGCTTCGTTTTTATAAACATCAGATTTGAGGAAACCGCAAGGATATATTTTCCGTCCAGACTGCTTCCTTCCGAACGAATCACGGTCACGGACTCAAGATATGAACCGTCTATCGTACTGTTTGTTATGGTAGAATTTGTAAGTGTCGAATTCTCCACTGCGCACGTGACAAGGATGCAGTGATTGAGATGAACGTTTTTGAGGACCGTATGGTAAATAACCATGTCCTGAGATGAAATATTTTCGAGTGTCTGATTTGTCCTTGGTGAACGATAATCATTAGGCAGTGACCCGATTTCTAACAACCCATTCACATCCCATGGTCGGTCAAGAGGAACCATTGTCACCATGGGAACAAACATGACCAAAGGCAGCACAACACCGAGTACGATAGGCATGGCGATGATCGAGCCAATCACCAGTTTCTGTTTCTTGAACTCGTCAAGGTCTTTACGCATCAGTATCCATGCGTTCCTCCACAACATCAGTGACCACCCCCGATGAGTTTTAGATACACATCCTCAAGCGAATGCTCCTCTTCAGACACAAACTGAACCTGCAACCCCTGTTTCATCAGCCAGGCGATCACCCGAGGATTGTCTTCCTCAGGATTCCTTACATTTAAGATCAACTGATTGCCGTTCACCTGTGCTTGTGAGACAAATTCAAGAGACGAAATATCTTTGAGAAGAGATGTTGGGATCGTCTGCAGGGTGATGCTAATGGTTCGCGCGAACAAACCTCGTGCAAGCTCTTTTGGGCTGCCGACCTTCACAACCCTGTTTTTCACGAGCGCGACCATGTCGCAGATGCGTTCAGCTTCTGCAAGATTATGTGTGTTAATAAGAATCGTGTCACCCCTGGATTTCAGCTCGAGGATGTACTCACGAACCATCTTTGATGCCGCTGGGTCTAGACTTGCGGTTGGCTCATCAAGAAAAATATAACGCGGGTGATGGATGAGTGCACGTGCGATCGCGATTTTCTGCTTCATCCCTTTGGAAAACCCACCGACAGGCTCATTTCGTCGATCCCACAACCCAAGATCAGTCAGCGTTGTTTTAATCGATTCTTCACGCTTCTGTTTTGGAATCCCATATAACTGAGCATAATAGTCCAGGTTCTTGTACGCCCCGAGTGTTTGATACAACCCTGGTACCTCAGGTAGTAGACCAATCATCCCCCGTATTTTCTGCGCGTCTTCCTTTTTGCCGATTTGATACGCATCAATACATGCTTTTCCGGAGGTTGGTCGGATCAGACATGACAACATCCGCATCGTCGTCGTCTTCCCCGCCCCATTCGGGCCAAGCAAACCAAAGATCCTCCCATCAGGTATCTCCACCGTAAAATCCTGTATTGCAGTAATCGACCCAAACGTTCTCGTTAACCCCTCGCAGATGATCATTATGTGCTTGCCACCCGTTCTCCCGAACTGTTGCCACCACCTATATTCAGAAATACCTTATAAACATACTCGGCTCTCCTAAAAAAGCTTCCTTTAATCCTCCTGTTTTCTTCTGGAAATTCAGAGACGAGGAATAACCGTTTTCGGAAAACACAAGCTTTTCCAGATGTCAACAATTATCTCCAAAATTTTATATACACTTTTCCGTTTCTCCTTAATGGGATGCCGGATATCGGTAACATAGGAGCGGATAGGCTTCGTAGTGGAAAGGGATGACTGTGTATCTTAAACAAATCGAGATGGAAAATTTTAAGTCGTTTGGTCATAAGTTAACTGTACCATTTTACCCCGGGTTTACTGCGATCACCGGGCCGAATGGCTCTGGGAAGAGCAACATTGTTGATGCGATCCTGTTTGTCCTCGGGCCTAAAAGCTCAAAGGTGATGCGTGCAGGAAGGCTCACTGACCTTATTTTCAATGGCGGGAAAAACCGGAAGAACCCGTCGAAATACTGCAAGGTCTCCTTAGTGTTTGACAACAGACAGCGGAAGATGCGACTTGATGCTGACGAGGTTGTACTCACCAGGATGATTAAACGAGCACCGTTGAAAGACAACCCGGATAACTACTACAGTTACTTCTACATCAATGATCGTGCTGCGTCGTATTCTGAGTTCGTTGATCTCCTCACCCATGCCCGTATCTCTGGTGAAGGCTACAACATCATTAAACAAGGGGATGTCACGAGTCTTGTTGAGATGGGGTCAATTGACCGACGGAAGATCGTTGATGGTATCGCGGGTATCAGCACGTTTGATGAGGATATTACGAAAGCTGAGAAAGAACGAGAGGATGTTGACAAGAACCTTGAGCGAATCGATATTATTCTTAATGAGATCACCAGTCAGATTCGACAATTAAAGAAAGATCGGGATGCTGCCTATCGGTATAAAGAACTCAAGGATAAACTCTATGAAACAAAAGCAATGATAGCGTATAAAAAGAAACAAGAAGTCGAAGTACAAATCACCGAAGTCAACAAACAAATTGAATCCTATGAGACAGAGCAGAAGAAATTCGAGGAACGTAAAGAAAAACTCAAAACACAGTACACGGAGCTGCAGGGGAAACTTGATGAGCTTGAAAAAAAGATTGGTGACGCTGGAGGAAATGAGGCACAGGGGATTAAAGGAAAAATTGAGGAGTTACGCTCGGAGTCTATCAAGACTGAGGAGCGGATGAACTACTCAACTGATGAAATCACAGAGAAGAAAAAAGAAAAGAAAGAACTCGAGTCAACTCTTGAAGCACTCACCAAAGAGCTTGATGAATTCACCACACAGAAATCTGAGTGTGCGACAAAAATCCAGGATATTGAAACAAGTTTAAAAACCAAGGAAGAAGAGCTGACAAAACTGCGGGATGAAATCGCGCAATCTGATGACGCGTCCATGGATCTCACCCGTGACCTAGTAAAAATGCGTGAGGAATATAACAATACGCAAACCGAGAAGCATGGGTTTGAGCTCAAACGGGATAGAATAAAAGAAAAACTCGATGCCTTAGATTTACAGATTGCTGAGCTGCAAGAAACAAAATCCACGTATGAGTTTGAGATAAAGGATGCTGAATGGCAAACAGGGGAACTTCATAAAGGAAAACAAGAAAGTAGTAAGAAAGTCAAGGAATCGGAAAAACAGCTCTTTGAAAAAAAGAAACGGGAATCTGAGCTGACTGAGCAGCTTGCTGACCTTGAAAAAGCGATTCTGCGGATACAACGGGAAGCGTCCCGACTGCAGGCAGAGCGTGATGCTGCACAGTCTGTGCAATCAAAATATAATTCCGCGGTCGAATCGATTCTTGCCGCACGAAACACCGGTGAGCTGAAAGGTGTTCGAGGAACAATTGCTGAGCTTGCTCAGGTTGATGAGAAATATAAATTATCCTTAGAGATCGCTGCTGGTCCTCGGATGCAGGCCGTTGTGGTTGCTGATGATGCCGCAGCAGCAGAAGCGATAAACTATTTGCAGAAGAAGAAGCTCGGGCGGGCGACGTTTCTACCGATTAATAAAATGATTGTTGGTAAACCACGTGCGCAATCACTCATGACCGTGAAAGATGAATCTAGCAAGGGGTTCGCGATTGACCTCGTGTCGTTTGATGCCGAGTACAAAGGCGCATTTTGGTACGTGTTTGGCGACACGGTCATTGTCAATACTCTTTCTGATGCACGCCGGTTAATGGGCGGTGTGCGTCTTGTCGATATGAAAGGTAATCTCATTGAGGCAAGCGGTGCCATGGTCGGTGGTAGTCCACCAAGTGAGCGGCTTTCGTTTGGGTCTGCGGATCAACACGCGCTTGATGAAATCACCCGAAAACTAACCGCTGCAATCCAAAGTCAAGATACGTTATCTGAAGAGCTTGCACAGTTGAAAAAAAACATCGTGGAACTCGAGGACAACTTCCGAACCCTTAAGGGGGAAACCGATGCAGGCAACCAGGCCAAGGATCTTGAGGTCAGAAAAAAAGAATTTGCTGGAAAACTGGAGTTGCTTTCCAAAGACCTTGAAGAAAAAATAAAAGAAAAAGAAACAATTGAGGCGGAAAATAAACAAATTCGAACGTCCCTTGAAGAGTGCGAGAAACGTCTTAAAGCGCTCAATGACTCAAAAGAAGAGAAAGGCAAACACTTACTTAAGAAAAGCTCGAAAAAAGAGGTTGTACAAGCTGTGCGGGAGCTCGAAAAAACCGTTGAAGAGTCCCGGCAGACTGTCTTAAAGCTGCATAGCGAACAGGAGACGATTCAGAAGAAGATAGAATTACTCGATGAGCGTAAAACCGAGATTAACGAAAAAATCACTGGTCTTGATACTGAATTTGAGACGTTGAAAAAGACGATTCAAGAATTGAAAGAGACACGCGCGAAAGCACAAAATGATTTGAAAGCGCTCATGACTGTCGAAGAGACCATGAGTGGGAAGACTCGGGAGCTAGCGCTTGAGCGCGATACCGTGTATAAGAAAACCGTTGGGATTGAAAACGAGCTTGAAACGATTAACACCAAAGCAGACTCGTATCTTGATTTAATCACCCGGGCGAAGTATCGGCTACCGACACTTGAGGATTCCATAAAAGAACTTAATCAGGAAATCGCGCTGTACCATGTTGAACTCACTGAGACGAAGTTGCCTGCGATTGAATCCATGAAAGAAACAATTCTCTCCATTGAGCAAACCATGCAGCAGCTCGAGCCGGTCAACATGCGAGCTCTGGAAGAGTATGACCATCAGACAGAGCGTAAAAAGAAGTTTGATGAGGATACCAAGCATCTCAATGAACAAAAGAAAAACCTAATAAAACTCGTCGGGGAAATCACGAGCAAAAAGAAAGAACGGTTCTTTGAAGTCTACGATGAGATCAATAAGAATTTCAAGGATATGTATGCGCAACTCTCTGAAGGTGGTGAGGCAGAGCTGTTGCTGGAAAATGAGGAAAATGTTTTCGAAGGCGGCCTGACGATTAAGGCACGTCCCCAGGGTAAGAAAGTCCTGCGGCTCGCGGCGTTATCCGGGGGAGAGAAAAGCATAGCATCCCTTGGATTTATCTTTGCGATTCAACAATACGACCCAAGCCCGTTCTACGTGCTTGATGAAATCGACATGTACCTCGATGGGGTGAACGCGGAGATGGTCTCCCGCATGATCAAACAACGAGCAGAACATTCTCAGTTCATTTCCGTATCCTTGCGAAAAATCGCGCTTAAAGAGGCACACTACCTGTATGGGGTGACGATGCATGACTCTGGGATTTCTGAAATGATAGGAAACATCGACCCTGACTCCGTCGGACCAAAAGGCGAGATCAGGACAACCGCACAGGAGGTGCACGTCCATGGAGCTGGATAACGACGTCATCAACCATTTATTATTCCACAAAGCACTCATCGATGAAGCAGACGATATGACAAGGATCAACCAATATCTGGAGATGGCCAAAGCTGCAAACAGCGGTGAATCCGATTCCATAGAAAGCCCTTTTGATCGCTCTATTTATCTTGCTTTTGATCTGGTGCTCAACCAGAACATGAACCCCTGGGATATCGACCTTGTTGGCTTTTCATCATTGTATCTGAAACGGGCGAAAAAAGAAAAAATTGATCTGATGACTGCAGGCAGGATTATTTATATGGCTTGGAAAGTCCTGCATCTCCAAAGCGACAACCTCGTGGTGACCATGGAGACAAAACAAGAACAAGCTGAGCAAGGGTTCGGCTGGGAGGATATCCCCACCTCGAGCTGGCTTGCTAATGACGATGATTATTCGTATACGAATTTACTCATGAAGATGCCGGAGCCGCCCATTGCAGAGCCGCTACGACGGGACTCCACGCGAAAGGTCACACTCATCGAGCTGCTGAACGCGTTTGATGAGATACGCATAGAATCAGAGCAGTACCAGCTGCTTGATCAATTACGTCATGATGAACGTATACAACTTGCGCAAAAAGCACGCAAGGCAATGAAAGGCTCAGCTCATGAAGATCACCTTGAAGAGGATGTCGCAGCTGTCTGGCAACGGATCTGTCAATTCCCTAAAAAATCCTTATCATTTAACGAGCTCTGCTCTGCTGATGATGCCGAGGAGCGTATCAAAACATTCCTTTCGATTTTGTTCCTTGCGTATGAAAAGAAAATCGAGGTTCATCAGCGAAAATTCCCGTATGGAGAAATTTATATTAAAACCCTAGGATATACATGAAAGGAGAACAGGTATGAGTATCAAAGAAGACCGTTTAGTTGAATCCCTGTTGTTTTCTGCAGGTAAACCATTAAGTATGGAAGAAATCCAGGAAACAACCGGGCTATCACCCAAACACGTGACTGAAGCAATTGAACATCTTATGCAGTCCTACAATTCAGATCGGAAAGACGCTACCTCCCTGGAGATTATCAAAGCAGGCAATAAATTTGCTATGCAAGTAAAAAAACATTTCACTGATCAGTCCATAATGGTGGCAAAACCTGAGATTAAAACCGATCTGCTCAAGACACTGGCGTTAATAGCGTTTCATCAGCCGGTGAAGCAGTCAAACCTGCGCCATATGATAGGGGAGCGGATCTATGCTGATGTCGATCAACTGGTAAGCATGCATTTGATTCATACGGCGCCAGCAGGGGCGACAGAGGTGCTGACCACGACACGGCTGTTCCCTGAGTACTTTGGTATTGATTCCACGAAACCAGAGGAAATAAGGGAGTTTTTAGCAAAAAAGGTTATCGGGCATGTTGTAGAAAAAAAGAGAACTGAACATCCTCAAACAGAGGACGCTCCAGTTGCATCTTCAGAGGACAAGATACAAGATACCCAACAGCAGCAGTAATGAATATCGTATGTTTTTTAAAAAATAGAAAGAAGGCTTAGAAGAACTTCCAGACCCTAAGACCTTTTAAAGCATAGTTTCCTGCTTTGTTGTATGCAACGACATTGATGCTCATTTCAACTCAATCCGTTCTCCTGTGATCATGTAATGGATCTCTGCCGCCATATCACACGCGTGATCGCCACACCGTTCTAGATATCGAGCAACAAGGATGTAATGTGTACAGATCGTGATGTTTTTAGGGTCTTCTATCATGTATGAGATACATTCTCGAAAAACAGAGTACCGTAATGAATCAACGTCATTATCCCGTTCAGAAAAATTTTTAATTAAGGAGAGATCACCGGTTTTAAAGGTAGTAAACGCATCATGGATCATACTTTGAACAAGCTCATTCATATGTGGGATGCTGATGATTTTTTTAATATGCGGTCCAGGATAGATCTCTTTTGCGACATTTGCAATGTCTTTTCCATATCGCCCAATTCGATTCAAATCGACAATCATCTTCAGACAACAAGCGATCGTCCGCATATCACGAGCCATAGGTTGATACAAAGCGATTAACTGTAACGCTTCTTCTTCCAAATCAACATTCATTTTTGCTAACTCTTTTTTCTTGGAATTCACCCATTCTGCTTTTTCTACATCGAGATTCTTCAAAGCGTCAACCGAAGTTGACAGCATTGATGTTGCAAGCTCCCCCATCTGTAACACATTTTGTTTTAATTTTTCTAATTCAACATGGAATTTTTTTACCATTTTTCCACCTTATCCAAACCGACCGGTGATGTAATTCTCAGTCAGTTCTTCTTTTGGATTTTCAAAAATCTGATCGGTATCACCAAACTCGATCAACTTCCCTAGATACATATATGCAGTATAATCACTCACCCGCGCAGCCTGCTGCATATTATGCGTAACGATAATCACCGTATATCTTTTTTTCAACCCGGTCATAAGGTCCTCTATCTTCGCGGTTGCAATCGGGTCAAGTGCAGAACACGGTTCATCCATTAAAATAATCTCTGGTTCAATGGAAAGTGATCTTGCTATACACATCCGTTGCTGCTGCCCACCAGAAAGCCCCATTGCTGACTCTGTGAGTCTGTCTTTTACCTCATCCCATAACGCTGCATCCCGCAAGCTCTTTTCTACGATTTCATCAAGGGTGCCCTTGTTAGAAATCCCTGACACCCGTGGCCCATAGGCAACGTTCTCATAAATGGATTTTGGAAACGGGTTTGGCTTTTGGAACACCATCCCTATTTTTTTGCGTACTTCAACTGCGTCTGCATCGGGGCCATAGATGTCTTTTTCATCAAAAAACACGTGCCCGGTGATCCGGCATGTTGAAATCACATCGTTCATTCTGTTAAAACACCGTATTAACGTAGACTTCCCACACCCTGAAGGCCCAATAAGTGCTGTGATTTTATTTGAAAGGATCTCTATGGTGATGTCATGGAGCGCTTGTTTTTCCCCGTACCACAGGTTGAGATGTTCGGTTTTTATCACGATTTTATTGGTCATACGGTTCACCATTTCATGGTTTTTCTATATCGATTTCGAAGGAGAATCGCGATCAGATAAATTCCTATCACCAAGAGTAATAACACAAGCGCTGTTCCCGCTTGATTTTGTTTCGATCCAGGAATCGAAGTTGCAAGAATAAACAAATGATACGGTAATGCATTCACCGGTTCAAACACTGATTGAGGGATAAAGCTGGAGAAGACAACCGCGGTAAACATGATAGGCGCGGTTTCCCCGGCAGCTCTACCGATACCAAGAATCGCTCCTGTGAGTACACCTGGTGCTGCGGGTGGTAATACCACTTTTCGGATCGTCTGCCATTTGGTTGCTCCTAATGCAAGACTTCCTTCCCGGAGTGATTGAGGGACGCTTTTCAATGCCTCTTCTGTTGTTCTTATTATTGTGGGAAGGATCATGAATGCGAGAGTGATTTGACCTGCAAGAAGAGAGAACCCCATTTTGAGATACAGTACGAAAAAAGCAAAACCGAATAACCCAAACACGATGGAGGGAGTACCGTTTAACAGATCAGCACCAGTACGAATAATCTTAGTTATCTTCCCTTCTCTTGTATATTCATTTAGATAGATTGCAGCTCCAACTCCTAAGGGTAATGCGATTGCAATAGCACCAATGACAAGATACAGTGTTCCGATGATTGCGGGGAAAATACCACCGGATCTACCAAGATTACTTATTCCTTCAGTGAGGAATCCTGGGGTTATTATCGCTCCTGCTCCATTCACGATGATATAAGAAAGTATGATGCAGAGGATAATGATGACGAGAAGGATAGCTAGAGTAATCATGCTAAATGCGATATACTGCATGGTTTTTGCTGATATTTTCTTCATGAGATAGTATACAGCGACCGCGAGGGCAACAATTCCTACCGCTGGAATCACGCCAGTGGAAATAATCAGTATCCAGATGATGATGATTCCCATGAAGAGATAGAATGATTGTTTGATTTTTTTGCTGATTTCGTGTGGGAGTCGAACACGTTTTTTCAATGATGATTGATGTTTTTCTCTCAATCTACCGAGAATGAGCGTAGCAATAATATTGACAACAAGAGTAATAACGAGCAGGAGGAGCGCGAGCCCAAACAACGCATGGTAATGATTGCTACCGGTAGCGACTTCTCCCATTTCAATACCTAATGTTGCCGTGAGGGTTTTTAGTGGGGCAAAGATGTTGGTGATCGGCATTGGGATGAGACCATAGGTAGGATTCCCGCATACCATCATGACGGCCATGGTTTCTCCGATCGCGCGTCCGATACCGAGGATAACCGCGGCGGTAATTCCTGATAACGCAGACGGAACTATGACGCTCCTGATGGTCTGCCATCGTGTTGCTCCAAGTGCAAGTGATCCTTCTTTATATTCACGTGGCACCGAACTGAGAGCGTCTTCTGCGACACTTGTAATGGTTGGAATCGCCATGATACCGAGTAAGATAGAACCGGCAAGCCACGATTCGCCTGATGGTTGATTAAACGAGATACGAAGCCAGGTGGTAAGAACAATGAGGCCAAAAAACCCATAGACGACAGATGGTATACCAGCGAGGAGTTCAATCGCGGGTTTGATGATCGCTCTCATTCGTGGTGTGGCAATCTCAGAGATAAAAATAGCTCCTCCAAGACTCAGAGGTATGGCAATGACCATTGCACCGATCGTGACAAGTAGTGTTCCCACAATGAGCGAAAACGCACCGTACACTGGTGGTTCACCCGTAGGGTTCCATCGCGTCCCGGAGAGAAACTCCCAGATGCCCGCAGTTCCAAAAATAGAATATCCGTCTTTTAATAAAAAAACAATAATCGAGAAAATGACAATAACTGCAGAGATTGCACTAAGAAATAAGATCGTTTTTATGCTTTTTTCTTTCAGTCCTTTCATTCCGTTTTCTTTGTGAAGAAACCATCGTTTTATTGTAGTTCGTTCCAATTGGTTATCTCTCCTTTATAGATCGACTTTAGTTGTGCGAGTGTTAAACTCTCAACATAAGTGTTTTGTGTGTTAACGATAATCGCAATCCCATCACTGGCGATAGTGTATTTCACGAGATCTAAATTACTTTCCGATGATTTAAGGTCACGAGATGACATGCCGATTTCCACGGTGCCTTGGCCAACAGCTGTGATACCTGCGCCAGAGCCAGTGGAACTTACGGTTATCGTAAGTTCTGGATACATCTTCATGAAACCATCTTTTGCTTTTTCAGCGATAGGAAACACGGTTGTTGATCCACTAACGGTAAGGGTTCCACTCAGATGTTTCCCAGTAGCGTTATATGGGTTACTTGTTGGAAGTGGTACAAATCCTTCTTCTTGTACAACTGCTTGTCCTTCGGTGCTTTGGATATAGTCGATGAATTCCTTTGTTGCTCCTGTTGCATTTCCTTTTGTAAAGAAGTACAGATACCGTGCGATAGGATATTCTCCAGATAGGATGTTTGTTGCGTTCGCTGTAATATTGTTGATTTTTAGTACTTTGACACCAGTGTCAACGAAGCTTAAGCCAACATACCCTATCGCCCCTGGAGTTTGTGTCACGGTGATGTAAATGCCACCATTCGAGTTTTTCTCGCGTAGATTATCAGTAAAATTTTCTTTTCCCATGACATGTTGCCAGAAGAACTCTCGTGTTCCAGAGGCACTGTCTCTACCGATGACAACAATCGGGAGTCCTTCTTGTCTTTGTAAACATCCACTTAGTAGTATTATCGAAAAAACAAAGATGACAAGTATTCCTGTGATCAGTGTTCTCGATGTCCTTTGTTTAACCCCTCGACGTATTTTACTCACTTATTAAGACAAAATGAAATGGAAAATATATACTTTACTCAATGGTGCGGGAGACTGTGAAAAAATTCGGGTAGATATCTGCAACAAGGCATCTTGTTTTAATAAATCAGCGGGTTTTATATTCTGCTATACGATTAAAGGATGGCAACATAGGGGTAGGTATATTCGGAAAAAATTGTTCATAGAGACGTGGTAATATGGGAATTCTATCATGGTTAATACCTCAGGAAAAACATTTTTTTGACATGATCGAACAACAGAGCAAAAATGTTCTCGAAGGCGTCAATGCACTGGTGAACATGCTAGAGCATTACTACGAAATTGATAAAAAACGAGAGAAAATAAAACAGATAGAAAACGACGGGGACAAAATGGTTCATGATATTTTTTCAGAGTTGAACAAGACATTCATTACCCCAATTGACCGAGAAGATATCTGTAAGTTAACAAGTTCCCTTGATGACATCCTTGATAATTTAGAGGCAGTGTCTGAACGATTGATCATCTATGAAATTAAAAAACCTCCTCAATATATGCTTGAATTCGCAAAAATATTACAGAAAACAACCCTAAATGTAAACGAAGGAATTAACCTTTTGCGGAATTTTAAAGAAGCAAAACAGATACGTGCATATTGCAAGGAAATCAATACCTTGGAAAACGAAGGAGATATTCTGCTGCGAAAAGCAACTGCTGACTTGTTTAAGAAAAAAGACCCTATTGAGATTATTAAAATAAAGGAATTATACGAGAATTTAGAAGCAGCAATCGATCGCTGTGAAGATGTTGCTGATGTCATCGGGGATATCCTTGTCAAATATACGTAACAGCAGAAAGGAAGCCAGATATGTCTGAACTTAGCGCATTTCTCTCACTTTCACCATTCGTTTTTTTTCTTATTTTCTTAGCACTTGTTTTTGATTTTCTTAACGGTATGAACGATGCCGCTAACTCCATAGCCACCGTGGTTTCAACAAGAGTGCTCAAACCAGTTCAAGCGGTTGGACTAGCAGCGTTTTTTAATTTCGTTGCCGCATTTGGTGTACCACTTCTTGTTGCGCGAACCATCGGCACAGGCATCATAGATACACGGATTTCAACGCCAATACTGGTGTTTTGTGCTCTTCTTGGAGCAATTATTTGGACTGCAACCGCTACACATTGGGGTCTTCCCATCTCTGTTTCTCATGCACTTATCGGTGGTCTGATTGGTGCAGGTATCTCCGCAGCAGGGATCGGTGTTATTCAGAGTGGATTGTGGAAAATAATTCTTTTTATGATTGTTTCACCTGTTCTTGGTCTAGTGCTTGGTTTTTTCTTTATGATTGCGGTTCTCTGGATTGTTCGTAGAAAATCACAAAGTAAAGTCGATGGGTGGTTTAGAAAACTACAGTTACTTTCAGCAAGTGCTTTTTCATTTAGTCACGGAACTAACGACGCACAAAAAACAATGGGTATTATTTTTTATCTTCTGCTAGGAACTGGATATTTCGCTTCTCTTGGTGTAGCCGCAGGGCATGAAACTGTGCCTATCTGGGTGATATTATCTGCTCATACAGCTATTGCATGCGGTACATTAGCTGGAGGCTGGGGCGTGATAAAAACCCTTGGGCAAAAAGTAGCAAAATTACGACCTGTTCATGGTTTTGCAGCAGAAACGGCAGCAGCAGGCACCATTATTGGTTGTTCACTTGCTGGAATTCCTGTAAGCACGACCCATACCATCACTGGGTCGATTATTGGTGTCGGATCAGCAAAAAGAGCGTCTGCAGTTAGATGGGGTGTTACCAGAAACATTGTCTGGGCATGGCTTCTTACTATACCTATCAGTGCAATAGTAGGATTTGTATCCTATTCTGTTATTCGTTTCTTTATCTGAACATGAAACATTCAATATTTTCTCTAAATCTTTTTAAGAACAGACGTGATTTCAAAATGTGAAGGTGCAAAGTATTCAACAAAAACAGGTACGATGCCCAACCTGCAAAACCATTTTTACCGCTACCGGTTCTCCTGGTGAAATCCAAAAAATCACCTGTCCATCTTGCAGAACCCTTGGCAAAGTAACCTTTGAACAATCCTATGACGCTACAACCATAGTAATCGACATTCACCACCTCACAAAAAACTATGGGAAATTTACTGCGGTAAACGACCTTGAACTCACCGTATACAAAGGAGAGATTTACGGGCTACTAGGTCCTAATGGGTCAGGAAAAACCACTATCATTAAAATGCTGACTGGTTTACTTCGACCGACATCAGGAAACGCTGAGATTTTTGGCAAAAAAATACCTTGTAAATCTATGATGAAAAACATCGGTTATATGCCACAAGATACCGCGATCTATCTTGATAATACGGTTCATGAAAACCTCGCTTTCTTCGGTGGCATGTATGGAATGACTAAAGATCAATTTGAAAAAAAAGAACAGGAAATGCTTGCATTTGTTGATCTTCTCAATTGGCGTGATTGCCTTGTTTCTACACTCTCAGGTGGTATGAAACACCGCCTGAGTCTTGCCTGCGCATTGATTCATGAACCACACCTTCTTCTCCTTGATGAACCAACCGTTGGGGTTGACCCTGAGCTTCGTGCGACATTTTGGGGATACTTTGAAACCATGATGCAGAAAGGTGTCACTGTTATGATTACGACCCATTACATGGATGAGGCAAACCATTGCTCCCGTGTTGGTTTCCTAAGAAAAGGAAAACTCATTGCAGAAGGTCGACCAACTGAGTTAAAACAAAAGACTGGAACCGAGTCATTGGAAGACGCATTCCTCGCTCTTACAGGGAGAAAAACACCATGAACCTCAGAAGAACCTTGGCGTTTACCCGTCGTAGCCTCCTCCAATTCAGACATGATCGCCGTACCTTTGCATTTCTGCTTATTATGCCTTTACTTATGATCCTTATCTTTGGGTACACCTTTGGCGGTGATGTCAAAAACATCACTGTAGAAGTCGTAAACTTAGACCATGGACTTCCCAGCGGAACAAACCCTCTTCTCCCCCAAGGTCTGTTCCTCGCAAACAACATTACAAAAAACTTTGATACCGACACCTTCTCCATTCATGAAACAACAAATACTGATGATGCTCGCCAACAGGTACACGATGGGAAAGCATGGGCTGCTATCATCTTCCCTGCGAATTTTACACAAAATTTTCTCACCTTACTAGCTACCCAACAAGATGCCAACAGGCCTACCGTAGAAATCTACTTAGATGCGTCAAACCCAACGATTTCCGCTGCAGTGATAAAAACACTTTCGCAATCTCTCCAAAACACTCTCAAAGAACTGACAGCAACACTCAACACATCACACATTGATCTCCCAATCACAATTACGCAGACCTACGCATATGGAGGTGGCGACACCAGATTTATTGATTACTTTGCCCCGGGGGTTATCTCCTTTGCTATCATGATGGTCACCACCATGATAACTATTATTTTATTTGTCAATGAACGACGTAACGGCACACTCCAACGATTATTGGTATCCCCGGCAAGTGAAACCGAAATCGTTGTTGGATACGCACTAGCATTTGCAGTTATAGGTGTGATCCAAAGCATCGTGGTTCTTGTTGCCGCACTCCTGCTCTTCAACATTACGATTATTGGCAATATCTTCCTTGCATTGGTTGTTGTTCTCCTTCTTGCCTTTGGGCATCAAGGTCTTGGCATCCTCCTTTCTGCAGGAGCAAAAAATGAGATGCAGGCGATCCAGTTCATTCCTTTGATTATTTTTCCCTCTATTCTTCTAGCTGGTTTATTTTGGCCTCTTGAATCCATCCCAAGCTACCTCCAACCACTCTCCTATTTCATTCCTCTCCGTTATGGGATCGACGCGGAACGGTCCATTATGCTGCGTGGATGGGGTATTGGAGAAATATGGATTGATATCCTCGTCCTTATTGTATTTGCTTTGCTCACACTTTCCGCTAGTGTTCTGTTGTTGAAAAAGAAAAACTGAAGCGGATTCTACCTGCACATCTATGATATATCGATACCGAACCGTTCAATTCCGAAATATTTATAAATCGATCGTATATAACCCCGCCTCATGCCCGGTATCATGAAATTTGAAACGACAAATGGACAACAGAAAGGGATACTGACTATCTATCTACTCTTTTCCTTAAAAAGGAAACCAAAATCAGGCTATGAACTCCTCTCAGAAATCAAAGAAAAAACAGAGGGTGCCTGGATCCCAAGCAAAGGAACTATCTATCCTCTTTTAAAACAGTTACAAAAAGGAGGGCTTATCAAAGTAAAAACCAAAGAAAAACGTTCAAAAAACATATTTGAAATCACACCAAAAGGAAAAAAAATGATATTCAATACAAAGAAACAAGGAGAAAACATGATGAAAAAATTCATGAAATTCAGAAATTTAATAATCGATATAATTGAAGAAGATAACGAAGTCGTCTCGACAATGATGCATATACAAAACTACGCGTTTGAGTTATCCAAAGAAAAAAAATACGAAGTAATAAAAATACTAAAACGCTGTGCATCTGATTTACAAAAGGAGGTAAATTAATATGAAAAAAATAATGACAACAACCATTATATCAACACTGATTTTCAGTGCATTAGTATCCCTGTATATTCCCACCGTACAGGCAAGTCCAGCTGTCATGATCTCACAATACCAATTATCACCAGAAATCCTCATGCCTGGTGATATCGCGATGTTAACCCTTCAAGTAAAAAACGCAGAAACCGTCGCGACGCAGACATCAACCTCAGTATCAGGTGGAGATACAACTACCACCGTGCGTACCCTGGGAGTGAATATTGACAATATCTGGATTGTTGCTGCACAATCAGGTGGTAAACAAATCCGTGCGACAGCAAATTACGATGATATCGGATATCTTGCCGCAGGAACAAGCATCCAAGTACCCTTCAAACTCATTGTCGACAAAAACATAAGTCAGGGAATGTATTTTCCCGTTGCAAATATCGATGTCAGCAGTGGAACCGATGTCATCTATCCTCTTTTAGTCAAAGTAAGTAATGCCTCAGTAGATCTCCTCCCAACCAGTGTTCCTTCAAAAATCTCGAAAGGAGGAACAACTGAGCTTACCATTACTGCAGTGAACAAAAGAGAAAACGCGGTAAAAGAAGTCATTATCACTCCACAAGGAGACGGTCTAGAGTTCGTCCCACAGAGCTATTTCATAGGATCACTTGCTACAGAAACATCAGAAGACGTTATTTTTTCAGTCAAACCAATTGGTACTGGGGTGAGTAATATTTCCTTTTCCGTGAGCTATAAGAATGGGGATAATCTGCATACAAACTCATTAGTCGTTCCCCTTTCCGTTATTGAAGCGTTAGATGTTGCGCCGATTATTACCAATTTTCCTCTCAGCATCACGAAAGGAGGCTCTTCCCGGATTAGTATCGAGGTGTATAACGCAAAAACAGAAAAGATAACCGGTGTCCTAGTTACTCCGATATGCAATGCGACAGTGATTCCTTCACAATATTTTATTGGCTCAATGGATCCTGATGATGTCTTTTCCGCATCGTTTGACATCTATGCTGACACGGTTGGATACGGAACACAGATCATCGGCTTTAAAGTGTCATTCAAACAAGGAAATGACTATTATGAGACCCCCTTGGTCAGTAAAACATTTAGTGTCGTCTCCGGGCCAGGGACAAGCTATCAATCCTCTGGTAGCTCAAGTAGCACATCTGGGTCAAGTGGCATGCCTCAAGCATCCTCGTTACTTACGTGTTTAACACCACTTATCATTATCATCGTTGTCATCATTGTTGTTGTACTATTATACATGCGATGGAAAAAACGGCGGAAGGCATAATGAGTAAGGACGTCATCGTCACACAAAATATCTCAAAAACCTATGGCAAACCCCCGTTGCAGGTCTTTGCCTTGCGGGATACAAATCTCCATATCAAACAGGGGGACTACATCGCCATCATCGGACCGTCCGGCTCAGGGAAATCAACCTTGATGAATCTCCTTGGTTGTCTTGACAAACCAACAACAGGCAACATCTTCATCGAAGGGAAAGATGTCTCAACATTAAATGAAAATGAGCTTGCCAGGATCCGACGGGAAAAGATCGGTTTTATCTTTCAGAAATACAATCTGATTCCCACGTTAAATGCCTTGGAGAATGTGGAACTCTCTATGGGATTTGCAGGCGTTGATAGTCAAACCAGGACAAAAAAAGCAAAGCAACTTCTTGAGCTTGTTGAGCTTTCAAAACGATTGACCCATAAACCATCGGAGCTGAGTGGTGGTGAACAACAACGGGTGGCAATTGCCCGTGCTCTTGCGAATAACCCGTCGATTATTCTTGCGGATGAACCAACAGGGAATATCGATACCAAGTCAGGAGAGAATATTATGCGTATTTTAGAAGATATCAATAAAAAAGGAGAAACCATCATCGTTGTGACGCATAATATGGCTATTGCACAGCGGGCGAAACGAGTACTTCGGATTCAAGATGGTGAGGTACAGGAACAACATGCTTAGAGATCATGTGAAGCTCGCGATTAAAAATCTTCAGCATCGTATGTCTCGATCACTGCTGACGTTACTTGGTATCGCGATTGGCATCATGGCGATTATCTCTCTGTTGGCTCTTGGGGAAGGTATGCAGCAGGCGGTCACCGGGGAGCTCTCTTCGTTATCTGATGTTATTATCGTTTCTACCGGCGGAAGTATTTATTCCTCGTTTGGTGGTGGAGGTTCAACCGGTGAATATTTCACGCAACGGGATATAGCGGGTATCGAACGTCTCCAGGGAATCAAAGAGGTGAGCACCCAGTTGTCTGGTTCTGGTCTTGCAGAATACAATGGGAAAACAACGGTTCTAT
>Ga0315289_10004786_pt1 | contig 20154 bp, 12 predicted proteins | sample YL17G11_40_MG_FD_203452 | JGI IMG/M metagenome (GOLD analysis project Ga0315289, IMG submission 203452) | Sediment microbial communities from Yellowstone Lake, YNP, Wyoming, USA - YL17G11_40 | ecosystem: Environmental > Aquatic > Freshwater > Lake > Sediment | place: USA: Wyoming | collected... | reverse complement strand
AGCCGGCGCCCCTGGCCAGGGCGCTCTTCAGCACGCTCTCTCCCGTTGCCAGGTCGAACTCCAGATCCACCCGGTCCGCCCGCACCGTGGTGCGCGCCGCCTCCGAGAGGGCCGCCAGCCGGGCGCCGCCCTCCGCCGTGAGCTTCTCGATCTCACCCTCTGCCGAGAACAGCATGGTGAGCTGGTCGGCCCCGTACTCGAGCTGGCGCTTGGGCAGCCGGTCGCTGCCCCGCGCCCGCTTCGCCTCCGCCTTGCGGATGCTGCCGTCTTCCAGCCAGACCAGGGCGTCGGCCGCCTCCAGCGCCATGTTTTCCCGCGTCAACCGGGACCACGGGAACAGCAGGACGGTGGCGTCGCGCTCCTTGTAGATCAGCTCGCCGGCCGCGAGCTTCATCGGCTGGCTCGTGGCCGAGCGGCCGCGCCAGTCGAGCTCCACGCCACCCGTCATGTGAAGCTCGCGGGTGGATGGGTCGTAGGAGGCGCCCACGGCCTGGCCCTCTCCCTGGTCGAAGCTGAACGAGGCCGGCCGCGTGGTCGAAGCCCTTCCGGTCTGGGTCTCGAAGGTCACGCCCGAGGTGCGCACCAGCACCAGTCGTCCCCGCGCCGGGCCCGCGGCGGGCAGGCCCATGGTGATCTCGACGTCGCCGCCGGCGTAAAGCTGGTCCCGCTGGCGCCCGAACTCCGCCCGGGGGCTGGTGACCCGGTCAAACTTCCGGCCATCCTGGTGGTAGAGGCGCAACTCCAGGGGCTCCAGTTCGAGGTAGTCCTTGACCTGCCGGAAACTCCTGGCGCGCACTTCGACCACGGGCTTGCCGCCCACCGTGTGCGACCACACCCAGTCGGTAGCGACCGCCTCGACTTCCCGCGGCAGTGACTTGGGCGGCGGGGGCGCCTGCCGGACCAGCTTCTGTCGCTGATAGAAGTAGCTGGCCGCCACCGCCCCCAGGATCGCCACGATGGCCAGGAGCAGTAAGCCCCGCTTGCGCCACATGCCTTCTCAATATAGCAGGGCGCGGCGAGCGCCCCGCTCACTCCTGCCGCAGCTTCTCAAGCTGCTTGGCCGCGTTAGCGTTCTTCGGGTTCACTTCCAGCGCCTTCTGGTAGTAGTGGATGGCCAGCGCCTTCTCACCGTCCCTGGCGTAGGCCTCCCCCAGGCCGTAGTATACGTTCGAAGACTTCGGGTGGGCCTCCACGTTCAGCTTGAACACCTCGATCGCTTCCTTGACCTTCTGGGCCTCGTTCATCAAGGCATAGCCCAGCGTGTTCAGCTCAGGCTCCCGGAAATCGTACTGCTCCGGCTGTTCCGCCTTGAGCTTGCGGTAGCGCGCCGCGGCCGCATGGATGCCTGCCTCCTGGATCGCCTGATAGAGCACCTGGGCGATGGAGGGTTTCGGCGGCGCCGGCGCCTGGCCGTACAGGAGCGCCATGATCCCATCGTTGATCTGACTGAGCCGCGACCGGCCCGGCGTGTTGCTCAGCAGCACGATCAGGCGCCGCTCGCCGGTCAGCCGGGTCTCCAGGCTGCTGAAGCCGTGGATGCCGCCCCCATGCGCGACTCGCGGGACTTTCCGATCCAAGCCGGGAATCGTCGCCTGATCGACAAACCAGGCGTAGCCGTAGTTGCCCAGGCCCGGACGGAACATCAGTTCCTTGGATTGCGGCGCCAGCAACTTGCCGGTGTAGAGCGCCTGGTCCCACAGGTAAAGGTCTTCGACGGTGGAGTACAATGCCCCGGCTGAAAAGGGAATCGACATGTCCACGTAGGCGGCGTTCACGTACCCATCCAGGACCGCCCGGTAGCCGCTGGCGCGCTTGGGCAGAATCGTGTCGTGGTGATCGTACCCGGTGTTCTTCATCCCCACCGGCGCCAGGATGCGTTCCCCCAGCACTTTCTCGTAGGGCTCGCCGGTCACCTTCTCCACCAGGACGCCCAGCAGGTGATAGCCCGAGTTGTTATAGGCGAAGCGCGACCCTGGCTCGAACTCCAGATCCTTCTCCCAGAAAAGCCTGGTGAGCTCCAGGGGGGTGAACGGGTTCCGGCTGTGCTTGGTGAACATCTCCGGGAAGCCGGTGTAGCTTGGGATGCCCGAGGTGTGGTTCAACAGTTGGTGGATGGTGACGCGCTCGCCGACCTTCTTCGGGTATTCGGGCAGGTAGTCGCTGATCTTCCCCTCCAGCTTGAGCTTGCCCTGCTCGACCAGTTGCAGCACCAGCACCGCGGTGAACTGCTTGGTGATCGACCCCAGGCGGAACTTGGTCTCCGGCGTGTTGGGGACGCCGAACTCGCGATTGGCCAGGCCGTAGCCCTGCTTGAGGATCACCTGGCCCTTCTCGGTCACCAGCGCCGACCCGTGGAACTGGTCAAGCTGGTGATAGGCGTTGATAAGCTCGTCGATTTTCCGCGCCCGCTCGGTCTGAGCCTTCGCGAGCGGCAGCAGCAACGACAGGATTGCCAGGAGATGGATCGCACGGCGTGTCATCTAGGGCCTCCAAGAGAGTCTCCAAAAACGCTATTGTACTAGCCCGGCTGCTGGCAGCCTTTCGTGCTATAGTTCTGTGAACCAAGGAGGACTGCATGTCATCCCGCACTCGGGTCCTGATTGGGGCTCTGCTGGCCTCCGGCACGCTAGCCGCGGCTCCCCCGACTCCGCCTGCCCATTGGACTGACGGGTACGTGCTGACCAACGGCATCCGCATCCATTACTGGCGCAGCGGCGGCAACAAGCCGCCCCTGGTGCTCGCGCATGGCTCCTCCGATGACGGGCTGTGCTGGACCAACCTCGCCAAGGAGCTGGAGGCGAATTTCGACATCATCCTGCCCGACGCCCGCGGCCACGGCCTCTCCGAGTGTGAATTCTGGGCCCCCTCAAAACGCCGCCACCACCCCGATACCGCGCTGATCAGCCTCGGCACACGCCCGCCCATGCGCGACCTCTTCACCAAGATCACCAGCCCGACGCTCATCCTCAAAGCCGACGCCCAGGGCGAACTCAGGAAGCAGAACGAGGACATCGCCCGCCTGCTCAAGAACGGCAAGATCGTCCACATTGAAGGCGCCGGGCACAACGTTCGCCGCGACCAGAAACCGCGCACCGTCGCGGTCCTGAAGGAGTTCTTCGCCGGGCTGTGAGCGCCATGAACCGGCGCGAACTGCTGATCTTGCCGGGCGGGCTGCGCCTGCCCCTGTCTGCCGCCCCTCCGGCGCCTGACCTGGCGAACCTCCACGCGCTGATGGAGTGGATCAGCCGGGAGAACTCCCCGCGCCTGTCCTTCCTCGACAGGAAGTGGAAAGCGCTGGAGAACTGGAAGCGCGTGGCGCGGCCGCTGTTCCGCCGCCATTTGAGCTACGACCCTGAGCCGGCGCCTCTGGGCGCCGAGGTGGTCAGCCGCGAGGCCCGCGACGGCTTCACCCTCGAAACCGTCAAGATCCGCGCCACGACCGCCTACGACATTCCCGCGCGTGTGCTCCTGCCCGCGAGGCGCGCCGGTCGCGTTCCCGGAGTGGTGGCCATCCATTGCCACAGCGGGCGCTACGTCTGGGGCCATCAAAAGATCCTCAGCGCGCCCGACGATCCGGAGGTGCTCACCCAGTTCCGCGACCGCGCCTATGGCCGCCCCTACGCCGAGGTGCTCGCCCGCCGCGGCTTCGTCGTCCTTGTCATCGACGGCTTCTATTTCGGCGAGCGCCGCCTGCGCCCCGAGCAAATGGACCCCGCCACCGCCCCCGGAGAGTTCCGCGAGCCCCTTCAGAAGCTCGCCGCCCTCAAGCCCGACAGCGCCGAATGGCTGGCCGCCGTCGATTCCCTGTGCGGCCGTTTCGAGCACCTCACCGCCAAGACCATCTTCGCCGCGGGCGCCACCTGGCCCGGCCTTCTGGTCTGGGACGACATGCGCAGCGTGGACTACCTCTGCTCCCGCCCTGAGGTCGATCCCCGTCGCATCGGCTGCCTGGGCCTCTCCATCGGCGGCCTCCGCACCGCCCACCTCATCGGCGCCGATCCGCGCATCAAAGTCGCCTGCGTGGCCGGCTGGATGACCCTGTTCCGCGAGCAGCTCCGCAACCACCTCCGCTCGCACACCTGGATGATCTACGTCCCCGGCCTCTACCCGCAGCTCGATCTGCCCGACGTGGCCGCTCTCACCGCCCCCGGCGCCCTGCTCGTCCAGCAGTGCAGCCGCGATAGTCTCTACCCCACGTCCGGGATGAAGGGAGCCGTCGAGAAGCTGACCAAGGTCTATGCCAAAGCCGGCCTCCCCGACCGCTTCCGCGCCACCTTCTACGACGTGCCCCACTCCTTCCGCCCCGCGATGCAGGACGAAGCCTTCGCCTGGCTCGAGAGGTGGATCTGAGCGGCGCCCTCCTACTGCCGGTCAGGGGCCTGCCGCCGGGCGGCGCGCATCCGCGCGAACACTTCCGCGAGGAAATCCAGTTGCTTCGCCCGGATGCCGGAGCGAGCTTGAGTCGTATCCCCGAACTCCAGGTACTGATCCGTGGCTGACTTGTACGCCGGCCAGGCCGGGAGACCCGGCCCGTTGGGATCGCCCGCCGCCGCAAAGCGCACCCAGGCGGCGCTCATCTCCCGGGAGAGCGCGCGGTCCCTGTCGTCGTAAGGATCCGGTCCGAGTGGCATGGCGCCAAACAGCGGGACGGAGAGGTTGGCGAACACATACGGTATCTCTGCGCCGTGGAAAGCCCCTAACCGCATGGGCTCAGCCACGCGGCTGACCCGGGTGAAGTGGTAAGCGTAAGTCTTCGCGTTCTTTCGCGCCATGGCCCGCAGCACTGACCGGGTCGGATGAAGGAAGCGGCTCTCGCCCAGTAGGCGGCTTAGGCTGGGACGCACTTCAGCATCGCTCGAGGCGGGATACAGTGCCAGCAGCCGGTCCGCGCTGGCCCCATACCGCCTCTTCAGGTCCTCGCGATAGGCCGTGAGCGTCTTGCCTTGAGAAGGATCGATGAGCATGAACAAGGTCCCCTCGTCGGCGTTCGTGCCGGCCAGCAGCGGGACCTTGTGAACGCGGCCGGCGTCCAGCAACTCTCCCGGATCGCCGGGCACCACGAAGCCATCCACGATGGGGCCGTACTCTGACCCCTCGCTGAAAGACTTGTCGAGTCCCTGTGAGGGGGCCAGCGCCAGGATCTCCGCCGTGGTCTTGGCGCGCAGGGCGGCCAAGTCCTCGCCAAGCGCCTGGCCGAGTTTCTCCGCCGGCCTGTAACCATACCATGCCTCGCTGCGGTGCCGGATCGGGACAGACACCCTGGCGCCGCTCTCGGCGATCGCGCGGTGGAACAAGCCCCTGGCCAGCGGGGACACCAGCAACAGGTAGACGCTAGCCCCTCCGGCGGACTCTCCGAAAATGGTCACCCGTCTCGGGTCCCCACCGAAGGCCGGGATGTTGCGCTGCACCCATTTGAGCGCGGCAATCTGGTCCAGCAGCCCGTAGTTGCCGGAAGAATGATGCCTTGATTCCTCGGTGAGCCGCGGATGGGCCAGCCATCCGAACACGCCCAGGCGATAGTTCACAGTAACCACCACGACGCCTTGGCGCGCCAGCGGCTCACCGCTGTAAAGCGGCTGGGAACTTGCGCCGATGATGAACCCGCCCCCGTAGATCCAGACCATCACCGGCAGTCGCTGCCCCGCCCTCTTGGCCGGCGTCCAAACATTCAATGTCAGGCAGTCCTCACTCTGGTTGGGCAACTTTCCCATCGGGCTGGGCGGCTGCGGGCAGGCCGGTCCGAACTCGGCGGCCTGCCGCTCCCCCTGCCAAGGTTTCGGAGCCTGCGGCGGCTTCCAGCGCAGATCGCCCACCGGAGGAGCCGCGTAAGGAATGCCTTTGAAGGCCTGCACCTCACCGCCGCTGCCGGCCACCAGGCCCGATTCCGTCTTGACGGGACCCTCCAGCGCGCCTGCCGCCGGCAGGATCTGGAGGGCGACTACCACGAAAACGTGGCGAAACATAATCGCTCCATATTAGAACTGGTATCTCAACCCGAACTGCATACTGCGCGAGTCGTTGGCGCCGGTGATGGTGCCGGCGTTGGCCAAACTGAGATTATTCACCGGGAGGCGGAAGTTGGTATGGTTGGTGGCGTTGAACGCCTCCCAGCGGAACTGAAGGTTGCCGCGCTCCCTCATACGAAAATTCCTCACCACCGCCAGATTCAGGCTGATCTGCCCGGGACCGTCCAGGATGTTGCGCCCGGCATTGCCGAAGCGGTACGAGCCGCGCGCCACCGGCGGAAAGGCGCTAAGGTCGAACCAGGCGTCAGGTCCCGGGTCGGGAAGCCTGCCCGAGGCGATGCGGTCCGGGCGGTTGGCGTCGCCCAGGTTCAGACTGGCATTCTGGACCCGCGGCGTGAACCCCTGTCCGCTGTACATGGTGCCGCTCCCCGACAGTTGCCAGCCGCGCAGCAGTGCCTTGGCAGCCGTCTCAGGCAGAAACATCCGCCGGTACGGCAGGTCGGTGACCAAACTGAGAGCGAACGCCTGGCGCCGATCCCAGTCTGAGCGACCGCGGTCCATCGAGAAGTTGCGCGAGTTCTGCACCCCCGGGATGCCGCCGTTGGTGTTATCGGCAAACTGCGAAGAGTTGTCCAGGGACTTAGCGAAGGTGTAACTGACGCGGAAGAACGCGCCCCGGCTGAGCCGCTTGCGCGCCGTGACCATCCCGGCGTTATAGCAAGAGTCCCCCGCGAAGTCGTAGTAGGTAATGCTCTGAAACTGAGTGTAGGGCCGCGGGTAGCTGCCATCAGGCAGTTTCAGTTCAGCAACGTAGAACGGCTGATTCAAATCATAACGGAATCCGAGGTGCGTGCCCTTCGAACCGACATAGGACATTTCAAGCGCGATCCCCTTGGGCAGTTCCCGTTCCATGGTGAAGTTCCACTGTTGCATGTACTGCGGGCGCGCCCTCCAGTTGTAGCCGGTGGCATCCGTCGTCCCGCCGTTCTTCGCCAGCGCGTCCGGGAAGGGATTCGACATGGTGAGCAGGCTCGGATTGCTCTTGACGCTGTTGAACGTCTGGCTCAGCGTGAAGGGAAAGACGTTGCTCAGGTCCCGCCGCAAGGTGTTGGTCATCGACTGGCCGTAGTAAACGCCATAACCGCCGCGCACCACCGTGCGGTTGCGCACCCGGTACGCAAGTCCCAACCGCGGCGCGAAGTCCCGGTAGTTGGTGTAGGCAAGCGAGCGCGGCAGGCCGTAATCCTTCGCCAGCTCCACCTTGCCGGTGAGCCCGTTCGAGTCGATCATCTGCGGCAAGTTGGGAACCGTGCGGTCGCTGGCGATGATCAGCTTGCCCAGCGCCGGAATGAAGTTGGCGTACTGCCCGTACTTCTCGTACTGCGGAGGCATCAGCTCGTAGCGCAAGCCGATATTCAGTGTCAGGCGGCTGTTCAGCCTGTAGTCATCCTGCACGAACGCGCCGTAGGTGCTGTTGAACATGTAGCTCTTGATATCGCCGAGGCGGCGCGACGTATCGCCGGGAAGCCCCAAGATGAAATCGGCAATGCTATTGCCTGTGAAGTTGCCCCGGAAATTGTGCTGGCCGTTCAGTTGCCCGTTTGTCGGCATAAAGAACTGAAAACGGAAGTACGACCAGCCGAACTTCAGCAGATGTTTTCCCTTGACCCAGGTCAGGGCGTCCGCCACTTCATACGTATGGATGCCCGGGTTCATCGGCGCCGAACCGTTGTCGGCAAGCTGCATGTTTCCAAGGCCTCCCGTGCCAACAATGTTGAATTTCGGGAATCCCAGCATCTTGGGGTTCTTCGTCGCGCCGGTGATGCCGAGATCCGCGTTCCAATCGTGATACTGGTGCCTGCTGATTTCCAGGTTCCCCGCGAGGTTGACGGTGGCGCGCGTCTCGTTGATCACCGAGGGTGTGAACATGTGCGTGTAGCTGAGGCCGCCCAGGAAGGGCGTGGCATAAGTAATATCCGGGAACATGCCCAAGTCGCTGCCGGAGAACGGATTGATCGAGGTGGAGTTGCGCCGGATGATCCGCCCGGAGATCGTTCCTTTCTCCTTCACTCGATGGTCTACTTTGACCAGCACGCTGTTCCAGTCGTTGGTGTTGTTCGCGTTGACCGCGAAATTGTTGACCTGGCCCGGCCGGTTGGGCAGCGGGTACCAGGGCATCAGCTTGGTGGCTACCGGATGCCGGCGGACGGCCGGAATCGTGTTGCCCGGAAACGCCGCGTTGTTTGCGAACGGGTCCGTGATGGTCACCACTTTGCCCTGGGCGTTGCGAGTCTGCGAAAAATCGCCGTTGTGCTCCAGTTCCGTAGGAATGACTCCCAGCCGGTTGTTGCCGTTGATCTCGCGATAGCTTTCCCAACTGAACAGGAAGAAGGTCCGGTCCCGGCCGTTGTACAGCTTGGGCAGGTAGACGGGCCCGCTCAGCGTGCCGCCAAACTGGTTGCGCCGCAGCTTGGATTTTCCGGTGTCGAAGAAGTTCCGCGCGTCAAACTTGTCGTTGCGCACGAATTCGAACAGGGAACCGTGCACCCGGTTCGTGCCGGTTTTCAGCGCCATGTTCATCACGCCGCCGCCCAGCCGGCCGTACTCGGCCGAGAACGTGGACGTCTGCATTTTGAACTCCTGCATGGCTTCCAACGACGGCTTGGCCAGTGCGCCGCCCGCGCGCGGGTTCTGGTTGCCAAAGCCGTCGACCAGGTAATTCGTGTTGTCCGGTCGCGCCCCGTTGATGTTCATATTGCCGCTATTGCTGCCCTGGGCCGACGGCGTGACGCCCGGCACCAGAAACGCAAGGTCGGTATAATCGCGTGCGTCCAGCGGCAGTTCGGTCATCTCCCGGCTCACGATCACGTCGCCCGTGGCGGCGCTGGCGCTGTTGAGCACCGCAACCTCCGCTCGCACCTCGACGGTCTGAGTGACCGCGCCAACCTGGAGCGTCAACACCAGCCGCGCCGTCTGATCGATCTGGAGTTCCAGCCCCGTCTCCTCCAGCTTGCGAAACCCTTCTTTCTCCGCGGTCACCGTGTATTGGCCCGGCGGCAGGTTCGGGATCGTGAATTCACCCGCATTGCCGGAAACCCCGGTCCACCGCAGATTGGTCGCCACGTTCCGCGCTACCACCGTCGCGCCCGGGATCAGGGCGCCGCTCGCGTCCTGCACAGTTCCGACCAGGGTAGCGGCGGGGTTCTGCGCCTCGGCGCTGACCGCTGCCAGTAAAGCCAGAATCACGAGAGCAATTGTCGAGCGTTTCACATTCCTTGTCCTTTGGTCACAAAGGCACGGGCGAGGAAGCCAGGATTCCCGCTTGAGCCACCCGGCCCCCAGACGAGTGCACACCCGCTTGCCTGCTTGCGCCCCCTCGCGGTTCCTCGTCGAGGGATTCTCTTGCTCCCGCCGCCTCCGCTTCTCCGCTACCGCCAGGGCCGCCTTCCCGCCGATGCCGGCAGAAGTCTAGGATACACTGAGAACTCAGGACTCCGCTCACATGCCCGAGTGGCTCGCCAGCACGCTTATTCAGTACCCCATCCTGACGCTCTTCCTGGCCGTCGGTCTCGGGTATCTGGTGGGCGAGATCCCGGTGTTCGGCTTTCGCTTCGGCGCGGCGGGCGTTCTGTTCGTGGGGCTGGCCCTGGGCGCGCTGCACCCCGAGATCGCCTTGCCCGAAGTGGTGCCCACCGTCGGGCTGATCATCTTCGTCTATGCCATCGGGATCCACTCGGGGCCGGCCTTGGCCGCGGCCTTCCGCACCCGCGGCTATCGCGACAGCCTGCTGGCTGTGGGCGTGCTCACCTTCGGCGCCGCGCTGACGCTGGCGCTCACGCTGCTGCGGGGTCTCGGGGGCGCGCGCGCCGCACTCATGTGGCGGCTCGCAAGTTTCATGACACACTCCCGACGCGTGGCGCAGGTGGGCCCCGGTGCTGCGAGGCCAGCCGGGTGGCCTATGCCCGGATGACCGCAAACTCGGTTCGGGTCGTGTACCAGGTACCGGGGGGCGTATGAGCGCTCTAAAGTTCTAGTGTGGTTACTAGGCCGCCGGAACAATATCTCATTCCCTGTCAATGGATTGCGGCGGAGCGTCCTCCGCGCAGAGGCCCCCGCCCGTACAATTCAGATGGATACAACCCTGCGGGATCTCCGGGTGACGCCAGGAGCATATGATGACGGCAGATCTAATGCGGCTCATACGTCGCCGGGTGGAGCGACTGCGCATACCCGGTGTTGCGGTCGTCCTGTTGATGCCGCCGGTCACCTGTTGGCTCTGGGCGTACATCTTCAGTGGGCGAGAGGCGATGAAAGGGTTCTGCCCGAGGCTGGTTGACACCGGCGTTGCTCTGATGATTGTCGCGGCAGTCGTTGTTGCCGCGCTGGCGCTGTGGAAGCCCTGGCACCTCGCCTCCGAGGAACTCCAGATGAAGCGCAAGGCCCTGGACATTGTCGAGCAGAAGGCCAGTACAGTCAGAGTCCCTCCTGCTACATTCCTGAAGCTCATCGATCCGATAATTCGCCCCCTGGCCGGCCGAGCCCGGGACCACTAGCGCCGAACCTGGTGCAATCGTGCATTCAAAATGCACAATTGCATACCTGCAAGGCGCCCCCCTCATCCGCGAGCACCACTGAACTCCCTCAGCCCGCCTTCCCCTTTCCGGAGCAGTGACGCCGGGCGGAGCGGCTGACGCAGGCTCCCCGGTATAATGGAAGGTCCCGCATGTTGAGCCAGAAGCTGAAGCAACTCGGCGTCGTCGGGGCCGGCGGCGCGGGGTTCCCCACCTACGTCAAAGCGGCGTCCCAGGTCGAGTGGGTGATCGCCAACGGCGCCGAGTGCGAGCCCCTGATCCACAAAGACGTCGAGATCATGGAACATTTCGCGCCCGAAATCGTCTCTGGAATTCAGTTGATGATGGAAGCCACGGGGGCGCGCCGCGCCAAGTTCGGCCTCAAGGAGAAGAACGCCGCCGCGGTCGAGGCGGTGCGCGCCGCGGTGAAGTCCCGCCCCATCGATCTCGTGCTGCTGGGCGACTTCTACCCCTCCGGCGACGAGTACGAGCTGGTGCAGATCGCCACTGGCAGGCTGATCCCGCCCGCCGGCATCCCGCTCCAGGTGGGCTGCGTGGTGAACAACGTCGAAACCCTGCTCAACGTCCACTTCGCCAGCCAGGGCGTTCCGGTCACCGAGAAGTTCCTGACCGTAACCGGCGCGGTGCGGCAGCCGAAGACGGTCCGCGTTCCCATCGGCATGTCTTTCCGCGAGGTGCTCGATCTGGCGGGCGGGGCCACGGTGCGGGACTTCGGCCTGCTGGTCAGCGGCATCCTGATGGGCACGCTCAGCTTCGACCTCGACGACGTGGTGACCAAGACCACCGCCGGGCTGATCGTGCTGCCCCGCGAGCATTACGTCGTCCAGCGTAAGAACCGGACCGCGGAGAGCATGAACCGCATCGGTAAGTCGGCCTGCGACCAGTGCAGCTACTGCACCGAGTTCTGCCCGCGGTACCTGCTGGGCTACGAGGTGATGCCGCACAAGGTGATGCGCAGCCTGGGCTTCACGCTCACCGGCGCGGACAACTGGAACCAGTGGGGCGTGCTCTGTTGCGCCTGCGGGCTGTGTACGCTCTACGCCTGCCCCGAAGACCTCTACCCGAAAGAAGCCTGCGACCAGGCGAAAGCCGGCGTCCGCAAGGCGGGCGTCAGGTTCGTGCAGCAGAGCCCGGTGCGCGTGCACCCCATGAAGGAAGCGCGCCGCACGCCCCTGGCGGCGCTGCGGCGCCGGCTCAAGCTCGAGGAGTACGAACGGGAGGCGCCCCTGGAGAACGTGCGCGCGGAGTCGCAGCGCGTGCGCATCAAGCTCTCCCAGCACGCCGGCAGGCCCGCCCTCCCGGTGGTGCAGGCCGGTGCCCAGGTGCGCAAGGGCGACCCGCTCGGGCAGGTCCCCCCGGACGACCTCGGAGCCGGCGTGCACTCGAGCATCGACGGCACGGTCACCGCCGTCGCCGATACATACGTCGAGGTAACGAGGTAGCGCATGGGGAAGAACTCGATCGGCCTAGTGGAGTTGGGCAGCATCGCCGCGGGCTTCCAGGCCGGCGACGCCATGCTCAAGACCGCGGATGTCGAGCTGGTCCTGGCGCGCACCATCTGCTCGGGCAAGTACATCGTCCTGGTCCGCGGCGACGTGGCGGCGGTCGAGTCCAGCGTGCAGGCGGGCGCGCGGGTTGCCGGAGCCTCCGTGATTGACACCTTCGTCATCCCCAACGTGCACGAGTCGGTCTTCCCCGCCATCAGCGGGACTACCAAGGTGGAAACGCTCGAGGCGCTGGGCGTTCTGGAATCGTTTTCGGTGGCCTCGTTGATCGAGGCTGCCGACGCGGCGGTCAAGGCCGCCAAGGTTCAATTGATCGAGGTGCGGCTGGCCATGGCGCTGGGCGGCAAAGCGTTCGTAACTTTAACCGGCAACGTGGCCGCCGTAACGAGCGCGGTCGAGGCCGGCGCGCAGGTGCTTTCCAAAAAGGGCCTGCTGGTCAACAAGGTGGTCATCCCCGCTCCCCACCCGGAGTTGTTGAGGGAAATGATCTGAGAGCGTAGGGTAAGCCTCCCGGCTTGCCAGACTCATTGGAGGAACAGAATGCAACATCACCGCAAGACGCTGCGCCTGCTGGCGGCCGCCTTCCTGCTGGCGGTCGCGGCCTTGGCGCAGAGCGAGTTCAAGGAGCTCGAGTCCCGCGTCACCGAGTTCACGCTGGCCACCGGCCAGAAGTTCATCGTGCTGGAGCGGCACAACGCCCCGGTGGTGACGTGCTTGACCTACGCCGACGTGGGCGCGGCTCAGGAAGTCAAGGGCATCACCGGCCTGGCGCACGTGTTCGAGCACATGGCCTTCCGCGGCACCACCACCATCGGCACCAAGGACTGGGCCAAGGAGAAGCCGCTGCTCGAGAAGGTCGAAAAGGCCTACTACGCGCTACGCGACGAGAAGCGCAAAGGCCCCAAGGCCGACCCCGCCAGGCTCAAGCAGCTCGAGCAGGCGTTCAAGGACGCTCAGGAAGAGGCCGGCAAGCTCACTTACAAGGAGGAATTCGGCGAGATCATCGAGCGGGCCGGCGGGCGCGATCTGAACGCCAGCACGGGCGAGGACCGCACCAACTACTTCTTCAGCCTGCCCTCGAACCAGGCCGAGCTGTGGTTCTTCCTGGAGTCGGAGCGGTTCCGCGACCCGGTCTTCCGCGACTTCTACAGAGAGCGCGACGTGGTGATGGAAGAGCGGCGCTTGATGGAGAGCCAGCCGACCGGGCGGCTGATCGAGGAGTTCCAGTCGGTCGCCTACAAGTCCCACCCGTACGGCGAAGGGGTCATCGGCCACATGAGCGATCTCCAGAACCTCACCACCGCCGACGGGGTGGCGTTCTTCAGGAAGTACTACATCCCCAGCAACCTGATCACCGTCGTGGTGGGCGACGTGAACCCCCGGCGCATCCGCGAGCTGGCCGAGATCTACTTCGGGCGCCTCGCCAGCGCGCCCAAGCCCGAACCGTTGCGGACCATCGAGCCGGCGCAGCAGGGCGAGCGGCGGGTGGCGCTGCGGCTCCAGTCCCAGCGCATCATAGTCATGGGCTATCACAAACCCGACGTCAACCACCCGGACAACGCCGTTTACGACGCCATCAGCAGCCTGCTCAGTGATGGCCGCTCCTCGCGCCTGTACCGCACGCTGGTGCGCGACAAGAAAGTCGCCACCCAGGCGGGCGGCTTCCCCGGCTTCCCCGGCCAGAAGTACCCCGGCCTGTTCTTGTTCTTCTCCTTCACCGCCCCGGGCCGCACCAATGACGAGGTCGAGAAGGCCATCGATGCGGAGATCGAGCGGCTCAAGACCGAGCTGGTCAGCGCCGAGGAACTCGACGGCGTCAAGCGGCGCGCCCGCGCCAGCCTGCTTCGCCAGTTGGACAGCAACTTCATCATGGCGATCCAGCTCTCCGACAATCAAGCCCTCACTGGCGATTGGCGCAGCCTTTTCCGCGACCTCGAGAAGATCAACGCCGTGACCCCTCAGGACATTCAGCGGGTGGCCAAGGCCACCTTCACCTGGAACAATAAGACGGTGGGCACCATCGACCCCATCGAGAGCGCGTCCAAGTGACGGACGAGGAGGAACTTGCCATGCGTACGACGAAACTGCTCACATCGCTGGTGATCTCGCTGGGGCTGGCCCTCGCCTCCGCTCAGCAGGTCCCCGCGCCCGCTGCGAAGAAGGCCGCGCCGGCCAAGGCGGCCGCCGCCAAGGCTCCCGCGAAAAGTTACAAGGACCTGAAGTACCCCCCGCTGAACCAGATCAAGGTACCCGAACCGGTGCGCTTTGAGCTGGCGAACGGCATGGTGGTCTACCTGGTCGAGAACCGTGAGCTGCCCACCATCACGGTCTCGGCCATGATCCGCACCGGCTCACGCCTGGAGCCGGCCAACAAGACCGGTTTGGCCTCCATAACCGGCACGGTCATGCGCAGCGGCGGCACGGCCACGCGCCCCGGCGACAAGCTGGACGAGGAACTGGACCGCCTGGGCGCCTTCGTCGAGACCGGCATCGGCCAGGACTCCGGCCGCGCCATGGTCTCAGTGCTCAAGGAGGACATCGATCGGGGCCTCACCATCCTGGCCGACATCCTCCAGAACCCCGCCTTCCCGCAGGACAAGCTCGACCTGGCCAAGATCCAGCAGCGGGATCAGATCGCCCGGCGCAACGACAACCCCAACGGCATCGCCTTCCGCGAATTCAACCGCATCATCATGGGCAAGGACACGCCCTACGGGCGCATCGCCGAGTACGACACCATCAACTCGATCACCCGGGAGGACCTGATCGCCTTTCAGAAGCAGTACTTCCAGCCGGAGAACATGATCCTGGGCGTGTGGGGCGACTTCAACGCCGCCGAGATGCGCACCAAGATCGAGCAGACCTTCGGCGGTTGGAAGCGCGGCGGGCGCTCCAAGCCCCCAGTGCCGGAGGTGGACCCCGGCGCCAAGAACCGCGCCGGCTACTACTTCATCAAGAAAGACGACACGCCCCAGTCCTGGGTAGTGATGGGCTACCTGGGCGGCAAGCGCAACGACCCGGACTTCTACGCCCTGACGGTCATGAACCAGATCCTGGGCGGCGGGTTCGCGTCGCGGCTGTTCTCGAACGTGCGCTCGACGCAGGGTCTGGCCTACAGCGTCGGCTCTCAGTGGGCCGCCGGCTGGGACCGGCCTGGAACCTTCATGGCCCTGGGCAGCACCAAGACCGAAACCACGGTGAAGATCCTCGCCTCGATCCGCCACGAGATCTCGAGCATGGCCGAAGCCGGCGCCACCTCCGCCGAGCTCACCCGGGCCAAGGACGGCATCCTCAAAGGCTTCGCTTTCGAGTTCGATTCCACGGCCAAGATCGTCCAGCGCATGGTCAGCTACGATTACTACGACTACCCGCGCGACTACCTCCAGCAGTACCGCGCCAACATCGACAAGGTCACCCAGGCCGATGTGGCGCGCGTGGCCAAGCAGTATCTAAAAACCGATCAGCTCGCCATCCTGGTGGTGGGCAAAGAGCAGGGCCTGGACCAGCCGCTCGACTCGCTGGGCAGGGTGACCAATATCGACGTGACCATTCCTCCACCCTCGCAGAAGCCGCTCGCTGCGGCCACGCCGGAGACGGCCGCCAAGGCCAAGGACCTGCTGCGCAAGGCCCGCCAAGCCATGGGCGGCGCGGCTTTCGACCAGGTGAAGGATTACACCATCCTGGCCGAGATGAAAGCGACCACGCCGCAGGGCGAGTTCGCCATCAAGATGGAAGCCACCACCAACCTCGCCGGCAAGTCCCTGAACAAGATGCAGACCCCGGCGGGCCAGATGACTTTCGGCTTCGACGGGCAGGCCGGCTGGATGCGTGGGCCCCAGGGCGTGGGTGACATGCCGGCCTCGATGAGGAACGATCTCGACGGCACGTTCTTCCACGATACGATCGGGCTGCTCCAGAATCTCGAAAACCCCGCCTACACCGTGCAGGCCCTCGGGCCGGCCGAGGTGGAGGGAAAGAAAGCCGAGGGCGTGGCCGTCTCCGATGCCGCGCGCAAGCTTCAGGTCAAGCTGTGGATCGACCCCGCCACCGGCCTGCTGGTCAAGAAGGTCTATACCGCGGCCATGATGGGGGCGCCGGGCGAGATCGAGGAAATCCAGTCCGACTACCGCGACACTGCCGGCGTGAAGCTCGCCTACAAGGTGATCCTGAACCGCGAGGGCAAGAAGTTCGGCGAGATGATCATCTCCGAGTTCAAGCTCAACCCGGGCCTCCCCGAGGCCGCCCACTATGTCACCGGCTTAATGGTCCGTGACTACGTGGCGGCCGGTCTTCCGGGATCCCCGCTTCAGTACGCCGAGAACTACTACGTGCATTATCCCAAGGTGGCCCTGGGACATTGGCCTCCGTTCTTCTACCTGGTGCAGGCCGCCTGGACACTGCTGTTCTCGCCCTCGCGCGTCGCCATACTGCTGCTGATGGCGGTGCTGACAGCGACCGTGGCCATCGGCATCTATTTCTGCCTGCGCCGGGACTGTGGGGAGGTCGTCGGCGCGGGAATGGCCCTGCTGTTCGTTTCCCTACCCTGGGTCCAGCGCTTCAGCCAGATGGTGATGACCGAGATCCCGCTGATGCTGCTTTGCTTCAGCGCGGCCCTGGCGTACGGGCAATTCCTGGAGAAACCATCCTGGCGCCCAGCCATCCTCTTCAGCGCCCTCGCCGCGCTGGCCATTCTGACCAACGGCAGGGGAACGACGCTGGCGCTGCTGCCGCCTCTGGCCGTGTTGATCTCCGGGAGATTGGATTTGCTCCGCCGTCCCCTGTTCTGGTTTCCGGCGCTGCCGGTGGCCTTGGTGTGCGGCCCTTGGCACCTGCTGAGCCTGAAATGGGGGCTGAATTGGGCGGGTGAGCCCAGCCTCCAATTCGCGCGGCGCGCGGCTATTGCCAACCTCGTCCATCTGGGAGCGTTTTGCGGCGGGTGCTTGTGCGTCCTGATCGTGGTGGGCCTGGCAGCCAAGGTGCTAGGCCCGCTACGGAGAAGCCAGGTCAGCGGGAAGTGGGCCGCCCTCGCCGCGCTGGTGCTCAGCGTCTGGACGTTCCACACGTTCCTGACGGGCGTGCTGGAACCGCGCTACCTGATGATCGCCATCCCGCCCCTGGTGGCGCTGGCCGGCGGAGGCATCCACTGGCTGGTGCAGAGGCTGTCCCAGGCGGGGATGCGGGCGGCCTGGGCGGCGCCCTGCGTGGTGGTGGCAGTCGCAGCCGGCTACGGGCTGCAGCACTTCCAACTGGTGAGCAAGCCCTCCGACGGCTATCCGCAACTGGTCCGCGACCTGCTGAGCCGGCCTGAGTTGCGAAGCACGGTCATGCTGGTTGCCGCCGGGGCCGCGCGGGAGGGCGCCTTCATCGCCGAAGTCGCGATGCAGGAGCGGCGCCCCGGACACATCGTGCTCCGATCCACCAAGGCGCTCGCCCGCAGCACCTGGCAGGACGAGGACTACCAGATGAACTTCCGCACGACCAGCGAAGTGGCGGCGTACCTCGAAAGCATCCCGGTGGGACTGGTGGCGGTGGATACCGACGCGAGCGAGCCGTGGCGCCCCCACCGCGGGCAGCTTCTGGAAGCCCTCCGCCAGCGCCCGGACCACTGGAGGCTTCTCGATCTGGAAGGACAGCAAGACTCCGGTCTCAGGGTGTACCGCCTAGCGCGGCGTGAATACAGGACCGCGGCCCGGGTCCGCGTGGACATGCGAGCGAGACTGGGCCGAGTGCTCTACGAGCGGCCAACCCCCGCGGTGGTCACCGTGGCTTCCCCGGCACCCGCACCAGCACCCACGCCAGCGCCGCGAAGGCCACCACTGACAACCACCCGCCCCAGGCGGGGTAAAAGCTGAGCACGTCCGTGCCCGTCAGCAGGCGCGTGAGCGACGGCAGCCCGCTCACTGTGGCCACCGCCAGCAGGATGCCCACGATGGCCTCGCCGGCGATCATCCCGGAGGCCAGCAGCGTGCCCCGCTCCTCGACCTGCGCCCGGGCCTCCGCCGCGCGCCGCGCCACCAGCCGTTCGCATAGCCACTTCAGCGCTCCGCCCACGAAGATCGCCGAGACCGTCCGGAAGGGCAGGTACATGCCCACCGCGATCAGCATCGGCACGCGTGCCCCGCAAGCGATCAGCGCCACGCCGAACGCCGCGCCGATCCCGAGCAGCCCCCACGCCATCTGGCCGCCCACGATGCCCTGGGCGAGCTGCGCCATCAGCCCCGCCTGCGGCGCCGGCAGCTCCTGGCCGCCGATGCCGCCCGTGGCCAGGTTGGCCTCGTGCAGCACCACGATCGGGGCCACCAGGAAAAACGCCAGCGCCACCACGGCGATGATCTCGACCACCTCCATCTTCCACGGCGTGCCGCCCAGCAGATGCCCGGCCTTGAGGTCCTGGATCAGCGAGCCCGACACGCAGCAGGCGCAACAGACCACCGCCGCCACGCCCAGCACCGCAGCCACGCCCGCCGCTCCCTTCACTCCGATCGCCAGCATCACCAGCGCGGCGATCACCAGCGCCGCCAGCGTCAGCCCCGAAACCGGCTGGTTCGAGCTGCCCACCAGGCCCACCAGGTAGCCGCCTACGGCCGACAGCAGGAAGCCCGCCACGCTCATCACCAACGCCGCCACCACCGCCGCTGCCCAGCCCCGCGTGAAGTGGTAGTAGATGGCCGTGATGGGCACTAGCAACGCCAGCGTGCCCCCCACCACCCACCCCAGCGGGATGTCTCTCTCGGTCCGCTCCGCCTCCGGGCCCGTGCGCCGCAACCGGATGCCACCCAGCGACTTCGCGATCGAGGCCCGCATCGAGTACAGCGTGTAGCAGGCGGCCACCAGCATCGTTCCCACCGCGATGGGCCGCACCACGCTGAGCCAGACCGCGCCGGCGATCACGTCCCAGGGGGCGTCCGGCGCCGCGCCCAGCCGCCGCGGCAGGTCCGGGTCAAAGAACAGCAACAGCGGGATGAGCACCCACCAGGCAATCACCCCGCCCGCCGTGTTGATGGCCGCCAGCCGCGGACCGATGATGTAGCCGATGCCGATCAGCGCGGGCGACATCGAGGGCGTAGACCACCACACGCCTCCCCGGTGGCTTACCTCCCCCAGCAGGCGGTCGTTCGGCCCGTAATGCCGGACCAGCGAGCGCGGGAAGGCCCGGAACCCCTCGACGTACTCCCGGAACACCAGGAGACCCTGGCCGCTCTTGAGCAACTGAAAGAGGGCGGCGAAGCCCATGGCCCCAAACAGGTAGCGGGGCGCGCCGCCGGCGCGCTCGCCGGCCTTCACGATCTCGACGCTGGCCACGCTTTCCGGCCACGGCAGCCCCGCCTCCACGCACAGCGGGCGCCGGAGCAGGATGATGAAAAACACGCCGATCAGCCCGCCCACCAGCAGCACCAGCGCGGCTTCCCAGTAATGCGCGCGCAGGTCCGCCCACAGCCGCGTCCCCCCCATTTCGACCATCATGAAGGCGGGGATAGTGAAGATGGCCCCGGCCACCAGCGCCTCGCCCACCGAGGCCGCCGTGCGCGCGATGTTCTGTTCGAGCACCCCGCCCCGGAACCACGGCAGCCGGAACACCGCCAGCGCGATCACCGCCGCCGGGATGGTGGCCGCCACCGTCTGCCCCGCCTTCATCCCCAGGTAGGCGTTGGCCGCCCCGAACACGAAGGCCAGAAACAGCCCCAGCCCGACGGCCTTCACGGTCATCTCCGGGGCAGCGTCGCGGGCGGGCATAGACTCCCACTATAGTGCCTGGGAAACCCGGGACAGTACACTCAAACCCGAATTTCTCGCCGCCGCCAGATGGCTTCCAGCAAGAACGGTGAAACAGTGCACTGTCCCGGGGTTTCTTCACCTTCGACCGGCACTTCCGCACCGCAGGCTTTGACCTTCTCCGCTGAGGTTTACTTCCCCTTCAGCTCCGCGGCCGGGATCACCGGCAGCAGCACGTGCGAGGGGCGGCGCGCGTCGTGGTAGATGGTCTGCTCAGCCTTGACGTACTTGGTCTCGACCTCGTTGTGCCCGCCCGTGTTCAGGTTGCGGGAGAACAGCGGGAAGGAGGCGGAGGCCACCTCGACTCGCAGCCGGTGA
>Ga0315289_10004784_pt1 | contig 20159 bp, 21 predicted proteins | sample YL17G11_40_MG_FD_203452 | JGI IMG/M metagenome (GOLD analysis project Ga0315289, IMG submission 203452) | Sediment microbial communities from Yellowstone Lake, YNP, Wyoming, USA - YL17G11_40 | ecosystem: Environmental > Aquatic > Freshwater > Lake > Sediment | place: USA: Wyoming | collected... | reverse complement strand
ATGTGAACCTATCCAACCTGTTACTCAACGTTGTGTGTTGGCTGTCCATTTCACTCATCATTTATTTGGGCTATCTCTGGATCAGAACAAGCCGTACGAAGAGGAACGATAAAAACCGAGATCAAGTCCATTAATTTTAAGAAGACTGACGCAGCCATCTTGACCAGATGATGATTAGTTGGAATACTGTGCCTACTGCCAAAGATGGGTTGAACCAGGTGGATGGCTGGGTGGAGTCGTCGGTACGGACCAGTATCTACATAAGAGTTCAAGATGCCCCATATGCAACATTGCTTTGGCTAGTCAAGGGAGACCAAGATATCTACCTCAACGGACACAGACATATCCACAACTAGTGTACTCACAGTATCCTCAGCTTGGACATCAGTACCCTCAGCCCCAACAGGCGTACCTTCCTCCTGCTCCTCAATATCCAGCAACGCCGGCTCCCACTGCGTATCCTCAAGTTACCCGCGCCATTCCTGTGCCACAGTCCCAACACTGCCCCCATTGCAGGCGACCCATTACATATTCAACAAATCTTCAGCAATGGTACTGTTACTTCTGCCAAAGACCGATCCAATGACAAGCAATATCTATCCTTGAGCAATTGCCGAACAGAAGAAGGTGAAGATTCTACTGGGAAGACTTGCTGCTGCAACTTATCGATCGTTCAAGATTCTATCTTAGTCATACCAACAAGAAAAAAGAAAGGGAATGGTGAAGGAAGCAAATCAAGTCATGCATCTGGACTGTATCATGGATGGAAGGAATCCTGCTCCTCCAATCAAAGACGAAATCCCGTAGCCTAGTACGACCGCCAGAACGACGGCGATGATTATCAGCACAACCACCGCCACTATCGCCACAAGAATTGCTTTTACCCAGCCACAGTCAAAGAAGTGCTTGATCAACACTAACCATATGATCAAGGTGATTGCTATGCCGACAATGCCGTGAACGTATGACATGAGCAAGGAGCCTACGATCACGCCGAGGGCAACAATCCATATGGCATCTGTGAGTTTCGCTTTCTCTTTGCTGACTAGTCCGCGTCCAACAAGCCACAGAATCGGCGAGATTATGATTATGCTCACGATTACCTGAATCAACAGAGACATTAGATTCAAAGCCACAAATAGTCACCGACAGAGAATAGTCCTGAACTAGTATATTAATCGAGTTCTAAACAGAAGATTTCAATCCTGATCTAGATAATTCCCAGAAGTGTAAGTATACCTAAGATAATGAACACAATTGCCGATACTTTCTTGACCTTGTTTGTTGGAATGTGTTTTCCGAGTCGATCAGCAAGCAAAATGCTCAATCCGTCGATGACAACGAAGGCTGATAGCACTCCCAAGAATACGGTGACAGGTTGGGCAAAACGTGCTGCGAGAGCGATTGTCATAATCTGTGTCTTGTCACCCAATTCAGTCAATACGATCATCAACGACGCAGCTAAGAATGGGTTCTTTGCTCGTGGCCCCGCAACACTGCTCTCAACGTCAACCTTGAGCATCAGTATCCCCATCGCTACAAAAATCAGGCCAGAAATGAAAGTAAGCGTGGACAAGGGAATGACTGCCAGGAGCGCCTGCCCAATCAATACAGCTGAACCTGCAACGACGAAGAAACCGGAAACCATCCCTAGAAATATTGCAGCTGGTTTTCTGATGGTGGCTGACAGCGTGATCAGTCCAATTTGCGTCTTGTCGCCAAGCTCAGCTATAGCAATAGAGAAAAGAGACACCACGAAAGCCTCAATGACTTTGTCTAACGACGCTTCCTCCAATTCTGTAGTGTCTGTGAAGTAATTGTGGCCTCTTAATAGAAGTCTTTTCATAAAACCTTGGGATTATGGCATTTTGAAAGGACTGATCCAGCAAGCATGGACGGTAGAATTCAGAGAGATAACGTCAAGATAGTTTCTTGGATTCGTTCGCTTCGATGAGACCATTAGGAAGATGGAAAGTGGATACGAAATCTCCCTATCTCAGAGTAAAAAAAGAAAATGGCGAGGATCTGAGAAGGATTCTACTTGAGTTGGAGCTTCTGGCAACGGGCCTTAAGATCGGTTCCAATGGCAAAGATCTATTGATACCACTCGTCAGACAACCGAATGATCGTGAATCTCATGAGTTGAAGAGACTCCTAGGCGTCCTGAAGATAGGTGAAACCACTTTTCAGCTCAGAACAAAAACTAGAACTCTTCTTGACATACTAGGCGAAGAGCTTCCACCACATGTTCTGGCAGGTATACCCAAGTCACTCGACATTGTCGGGCATGTTGCTATCGTTGAGATGACTCCTGAACTAGAGTCCTATGGGACCGTTATCGGACAAGCTATCTTGAACGTCAACAAGAATATTCGAACCGTTCTTGCTAAAGCAAGTCAGATAAGCACTCAGTACCGTATCAGAGAGTTCGAGGTACTCGCAGGAGAAGATCGCACTGAAACCGTCCACAACGAACATGGCTGCAGATACCTCTTAGATGTTCGCAAGGTCTATTTCAGTGCCAGACTGGGTTTCGAACATGATCGAGTAGCCAAGCTTGTGCATGACGGAGAAACCGTCATCGACATGTTCGCAGGTGTAGGCCCTTTCTCGATTCTGATGGCCAAGAATAGACAATCAATCACGGTCTATGCGATTGACGTGAATCCTGAAGCCGTAAAGTACCTTCAAAAGAACGTCAGATTAAACAAAGTTGAAGGCAAGGTAATGCCTCTTCTTGGTGATTGTAGGCATGTTGTCCAACAGAAGCTTAGAGGCATTTCTGACAGAGTTGTAATGAATCTTCCAGCGCAGAGCTTCGATTACTTGGATGTAGCTTGCGACGCGATAAAATCTGCTGGAGGCACCATCCATCTTTACACCTTCTCGAGTGAGGCTCCCCCGTTTGAAGCACTGCAGAAAAGTCTGAAAGAATCCATAGAGTCGAGGGGGCGCACCCTTAAGACGATCTCTGGAATAAGAATTGTGAAGGAAGTGGCTCCATACAGGTTTCAGGTCGCAGTTGACGCTATCGTTGTCTAGAGTCATCTTCCGCAGTTAGCTTGACTTGGATTCTAAACATCGGATCTCGCAATAGTGCAATAAGACCTCTAGGAAGGTCCATCGCCGCTTTATCTGATCTAACCATCAAAGTTCTGCCGCAAGTGTAGTCGCTTTTTCGAACCACCAAATCGGTTCGATTAGTCAAAAGCAATTTTTGATTTCCGAAACCTCGAACCACTTCACTAAATTCGCCGGCCACAAGAAGCATGGTGATTCGGGAGTTCGAGTTCTGTAGGATTTGTCGGAATTCGTATGAGAGGTCTGCAGCTCCTTTTGATGCTCTGACTCCAATTATGCAGTCTCCCCTTTCGGTCAGGTGTGCTTCCTTGGTGAATTCGAAAGTTGTTCGGTGTGTACCTCGGATCTTTGTGTGTCCTCGTGCTTCTATGAATTCTTCTACCCTCATCCAAATAAGCTCCGTCAGACTATGATCTGTTGAAGTCGTTGAGATAATGGTTTTCGAATCTTCAACATATCAGAGAGAAAGAGAATCGCTTGTCGAGAGTCTGAAGAGACAAGGAATTCTCAGATCCGAAGTTGTCATTAGGGCGATGTTGAAAGTGAAAAGGGAGGAGTATCTTCCCACTGATGAAAAGGAGTACGCCTACGTTGACTCACCATTGCCAATAGGTCAGGGAAGGACGATCAGTGCACCACACATGGTCTCAATCATGAATGAAGCTCTAGAACTTCGTTCCGGACTGATTGTCCTTGAGATTGGAGCGGGAAGTGGATATCATGCATCGACGATCGCTGAGATAGTAGCTCCAGAAGGCACAAGTTCCAATGGACATGTGTACACTGTAGAAATAGTTCCCGAACTGGCAGAGTTCGCTAAAGATAACATAGAAAAAACCGGTTATGGAGATCGGGTTACGATAATCGAAGGAGACGGGTCCGTTGGCTACATGGAGAAGGCTCCTTACGAAAGGATTGTTGTTACAGCCGCTGCGCCAAGAGTTCCTGAACCTTTGCTTGAACAATTGAAGAACGACGGGCTCATGGTGATTCCGGTGGGAGGTCAACACATGTTTCAAACGTTACTTGTGCTTCGCAAAGATGAGCATGGAAAGGTGGACATTGAAGACAAAGGTGGATGCGCCTTTGTTCCCCTGACGGGAAAATTTGGCTTCTGATTCTAGCCGAAAAATGCGTCAAGAGTCTTCTTGCCCTTTCCAGACTCAACACCAATCATCATCTTCTCCAGAGCGTTTCTTACACGTACCTCAGAGAAGGCTCTTTCACCGCACAGAAAACTGACTACTCCATCAATGTCCGGCCTCTTCCATTCGATCACAAAATTATCAGAGACCTTTGGATTCAGAAATATCTCTCGAATGACGTCTAGATTCTCGGGCAATTCACCACCCTTCACAGCTCGTAGAACATTCTCTATTCTTCCATGTTCTTTGATGAGATTCAAAGCGGTCTTTGGTCCAACACCTTTGATTCCCCTTGGGTTGAAATCAGTTCCAACTAGAATCCCAAGATCCACAAGTTGTTCTCGGTTCAGACCTAATTCCGAGAGTACAAGATTCAATTCAACTATCTCGGGTTCAACCTCAACATAGACGTCCTTTCTTGGCAGCTTTCTTCTACCCGTAACTGCCAAATTTCTTACTAAGCGAGGTGCTCCAAAAAGCAATGAATCATAGTCTTGACTCCCAGCCACCCAAACGTCTCCCCTAGTTGCGAGATGCGCAGCCTGAGCCTCGCCTTCTGAGGGAGCCTGAACCCACGGAACACCCATTAATACTAACAGCCGCTTCGCATCATCAACCATCGTATCTTTGAGCCGAGCCGTCATCTGAGCGTATTTCCTCGCTTCGTCCAGAGCTCCACGTTTCCTAGCCTCCTCGTACTTCACCAACGCTTCATCCTTCACTTTCATCCTCCGTTTCAGTTCCACCTCTTTCAAGGCGGGGGGCGCTCCGTCGAAGACATACACTAGTCTGATTCCCTTCTCAGCAAGATTCGTAGTCCGGTAGAGGATGCCGCTTAGATGGCTTGTCACCCTCCCTTCTCGATCCATCAAAGGCTCTCCTGAAACACCTCTAATTATGGCTAGAAACTGGTACATCGCGTTGTAAGCGTCGACGGCAATCGATTTTCCGGATAGATCCTCGAGGCGCACCCTCCTCTTCAAGACCAAATCTGATAGATCGACACCCAAGACCTACACCGACAGGAATATTCTGTGTTCTGTCCTAATACTTTTAATCAACTCGCACGGCTGAACGGGAATTCTTGTGGATGTATCAAATAGCGCTTAAATCGCTCTTTCAAATACCCCTTGTATCGAGATACAACTCTTGTCCAAACCCATACGATGGCTGAGCGACGTCATATCTCCTCAACAGGTAGAAGACATCGGATCGCTTGGAACCATCGAGGTCACACCCTCACACCACGGTTCACTCTGCCTCATCTGTAAAGGAGGAAAGATGCTATGTGGAAAACTCGGTTGTCCCATCATAGCCAAGGCACAGTCTCTAGTGAAGTATGGTAACCTAATCGACTCAGAGTCAATTGAAGGATCAACTCCACCTGGCGTCTTCGTCGGTAGGATTGGTTATCCCAGGGTATCCGTTGGACCGATGATCCCTCCTTACTTTGGCGATACAGAGATTCTGGACACACCCGAACAATGGATTGGAAAGAGCATAAACGAGATAATCGACTATCGATATTCGCTAATCAGAGGAAAAATACGGGCAGACGTATTCGACACGCAGACAGATAATCGAATGCTCGAAACATTTCAAGAACTAGCTATGGGATCAAAGCCAACAAATTCCGAAGCCATCTTCACGAAGAAACCCAAAAAGACGATTCTATTAAGTGACGAAACACAACCGTTCGGCCCCTCTGCACCTCTCAAATCCTTCAAAACAGACAACGTGAGCGTGGACAAGAGAATAGACAAAGCATTTTGCGACCACGATTTGAAAGCAACCGATGCCGTGATGGAACTATACCGTGATGGGGTCTACGTAACTAGAATACAGAGATGTTTTAGCGTAGGAATGTTTGGTCACGAAGATAGGCGAAGGCTCGTTCCCACGCGATGGAGCATCACTGCTGTCGACAGCAACATCTCTCTGGAACTCGTGGACGAAATAAAGCAGCACCCAACCATTGACCAATACCGCGTCTATACGTTTACCTACCTTGACAACATCTACGTTGCAGTGCTAATGCCTGAAAAATGGGAATTCGAATGGATAGAAGCTTGGTTTCCGGGCACCACATGGAACGCCGATGGAAAAGCCCCCGCCATGATGGGTGACTATGAAGGATACAGGGGAAGAACCACCTATGCCAGCGTTGGAGGTTGTTACTACTCCACTAGACTGGCCGTGACCGAGAAACTGAGTTGCGAAAGACGACAGGCTTCAGCACTTGTCCTAAGAGAGATACACCCCGGATACATTCTCCCAGTTGGCGTATGGAATGTTCGAGAAAGCATTAGAAGCGCACTAAAGACCAAACCGGATATTTTCGACACGTTCAACGCTGCACTGGAATTCGCGATGTCAAAGCTAACGATACCTCTCAAACATTGGATAAGCAACAGTACGATGCTAAGAAATGCTTTCTTCCAAAGAAAGATCAGCGAATTCTTCACGGAGCCAAGAAGACATGCACGCGGTGTATGATGTACAGAAGTGCAACGCAGCCCTGTCCAAGAGCCGACTACCTGACCTCGTTTACTCTCTAAACCCGTATTTTGGCTGCGAACACGCTTGTATCTACTGCTACAGTCCCTCGGTTTTTCGAAATGAAGCCGTGGCCCGTAACTGGGGAAGCTTCGTCAAAGCCAAGAAGAACATAGCAGAAGTCCTTGCGAAAGAGCTGCAACGATACAATTCGGGCGTAGTAGGAGTAAGTACGGTTACGGACCCCTATCAACCAGCAGAATCCAAGTTCAGTCTCACAAGACAATGCCTCGAGATTCTTTCAAGAAAAGACTTCCCAGTCTCGATACAAACAAAGTCGGACCTAGTTCTTCGCGATCTCGACATCATCAAGCCAAACAAAGCAGAAGTTGGAGTGACACTTACATCGCTTGTGGACGAGATAGCACGAAAAATCGAACCTTACGCATCGACGCCTGACTCTCGTGTTCAGGTCCTCGAGGAATTCTCATCGCGAGGCATCAAGACGTGGATATTCCTCGGACCAATCATCCCAGAGGTAAATGATGATAGCGAAAATATCAAGAAGATTCTTGAGATCGCTGAAAAGACAAAGAGCAGGGTCCTCTACGACAAGTTGAACTTGAAGCACTGGGTCCTTGAACGAATGACACCAGTGTTGGAACAGTTTGACCAAGGACTGACCAGAAGAATGCCAGAACTGGTGGAAGCTGGATCTGTCTGGTGGAAAACCATTTCATCAAGAATGGAAAAGCAGTCCAGAGAACTTTCCATCAATATTGAACCTGCCTTCAAGTAGATTCGTAATTTCAGATGATTACAGTTCCAAGAAAAAGGCCTTCGAGATGGCCTACAAGCTTGGATGCAAAGGAATAACTGTCTACAGGTATGGAAGCAAGAAGGAACAGGTGTTGTATGTGGGCTCTGCCCTGGGAAGAGAAGAGAGCGAAATCCTAGAGTACACCAGTGCAGAACCAGAATACTCAGGAGGATGCCTCACCCCTCTCTGTAACTGAAACAGCTACTACTCCGCAATTCTCAAAGGAGTCTCTCTTGATATAGGACACGATAGGAAAGCCGGAATCGTAGGATGCTAAAAGCCTTAAGGGGCATGTCTGATTATACTGAAAAATCAAACTGAGAGATCTCAAAATTGACCAAATCAACGTTCCGGGATAAATTGAAGAATACTGACGTTGCCGTCACTTTCAGAGATACTATACTGATTCCTGGATGGTCGGAAATTGAACCTCGCGAGATAGATATTCGAACCCGCGCCTCTAAACGATACAAGATCAACGTCCCTTTCATCTCGTCTCCAATGGATATGGTGACAGAGAGTGAGATGGCGATCGCATTGGCACGTCAAGGCGGACTCGGCGTTCTCCACAGAAACTGCTCGATTGAAGAGCAAGTTGAAATGGCGAGGAAGGTGAAGAGGGCTGAAGCGCTGATAATCAAAGACGTAGTGACCATCGCCCCCCAACAGAGCATAGCCTACGCTATGGAGTTGATGCAGAAACACAACATATCTGGGCTCCCTGTGGTCGACAGAGAGAAGTTGATTGGCATTCTCACCGGAAGAGATGTGAGATTCGCTGACACGAACCTTCATGTTCAGGATCTCATGACGCGAAAGGTGATAACAGCCCCTGAGGGCATGAGTATCGAAGAAGCAAAAGAGACGATGCACAAACACAGAATAGAGAAATTACCCATCGTAAATGGGCAAGGCCATCTGAAGGGACTGATAACCATCAAAGATATACTGTCGAGAGGACGGTTTCCAAATGCTGCACGAGACAAGAATGGTCAACTCCTCTGCGCCGCGGCCACATCTCCATTTGATTTGGAGAGAGCCAAAGAACTCGACAAATATGCGGACATTCTAGTCATTGATGTAGCTCACTTCCACAATGCAAACGTCTTCACCGCAACAAAGAAGATAATGGAACAGGTATCAGCAGATGTAATTGTTGGAAACATCGGAACGTACAAGGCCGCGGAAGATGCACTCTCAAAACTAAACAAGGTTGCGGGATTCAGAGTGGGAATAGGATCAGGATCAATATGCATAACTTCAGAGTTTACAAAAGCTGGAGCTCCTACACTTTACGCTACTGCGCAAGTTGCTGATGCAGTAAGAGATCTGGGCGCCGACGTCCCAATAATCGCGGACGGCGGAATTACAAATGGGGGGGACGCGGCGGTCGCTCTGGCAGCGGGTGCTTCAGCTGTAATGATTGGAAACCTATTCGCGAGATGCAAGGAAGCCCCGGGCACACTGATCGCGATAGGCGGGCGATACTATAAGCAGTATAGAGGCATGGGAAGCCCCTCAGCCATGGCCAAACGGTTCTCTCTCGATCGCTATGGCGGCTCTGCAAAAGGTCTTCCTGAAGGAGTGGAAGGCTGGGTTCCATACAAGGGCGAAACCAGTAGTGTTGTCCAAGAACTATCAGCAGCTCTTCAAGCTGCAATGGGTTACTCGGGCGCAGCAAACGTTTCACAACTGTGGAAAAAAGGAAAACTGGCTCTCTTAACACCGTCCGGCGTAGCAGAAGCAGCGCCTCACGATATTCTGCTTCCGGGCGAAGCGGGAGAACGCGTCTAGACGAGAACTGCTCAACAAAAACTTCACACGTTCTTTGAATCGTTCAGGATCGACCCATGTTAGTAGGGCAATTTATATACGTCAGCCCTGAATCGTTTGGACCAAGGCGTTACAACTTGAGCGAAGCCAAAACAGTCAAGATGCCAACATGTAACTGGTGCGGCAGAATGATCCTGCCCGCTGAAGCCGCAGTCAAGTTTCCATGCCCCAGCTGCGGCGAAGTTGTGGTTTGGCGCTGTGAGAAATGCAGGCTATTCGGACGCCCCTACAAGTGTCCAAAGTGCGGATTCACGGGACCATGATCGAGTGAGATGTTCTTGGCACAAATGATGGCAACTATCAAGGTATTTCCGTCAGACACGACAGTAAACCTTGAAGATCTGAAAGAACAAATTAAGAAGAACCTTCCACAGGAAACGAGCCTATACAAGTTTGAGGAAGAACCGATAGCGTTTGGTTTGGTGGCCGTCATAAGCCATATTGTGCTTCCAGAAGAGAAGAACGAGAAAATGGAAGAACTTGAGAAAGCCATCAAGTCGATAAAAGATGTGAGCGATATTCAAGTTACGATGATGAGAAGACTCTAGTGTCTCGTTCTTGGTAAGCTTTTAAGGAAAGACTTTTTTAGATCATACCATTAGCTAGGTTCGATCTTTCGGTCTTGACCATTGCGTTAAGCCTGGAAATCATGGTATTGTGAGAATGTTACTCTGGAGTAGTGTAACTTGGCGGATAAAGAAGCTCAGTTGAGAGTTGCAGATGCCCGTCAAAGGGATGTGGGCCACGGCAAGGTTAGAATGGACAATGGAACAATGCAGGATCTCGGAATAACCGCAGGAGATTTTGTTGAGATACATGGCAAGAAGATGACCGTTGCCATAGCGTGGCCAGCCTATGCAGAAGATCAAGGGCAAGACATCATCCGGATGGACGGACTCCTTAGGAGAAATGGAGGTGTCGCACTCAACGAGTATGTAGCTGTCAGGAAAGCTGATGTGAAAGATGCTCAGAGCATCGTTTTTGCACCGACTGATGTCCGGTTAAGCGTCGACGATGAATTCATCAGTTTCGTTCGAAGACGATTCATGGACCTACCGTTTATCGAGGGTGACATGACAATGCTTTCGATTTTCGGCAGCGCCATTCCACTTGTCGCCACAAGGACACGGCCTCGTGGACCCGTCAAGATAGTTGAAGCATCTAGCGTTCAAGTTCTGAGTGAGCCAACTCCTGAAAAGAAAGGTATTGCTATCGTCACCTACGAGGATATTGGAGGGCTAAGGGATGAGATACAAAGAATCAGAGAGATGGTTGAACTCCCCCTCCGTCATCCAGAACTCTTCCAGAGACTAGGCATAGAACCACCTAGAGGCGTATTCTTGTACGGGCCACCTGGATGTGGCAAAACTCTGCTGGCCAAGGCTGTGGCGAATGAATCCGATGCAAACTTCTATGTAATATCTGGCCCCGAAATCATGTCCAAGTTCTATGGCGAATCTGAAGCGAGACTAAGAGAAATTTTTCAGAAAGCTGCGGAGACCGCCCCCAGCATAATATTCATCGACGAGCTGGACGCAATCGCACCGAAACGTGAGGAAGTCACTGGAGAAGTTGAACGGAGAGTTGTTGCCCAACTCCTATCCCTGATGGATGGAATGGGCTCTAGAGGAAACATCATCGTGATTGGCGCAACAAATCGACCCAATGCCATAGATCCCGCTCTGCGCAGACCCGGAAGATTCGATCGTGAAGTCGAGATCGGGGTCCCCGACAAGGAAGGAAGATATGAAATACTCCAGATACACACACGAAACATGCCCCTTGCACAAGATGTAGATCTGAAGCGACTTTCAGAGATAACACATGGGTATACGGGCGCCGATTTGTCAGCCCTCAGTCGAGAGGCTGCGATGAAATCTCTCCGACGATACATGCCTGAAATCAATTTGGAAGAGGAGAGAGTTCCTCCGGCAATTCTCGAAAGAATGGTCGTGAACATGGATGACTTCATGAACGCTTACCGCGAAGTCACACCCACAGCCATGAGAGAGGTGTATGTCGAGGTTCCTACGGTTCACTGGAAAGATGTCGGTGGACTTGAGAACGTCAAGAGTGAATTGATCGAGGCCGTCGAATGGCCCCTGAAGAAACCCGAGGCATTCAAGAGGATGGGGGTACATCCACCGAAAGGTGTACTGCTCTACGGTCCACCTGGATGCGGAAAGACTCTGGTCGCTAGGGCTGTTGCCACAGAGAGTGAAGCAAACTTCATCTCGATAAAGGGGCCTGAAATCTTCAGCAAATGGGTTGGAGAGTCAGAGAAAGCGATAAGAGAAGTTTTCAGAAAAGGTAGAACTGCTGCGCCGTCTATCATCTTCTTCGATGAGATTGACGCCATCATCCCGAGGCGAGGAATGGGATACGCAGATTCTGGAGCGTCAGAACGCGTTATCAGTCAGTTGCTTACGGAAATGGATGGAATTGAGACGTTGGAAAACGTGGTTGTAATCGCTGCTACAAACAGACCTGACATGCTCGACCCCGCTGTTCTAAGACCGGGAAGATTCGATAGATTGATCTACGTCCCGGCTCCTGACCCAAAGACGTTGGAGCAGATCTTCAAGATCTACACATCCACCATGCCATTGGATAAGTCGGTAAATGTTTCGGAACTTGCGAAACAAGCTTTGGGCTACTCGGGTGCAGATATCGAGGCTCTGTGCCGAGAAGCAGCGTTGAATGCGTTGAGAAAGGATTCTGAAGCCAAAGAGGTCTCGACGGAAGACTTCTCAGAGGCGATGGAGAAGATAAAATCAAGCATAACTCCAGACATGGAGACTTGGTACCAAAGCTTCATGAAGAGAATAAGAAAAGAGAAAACCTCGGCTCCTATGACAACCATCACCTGAGGATGATCAATAATGGATAAGATTTGGGGACCGATCCCTCCACAACTTGCGATAGTGGAGGTTCTGGAAAAGAAAGGTGCACTAGCGGACACGGAGCTTCTAAAAGATGTTGAAGATGTCTACGGTGAGATGAGCTTTAGAGAACTGAACGGCCTTCTCATGAAACTTGAGGTCATAGGCATCATCAGGGTGTCGAGACTAATGAAAGGAAAAAGAAGGGTCGAGTTGGTTCAGAGGCGTGGTAAGAACCATACGTAGACACAGTGAGAACCTAGAGACTCACATTTTCTAGGGTAGAACCTGTGCACAAGAATGATCCTATTGTGGTCATTGGTGGCGGACCGTGTGGATCATTCGTGGCATTATCGATAGCTCGCCAAAATATCCCAGTAACAGTTTTTGAAGAGCATAACAGAATAGGCTATCCGTGTCACTGCACAGGACACGTGGGAATAAAGGGTCTGCATAGACTTGGGCTTGATGTTCCAGACGACATAATTGTGAATCGAATAAGAGGAGCCCGATTCTACTCTCCTTCGTGCAAGGAACTTGTTCTCGATCATGGATCATCTGTGACATATGTAATCGATAGGTCGAAATTCGACGACTGGCTTGCGGGCCAGGCAAAGCAGCACGGGGCCACATATGTTCTGAATTCAAGAGTAGAATCAATGACTTCTGAGACTGGAAGAAGAAAACTGGTCGTCGAAGGAAGCGATGGCAGCAGGCAGCTATCATGTGATCTTGTAGTAGATGCGGAGGGGTATCCGCCCACGCTGTTGAGAAGCGCTGGGTTGAGGAGAGCTGATCCCAGCCAGATAGTAAACGGCGTCACAGCTGATGCGGAAAATTTGAGTGATGCAGATGAGGAGTTTGTTGAACTCTTTTTCAGTGAGAACTACAGTTCAGGATTCTTTGCTTGGATAGTACCAAAACAGCATGGCTCAGCTAGGATAGGTCTTGGAGTACGAGGCCGTGATCCGGTCAGTCTTCTGCGTCAGTTCATCGACCGACATCCCATAGCATCTGAGAGGCTTAAGAATTGCAGAATAACGAGGCTAATCACCCATCCAATAGTTGTGGGGGGACCGACCTCCAAGACTTTTGCTAATGGTCTTCTTGAGGTTGGTGATGCCGCATCACAAGTTAAGCCGACAACGGGCGGCGGAATCATCACAGGAATGCTTTGCTCTCAAATTGCGGCAGAAATAGCATGTGAAGCTTGGAGGAAGACAGACTTCACGGCGAGGTTTCTCTCTCGGTATCAATCCAAATGGAAGAAGATTCTGGGGAAAGACTTTCTCGTAATGCATAAGATCAGAACTCGTTTGGATAGAATGTCGGATGATAGAATGAACAGTCTATTCGAACTGGCATTGAAAACGAAAGTGATGAACGACATTCAGATTCTGGACGATATAGATCTTCAAGGGTCAAGCTTCATTGGTTTAACGAAGAATCCAAGATCCCTCATAAACCTCATCCGTTTCGTCTTCGGAGCGCTGACAACCTAGGAAGACCGAAACATGTCAAGTGAAATGACGACGAGAACCGGCATAACGTTCTATGGCGGAGTAGGAGAGATGGGCGGTAACAAATTCCTGGTTGAGGACGACGACACAAAAATATTCTTGGACTTTGGCATGGATTCGCAGAGAGAAGGAAATTCTACCTTGAACCATGGCTTTCTCCCAGAGATGAGCTAGGTATTCTTGAGTTCGGCATGCTTCCCAAGATCGATGGCGTCTACAGATTCTATGAACAGCCTAGATCAATCGATGCGATTCTTCTATCGCATTCCCATGCAGACCATTCTGCGTATATTTGATCGAATTCGACAAACTCATGAATTGGTTGAACCATCTTGGTTTGCCGTTCTACCATGTCCACTGTTCCGGTCATATGATGCCTAACGACCTGAAGAACATCGCGAAGTCCATAGCTCCCGAAAGGATTGTTCCGCTACATACAGAAAATCCAGAACTTGTAGGGAAATATCTTCAGAACATCGCTCGTGTCGAGATACCTGCAAAAGATGGAAAAATCAACCTTTAGAAAACGATGCCGCTTTTATCTCTCAAACTCGACTCTAAGAGTCAGCCCTGCTACGTCTTTCGCCAACCTCTTCGCTACTTCAAGATCGACAGGCATGTGTTTTGGCTGTCTGCCATCAAGTATTGCCTTGGTCTCGGTGGTTCCGTCAGGCAGCCACACTGTGTTTATTGTCAGTATTGAGAACGGGTTGAGAAGCTCCTCCAGAAACATTCTCGAATCGGTTCCATATGCCAGTATCTTTATTCTCTTCCCAGTCTTCTCTCCAAGGGTCCTAACGATTTTTCCGCCATGACCGAGAATCTTGCTCATGTCAACTTTGTCCACGAGTATCGCAAGCGTGTTTCCACTTTCTACAGATTTGTGAAAGAAGACGCTCTGAAGCGTGGTAAACTCTTTTTCAAGGTCAGAAAGTGTTCTAATGATCTTGAGGTCTTGCTGGGTTATCTGTCCCCTTCTAACCTTTTCTTCGCACTTCTGGCAGAGGCTTCCACTCTTGACACAGAAATTGTCCAGTATAGTCCTGACCATTGGTTACCATCGTCAGGTGATCATTCCGAACGGTTTACCTGTCGAGTTCCATTTTGGAGCTCGATCGATCGCCTAGATGTAGATGTCTGTATATATAGATTACCTTCAGGCCAATATTCGAATATTAATGTTATTAGAGGTAAAATGTTACTCTTCATAGCGTATAGATTTCATTATGAAACTCGATGTCCATAATATTCGATGTTTAAACATTTCATCGAGTGGAACTGCCAGATTTTGCCTAATACTAACCTCGCAACATCCGCTTGATCGCCAAACAGCTTTGAAGCGTTTGCTGCTCAGATGACTGAGGTTGCAACGGTGATACGATGGGAATGTTCAGTGAATCTTGCAGAGAGCTCCAAAACGCGTACTGGGCATGACTTGATTCTAAAGACACTTGGTACTCTGCAATGACCACCATTGTTGCCGGAGAGACCAGAGGCAACTCTGAAAAGAGAACCGCTAGCTACATAAGGCAAGCAGACAATGCGAACTTTCCAAGACGCTTGAAAATCTGGTTGTGAAACAATGGAACTTGATCAATTGAGCGATTGGCGAAGAACTCATTATTCATCTGTGATAACCCCAGATCTTGATCAGAAGCAAGTCACAGTATTCGGTTGGGTTGAAGATATTCGCGACCTTGGAGGCCTGACTTTTCTTTCGCTCCGAGACATGAAGGGGACTGTTCAGATTACGATACCTAAGAAGCGAGTCTCCAACGAGGTGCTGGACAAGGTTGGGAAGCTTGGGAGACAGTTCTCAATAGGTGTACGGGGCAAGGTACAGGCGAAGAAGGAAGCGCCAAGAGGCGTGGAGATTTTTCCTGAAGAAATCAGGATCTTGGGTTCAGCTAGTTACCCTCTCCCTATGGATCCGACTGGGAGAGTGCCTGCGGATATTGATGTGAGACTCAACGCCAGAATTCTTGATCTCCGAAGAGAAGAATGTCGATCCATATTCAACATAAAGAACACTGTCATTGGTGAAGTCGACAACTTCCTTAGACAGAGAGGTTTCATTGAGGTACACACACCCAAGATCATAGCAACTGCGACTGAAGGTGGCGCCTCCCTCTTTCCAGTGGAGTATTTTGAGAACAAAGCCTACCTTGCGCAGAGCCCCGAACTGTACAAGGAAGCATTGACCAGCGTCTTCGAAAAGGTCTACGAGATCGGGCTTTATTTCAGGGCCGAGGAATCACGCACGACCCGCCATCTGAGCGAGTTCATTTCTGTGGATGTTGAAGAAGCTTTCGCTGATATTTCAGACGTCATGAAACTACAAGAGGAGTTAGCAGTTAGAGTCATAGATCAAGTCAGGTTACTGTGCGAGAAGGAACTCAAAACGCTCGCGGTTGAACTAAGAACTCCGATACTTCCGATGCGACGCTACACATATGATCAAATCCTTAAGGAACTTGATGAGGTTGGACAGAAGATAGTCTGGGGTGAAGATATTCCAACCATCGCATATCGTGAACTTGGAAATCTGCACAAAGGAGAGTTTTACTTCATAACTGATTGGCCAACGAAGGTGAGACCATTCTACATAAAGCCGAAACCAGATCGGCCGGAACTGTGCGATGCCTTCGATTTCATGGATGAGTGGATTGAGGTAACCTCGGGTGGCACACGGGTCGATAGCAAAGATGTGTACGTAGCTAGGTTGAAAGAGCAAGGACTGGACCCCACGAAGTTCAAGTTCTATCTGGACAACTTCGATTGTGGTCTGCCTCCCCACGCTGGGTTTGGCATGGGTCTTGACAGGTTTCTCATGGGGCTCCTAAATCGAGAGAACATCAAAGAAGTCGTACTCTTCCCCAGAGATCGGTTTAGGCTAGTTCCCTAGAATCGGCGCAAGTCTTAAAGATGCTACCTCATGGATGAATATGGCAGAGGCTAGAATCATGTCGTATGATTACAATTCAGGTTGCCCTTGGTGCGGGTCCTATAACCCAGAAGACAACATGTACTGCAACACGTGTGGCGGTGCAATAGTACCCATTCTATGCAATCAATGTCTGGCAAGCAATGCTCCCACAGCATCCTTCTGTGGAAAATGCGGAGAAATGCTACAGTACACTGAGTACGTCATAGAAGAAGAATATTGAAAGACCGATGAAACCCCGGCTTTCATTATGCAATAGGATTACTTGGCACCGAGCTCGCGTTTCTTCCAGCGGAGATTGTTTCCTCGACATTTTCTGCAACGCATTGCTGATTTTGGATTCCTTGCACCACAGTTCCGGCACACTTTGTAGTGAAGTCTGTGCTCCTGAGCCAACTGCTTCTTGACAACATCAGTGATCGGCATTTGTTTCAGCCCTGACAGGGCCGTAGCATGCCTGCAGATTAATATATCTTTACGAGCTGACGGTGAGCCTTCCAGCCAGTCAACTTTGTAATCGGTGGTCAGAACCTTAAGCGAGAGTCTTGGGAAGATCTATCTATCCTCATCAGTTCAGACATACCCGGGCCACGGAAGACTGCCGCTACTTTACAGACCGTGAGATGATGATGCTCTTCGGCTGGAAGAGGCCGGACATGGTAGGAGTCTACAGTCACCTGTCCATGCGTGACGTAGAGGATAAGGACCTAGTTTTGCATGGCATGAAGCGAAAAGAGGAAGTTTTGAGGCCACTGGTCAAGATTCAGGTCTGTGCAGAGTGTAGTCAGGAGAACGCGCCAGTTGCGATCTACTGCGTCCAATGTGGTTCGACTCAACTACTCACTTTCGAACTGTGGATCTATGTCTACGTGTCGCTATTATGAAATCCTTCTGTTTCTCGAAGGATTTCAAAATGTCAGGCATGAACTTCTTTCTAGCAAAGGTCGAATCCAAGAACTCCGGGTTCTCCTTAAACTCCTTCTCTTCCCGTTTTGCGAGATAATCAAGGAAAAGTTTCGTCCTTAGAAACCTTTCATCAAGTTGTTGTGATGTCTTGTATCCTCTCGTTTCAACAAAGTGTTTCTTCTGCTCACGCACAAGGTTTGGATCAGAAATGGGAGTGTCCATCCAAACCAAGTCAACGTACTGGAACTTGTGAGCCAACTCTTTCAAGTAATACGATCCTGATCTTGTTATTCTTACATGAGAAGCTTTGTCATACCCATCTTTCATCTGATTCTCGAATTGCACTAATCCAAAGAAAGCCAACTTCTTCAGTGAGTCTGAAATCGCTCTTCTGTTGATCGAAACTTCCTCTGCCGCGGCGACAATATCGTTTATCTCGACAAAACCTTCGCCGTAAACAGTATCGAAGCTAGCTCTATCGTTGAGATAATCCAATAGGCGCAAGTGCAGAAAATGGCTATTCGTATAATGAGGGTTGACATGAAACACATTCATTATTCTGCTAGGTGGGCTTGAGTAGAGTCTCGAATGCTCAAGTATCACCGACTTCACGACATGATGAAAAGGCACAAAATAACCTTGCAGCCCATTCGCACGATCTCGAGCATCGCGGGCTAACATATCATTGACGTCGGTGTTGCCCGAAACAAGGAAAGTTCTAAAGAAATGAAGGGCGGTTCTCATGTCGCCTCCAGACATCTGATCCATGAATCGAAGAATCTCCTCACCATAAGGACTAGATGATTTCAATGAACGCCCGATTATTTCAAAAAACCTCGATAGTGTATCTTTGTGTGGGCGAAAATCAATACGGCTACGTGTTTCGTGTTCAATTTCTTCATCACTCTTCTTCAACAGATCCATGACAAAATCTATCCTTCGGCGGACCAATTCTCCAAAGTGAGGAGATGCAGTGTGGATAACAGGAGCAATGAAAGCATCAAGCGCCCCGGACATGGTCGACCTGAAAAAAGACTCCTCACGCAAGGTGAGAATTGTTATAGACCTCAGCGTCTCTGTAAGGTTTCTTGCAACCAGCAAAACTTGTTCTTGGTATTTAGGCTCCACATAGTAGTGCTGGTCAACATTATCCAGTACAAGAGACAATGTGTAACCTTCTTGTGTCAACTTGGAAAACAATACGCACATGTCTTTGGCATTTGGCTGAATTGAGTCAATGCCAATCTTCCGAAGATCTTCCTTTAGCTTGTTGTGTTGCTGCCCGTATCTCTTCTCAAAATCCTGCAATATGGATCCATAGATATAGCTCTCTATCTCGTCAAGTTTTGGCGCCGTCTTTGAAAAGTCCACATAGAACCATATCGTCTTCTCTTTTCTGGTTATCACAAAACTGAAAAAGTGATGAAGAAACGTGGTTTTTCCGGAGCCTATGCCCCCCATTAGTAGAAGGAGAGATCCTTGAGGGGCTTGAGTTCTGAGAAAGCTTTGGCATTTCTCATAGATTCGTTGGAAGTCACCAGCATCAGTCTCACTCTCTATCAGCACAGCAACATTGTATTTCTCGGAAAATTTCGGCGGACGATCAAAAAATCCTCCTATCTGTCTGTTCATGCTCTCGTATTCTTTCCTTCTGACGTAACAGCTCATCAGTACGTTCAGCTGTGACACGTCGGTCATGTCACCAAAGATATGATTCATGAAAGGATCCAAGATTGGATTCAGGTCGTTGCGCGTCAGAGGCGTATCCTTGGGGTGAATGCTCTCTTTTGGAACTACAAAGGTTACTGGAGATTCCTTTTCTGATACATATCTCCTCAGCGACCCGTTTGCTACCGACTCTTTATTCAGAACATTCCAGAAAAGGCCGAAGTTCTCTTCGACATCCTGCAATGACCGAAAAACCATGCATCTGCCTTTCCTCCATTCTAGATCAGAACCAAAGGCTTCAAATATGATATACTGATGACCGTTGCTCACTACTCCGTACCTTGCACCACACTCTACGCAGTATCTTTGAGCTTGATCAATAGCTTCCTTTATTTTTCGATCGGTCGATATTGTTCCTGCTATCCTGTAACGTTTACTGCTATAAGCCTCGGGCACAGTGAATGAATTTCCTTCAGCCTTTGCCTCCAACACGAATTTCTTTGAGTTATTCACGCTAAATGTGTAATCCAAGAACCCCTTATTGACATGGGTTTCTCTTCTAATGTCTTCTTCAGCCCATCCCAAACAGTCTTTGAATAAAGGGTCAATAATCTTCGCCCGTGTGTCTGATTCCCCAAGGGGAAGAGGTATTGTGGCCTTTAATTGTTGGAATTTCCTAAGCGCCATATCAGGTTCATTTTCTTGCATGAAGAATCATATTGTATTTCGACGCTGCTGGATATTAGAGTTGTTTGGTGCACAAACTTACTCATCTATTAATCCTGACTCCCACTCGTTTAGGAAAGAAGCAAGCATGTCTTTTCTTTCCATCTAGGCGCTTCCCCAGAATGGAAGACTCGGAAG
>Ga0315289_10004783_pt1 | contig 20162 bp, 16 predicted proteins | sample YL17G11_40_MG_FD_203452 | JGI IMG/M metagenome (GOLD analysis project Ga0315289, IMG submission 203452) | Sediment microbial communities from Yellowstone Lake, YNP, Wyoming, USA - YL17G11_40 | ecosystem: Environmental > Aquatic > Freshwater > Lake > Sediment | place: USA: Wyoming | collected... | reverse complement strand
CCATCTCGAGCGACCCTTTCACTTGGTCCACCGCCTCGAACAGCGGCTCTTTATCCTCCTGCATATCGCGGTTGTAGGTTAGTGGCAGGCCCTTCATGGTGACGAACAGCGCGGAGAAGGCCCCGAAGACGCGCCCGCACTTGCCGCGGATCAACTCGAGCGCATCCGGGTTCTTCTTCTGGGGCATGAGGCTGGAGCCGCTGGTCACCTCGTCGGCCAGCTCCAGCCAGCCGAATTCCTCGCTCGAATACAGGATCCAGTCCTCGGCCAGACGGCTCAGGTGCAGCATGGTGACGGCGGCCGCGTACAGAAAGTCCAGCACGAAGTCGCGGTCGGCAGCCGCGTCCATGCTGTTGCCGGTGAGGGCTGCGAAGCCCAGTTCCTCGGCCAGAGCCTGGCGGTCGAAGGGGAAGCCGCTGCCGGCCAGCGCGCCCGAACCGAGCGGCAAAACGTTGACCCGCCGGCGGGCCTCGCCCAGCCGCTCGAGGTCGCGCGCGAACATCTCGAAGTAGGCCAGCAGGTAGTGCGGCCACAGGACCGCCTGGGCGCGACGCAGGTGGGTGTAGCCGGGGATGACCGCGTCCGGGTAGCGCCGCGCCAATCCCAGCAGCGCCTCCAGCAGCCCCGCCAGCAGCCGCCGCGCGGCGTCGATCTCCTCGCGCAGCCACAGGCGCACATCCACGGACACCTGCTCGTTGCGGCTTCGCCCGGTGTGGATCTTGTCGGCCAGCTCGCCGGCGCGCTCCTGGAGCCGGCGAATCACCAGCGTGTGGATATCCTCGTCGGAGGCGCCCTCCCACAGCGACTCCCCCTGCTCGGCGATCTCTGCGAGAGCCCTGACGATGACGCCCCGCTCCTCCGCGCTCAGGATGCCCACGCGCTCCAGCGCCCGCGCCCAGGCCGCGGAGCCCCGGACGTCCGCCGCGAGCAGCCGCCGGTCGAAAGACAGGGACTCGGAGAACCGCTCGAAGACCTCCGAGGGTTCTTTCTCGAAACGGCCGCCCCAGAGTTTCATGGTTTGCCAGTGAGCGAGGCCCGCACCTTCATAGGCAGGCCGATCAGGTTGATGAAGCCCTCGGCGTCCCGCTGATCGTAGCTCGCGCCCATGGTGAAGCTGGCGATGTCGAGCGAGTAGAGCGAGTGGGGCGAGCGGCGGCTGAGCGGCTCGAGGTTCCCCTTGTGCATCCTCAGGGTGACCTCGCCGGTGGTGGCCGCGCTGGCATGCTCGAAGAAGGCGTCGAGGGCCTCCCGCAGGGGGGTGAACCAGAAGCCGTAGTAGACCAGCTCGGCGTAGTCCAGCGCCAGGCGCTGCTGGTAGTGGAGCAGGTCGCGGTCGAGCGTCAGCGCTTCCAGTTCGCGGTGGGCCGTGGTAATCAGCGTGCCGCCCGGCGTCTCGTAGCAGCCGCGCGATTTCATGCCCACGAAGCGGTTCTCCACCAGGTCGATGCGCCCGATGGCGTGCTCGCCGCCGATACGATTCAGCGTCTCCAGCAACTGCACCGGGAACATGTGCTGGCCGTTGACCGAGACCGGGACGCCGCGCTCGAAACCGATAGTGACTTCGCGCGGATGGTCCGGGGCGTCCTGGGGGCTGCGCGTCAGCATCCAGACCTCGTCGGGCGCCGGGTTGGCGGGGTCTTCCAGCGGCCCGCCCTCGTGGGAGATGTGCCAGATGTTGCGGTCGCGGCTGTAAATCTTCGCCGAGGTGGCCGCCACAGGTACGTTGTGCGCGGCGGCGTACGCCAGGGCGTCCTCCCGGGAGCGGATCTGCCACTCGCGCCAGGGCGCAATCACCTTAAGGTGCGGCGCCAGGGCTTTGTAGGTGAGCTCGAAGCGCACCTGGTCGTTGCCCTTGCCGGTGCACCCGTGCGAGAGGGCGTCGCAGCCGGTCTTCAGCGCCACCTCGACCTGCTTCTTGGCCAGCAGCGGCCGCGCGATCGACGTCCCCAGCAGGTACTTGTGCTCGTAGACCGCGCCCGAGCGCACCAGCCGCCACAGGTACTCCGTGACGAACTCGTGGCGGAGGTCTTCAATGTACACCTCCGAGGCGCCCGTCTGGCGCGCTTTCTGCTCCAGTCCAGCCAGTTCCTCGTCGCCCTGGCCGATGTTGCCGCACACGGCCACCACCTCGCAGCCGTAGTTCTCCTTCAGCCAGGGGATGATGACCGAAGTATCCAGCCCGCCCGAATAGGCGAGCGCTACTTTCTTAGGTTTGTCCATAAACTCGGATTGTAACCCGTAGGGGCGAGGCCTGCCTCGCCCCTACTCCAGCAGCATCAGCAGCAGCGCCTTCTGCGTGTGCAGCCGGTTTTCCGCCTGATCGAATACCACCGAACGCGCGCTCTCGATAACCGCGTCCGTGACCTCCTCGTCCCGCTTGGCCGGCAGGCAGTGCATGAAGACTGCCTCGGGGGCGGCCAGCGCGAACAGCTTCTCATTGACCTGGTACCTGCGAAACGTCCGCCGGCGCTCGGCAGTCTCCTGCTCGTGTCCCATGCTGGTCCAGACGTCGGTGTAGACGGCGTCGGCCCCGGCCACGGCCTCGCGGGGGTCCCGCGTGACCTTTAGGGTGGCGCCGCAGACCGCGGCCAGCCCCTCGGCTTGGCGGACGATCTCGGGCTTGGGTCCGTAGCGGGCCGGCGTGGCCAGCGCGAAGTGTGCGCCCAGCCGCGCGGAGGTCAGCATCAGCGAGTGCGCCACGTTGTTGCCGTCGCCCACGAAAGCCAGCTTCAGCCCGCGCAGCGTGCCGAAGTGCTCCTTCAGCGTGAAGATGTCGGCCAGCGCCTGGCAGGGGTGGTAAAGGTCGCTCAGCGCGTTGATGACCGGCACGGTAGCCCAGCGCGCCAGTTCCTCCACCGTGCGCTGCGAGAAGGTGCGCGCCACCAGCCCTCGCGTCCAGCGCTCCAGGTTGCGCGCCACGTCCTTGATAGGCTCGCGGTCGCCGATCGGCCCGGCGCTCATCACCGAGTCCCCGCCCAACTGCTTGATGGCCAGCTCGAAGGTCAGCCGCGTGCGCAGCGAGGGCTTCTCGAACAGCAGGCTGATGTAGCGCCCGCTCAAGGCCTGCGCGTAACGTCTGGGCGCCGCCTTCACCTGCCGGGTGAGCTCCAGCAGGCAGCCCAGCTCCTCCTGGGACAGGTCCAGGTCCCAGGTGAAGTCCCGGGCCGCGATCTTCGTGACAGCGAGTGAATGTTTATTCACCTGAATGAATAATCACACAGTGGCGCCGCCCGCGTCAAGCCCGCGGCGCCGGGCGGCTGCCGCGTCCGGGGTGTCAGGATTCGGAGTTTCTGATGCACAATGGAAGGTATTCTCGATGGGCGCCGCGAACAGTTCGGCCGGCCTGCTGGAGGCGCGGCTCCCGGAGACCATCGAGGTAGCGGGCGATGCGGCCGGCCTGGAGGACAGGCTGGGAGCCGTGCCGGACGGCGCGGGGGTTTTCCTGGTCCGCTTGCGGGAGGGCGCGCCCTACCTGGGACGAACCGCTCTGCTGCGCCGACGGCTACGGCGGCTGCTCCGGGAGCCCGGGGAGCTGTCGCGGCGCCTGAACCTGCGGGGCCTCGCCTCGCACGTGGAATACTGGCTGGTGGGCTCGCGCCTGGAGTCCAGCCTGCTGCTGTACGAACTGGCTAGGCGCCACTTCCCGGAAACGTATGTCAGCTACCTGAAGCTGCGGTTCCCACCCTACGTCAAAGCCATCCTGTCGAATCCCTTCCCGCGGACCCAGGTGACCACGCGTCTGAGCGGCGCGCGGGCCTTCCACTACGGGCCGTTCCGCAACCGCGCCGCGGCCGAGCAGTTCGACAAGGAGGTGCTCGACCTGTTCCAGGTGCGCCGCTGCCCGGAGAATCTCGAACCTTCACCGGATCATCCCGGCTGCATTTACGGGGAGATGAGCCTGTGCCTGCGGCCCTGCCAGGCCGCCGTCAGCCGCCATGAGTACGCGAGCGAAGTCTCCCGGCTGGTGGAGTTTCTGGCCAGCCGCGGGCGTTCGCTCCTCGAGGTGATCGCGGCCGCCCGGGATCGCCTGAGCGAAGAGATGAACTTCGAGGAGGCGGCGCGGCAGCACCAGCGGCTCGAGAAGGTCCAGCAAGTGCTCCGGCTGCGCGACGAGCTGGCCGAGGACTCGAGCCGCCTCTGCGGCGTGGCGGTGACGGCCTCCGCGGTGGCCGGGGCCGCCGAGCTGTGGTTCTTCTGCCAGGGCGGCTGGCAGCCGCCGTTGCGCGTGAGCTTCGAGGTGGCCGACGGCAAACCCGTCCCGCTGGATCGGAGGCTGCGGGAGATGGTGGCCGGCCTCCAGCCCCGCGCGCCGCGTGGCGGCGAGCGCCAGGAGCACCTGGCGCTGCTGGCGCGCTGGTACTACTCGAGCTGGCGTGACGGCGAGTGGCTCCGGCTCGAGGCTCTCGACCGCCTCCCCTACCGTAAACTGGTGGCCGCGGTGGCGCGCGCCGTCACCGCTTCACTTCCGTCGCCTTCCAGGCCTTCCACTCCGCCTGGAGCTGCTTGAATAACTCCGGATACTCGGCGGCCAGCGTGCGCCGCTCGCCCGGGTCCTCGCGGACGTTGTAGAGGAACCGGCTGCCGCTGATTTCCAGCAGCTTGAAGTCCCCCCGCATGGCGGCGCGCATGTCGTAGTTTTCGGCGTTCCACTCCCAGAACAGCGTCCGCTCGGGCGCCTTGGCTCTGCCCTGCCAGAAGTCGAGCAGGTTTGCCCCGTCCACCTTCCAGGCGGGATCGGGCGTGCCGCCGGCCGCGGCCAGAAAGGTGGGCATGATGTCCATCATGTGCACCGGCTCGTCGCACTTGCGTCCCGCCGGAACCTTGCCCGGCCAGCGCACCAGGGCCGGTTCGCGGATGCCGCCTTCCTCGAGGCTTCGCTTCTGCCCGCGGAAGGGGAAGTTGCTGTCGTGGTAGTTCGAGGCGCCCTGGTTGCCGGCCTCGAAGGTGGCTCCGTTGTCGCTGGTGAACACCACGATAGTGTTCCCGGCCAGACCCAGTTCCTCCAATGCCTTCAGCACCCGGCCGATGCCCTGGTCCAGGCGGTAGACCATGGCCGCGTAAGTGGCGTTGTAGGGGCGGCTGGGATCCTTCTCTTGGAACTTGCCGCGGAACAACGCTACATCTTCCTCCGGCGCCTCGATCAGGAAGTGGGATTCGATGTAGGCCAGATACAGGAAGAAGGGCCGCTGCCGGTTGCGCCGGAGAAAGCCGATGGCCTCGTCGGAGAACATGTCCGCCGTGTAGCCACTGGTCTTCTCCTGCTCGCGCCCGCGGAACAGGAACTTGGGGTAATGTTCCCAGGCGTGCTTGGCGTCCAGGAAGCCGAAGGTTTCGTCGAAACCCTGGTCGAGGGGATGGGTGAAGGAGCCGTCGGGCAGCCGCCCGCGGTGCCACTTGCCGAACAGCGCCGTGGCGTAGCCCAGCGGCTGGAGGGCCTCCGCGAGGGTGACCTCCGAAGCCGGCAGGTCCAGGCTGTTGCTGGTGACACCGTTGTGGAGGTTGTACTTCCCCGTCAGCAGGCAGGCCCGGGACGGCGCGCACAGCGGCATCCCGGTGTACCACCGCGTGAACAACGTGCCTTGCGTGGTCTCGCGATCCAGGTTCGGCGTGGACCAACTGCGGCGTCCGTTGAAGCCCACGTCGCCCCAGCCCAGGTCGTCGGCGTAGATCAGCAGGAAGTTCGGAGGGCGGCTCTGGGCCGCCCTGAGCAGGGGGCTCACAGCGCCGGCGGAGAGCAGCCGCAGGGCCTCTCTCCGGGTGCGCGAGTGTTTCGTCAGGTTGGGCATGGTATTCCTCTCCGCTAGCCAACTATACAGCACGCGCCCCCTCCCGGCTAAACCTCTCCGCTTTACCGCCGATGGATAGCCTGGGATGAGTCCCAAACGCCGCGGCGACCGGCAGACGTTCTATGTGGTGCACCCGACCGAAGATGGCCCGGTTCACCTGGAAGTGGTCAAGTGGGAGGGCGGAGGTTGGAAGGCACGCTTCTGGGGCCGGGAGCTGGACGGATTCCGCAGATGCAAGACCCTCGCCCAAGCCCGACACTTCCTCTTACGGCGCCTCGCGGACATGTACCCATGGCACCGCTGCACCGAGCGGTGCGGACCCCTCGGCCGGGCTGAGACACTCCAGCCCGCCGGGTCTCCGGCGAAGAAAGGGAGGCCGCGCGTGTGCCGGCAGCGCGGCGTCAAGTCTCCTTAGGCGGTTTCGGCTGACCGGCTGGCTTTCTTGGCCGCCTTGGCCGCGGCCTTGGCCTTCACCAAAGCCCAGCGGCGTTTCTGCGCGTCCGCAATCCGTTTGCGCGCCGCGGCGCTCAGAATGCGCTTCGGCTTGGCTGCTGGCGGGGCCGCGCCCTTCCCAGCTTCTCGGGTACCCAGCATGCTTCGGACGGCAGCGATCTTCCTTTCCATGTCGACTCTTTGCAGCTCGAGTCCTTCCAGCGCTGCCTGAAGCAAGGTGGCGTCCAACTTTGGTTTTCTTGGCATGCGGTTAGTCTGTGTCTCCTCTCCTAAGTTTCGCCGGCTACACACCCAGCGGCGAACCTACAATTATAGCGCGCAACGCGGCAAGTTGCTCCCGGCCGGTGACAGAAAATTATGGCCCGGCCCGCCGCCCCTACCGGCCCGGAAGGTCGAAGGTCGTGGTGGAGGGCTGCCGGACTTTGGCGTAAACCGCGTCCCACTCCTTGTGGGCGGGGTGGCCGGCGTAGACTTTCAGCGCCGCTTCGTCCGCCATCTCCATGCACACGCCGTAGCTGCGCACGCGCCGGGTGACCGGGCCGGTGACGTTCTCTTCGCCGGCCGCCAGCTTCTTGCCGGTCTCGCGGTCTGTGTTCAGAATGGCCATGGGGCGCAGCAGCTTGCCGTGCCAGACCCGGCTGAGGCCGGGGATCTTGCCGGGCAGCTCGTCGGTGGCTTTGTAGAAGGCGTCCCAGTCCGCCACCGTGGCGGCTTCAATGGGCGTGAAGGTGAAGCAGTGCATCAGCTCCTTCTCCCCCGCCCATGCGCCGGTCGCCAGCGCCAGCGCGGTCAGGCAGATCAACAGCCGAGATACAGTGGTCCAGTTTCGCATGGTTCCTCCAGGTAAATAGTCGAGTCGTCGCACCCACTAGGTGTCGCTGTCCATTGTACCAACGCGCCAGCAGGTTCGCAGGACGCCCCGCTGTGATAGAATCGCGCGCAAGCGGAGATGAGGCGGCAAGCCATGGTGTGGTTGGTCGCCGGCGGGCTTCTGGCGGGCGGGTTCTTGCTGCGCGCCCGGCGCCAGCCGGGCGCGCAGCCGCCCGCCCCTCCCGGCTGGCAGCTCAGCGACTATGCCGGCGACGGCACCCCCGACTTCCTCCGCCTGGATGACTCGGCCGACCGCCGCGCCTTCACTATATGGTTCACCTTTCTGGCCGAGGCGCAGCACTACCTCCCTCCGGCGCACCGGCCCTCTGAGATCGACGATTGCGCGGGGCTGGCGCGCTTCGCCTGCCGCGAGGCGCTGCGCCGCCACGATGGGGCTTGGGCCAGCGGCCTGAAACTGCCCCTGCTGGCGGCCGCGGCGCAGGTGCGCAAGTATCAGTATCCCTTCACGCCGCTCGGCGCGCGCCTGTTCCGCGTCGCCGCGGGCCCCTTCACGCCGGCCGACCTCACCGGGAACGCTTTCGCGGAATTCGCCGACGCGGAAACCCTGCTGCGGCGCAACTGTCACTGGGTCAGCCGCGACGTGCGGCGCGCCGCCCCGGGCGACCTGCTCTTCTACCGGCAACTTGAGCAGGACCTCCCCTTCCACCTGATGATCTATTTGGGCCCCAGCCAGTTCGAGGGCGGCTCCGCCGCCTGGGTGGTCTACCACACCGGGCCGCTTGGCGGCGGCCCGGGCGAGATCCGCCGGCCGGCGCTGGAAGAGCTCCTGCGTCACCCTGCGCCGCGGTGGCGGCCGCGGGAGGGCAACGGCAATTTCCTGGGCGTGTACCGCTGGAACATTCTTCGCGACACGGGGTAGCACATGCGACTCTGGCACACCGCTCTCGTGGCCGCGCTGCTGGCGCTGGCGTTCCCGGCGGGGGCCCAGCAGGAGGAAGCCTATTTCTCCTTGAGCAGCAACCGGACCTTCGGCCCAGGGCAACGGCCGAGCATCCAGCTCTGGGGACACGGGCTGGACCTACTGCAGTTCCGCGTCTACCGGGTCAACGACCCGGTGGCGTTCTTCGAGCGGATCGAGGACGAGCACCGCTTCGGCGGCCGCGCCGTGCGCCCGCCGCGCAAGCTGACCCCGCTGGAGCGGCTGCACCGCTGGAAGGGGCGCCAGCGCGCCTGGATGCGCGACCTCGTTCGCTCCCAGTTCCGCCGGGAGCAGCGCTGGGTGATCCGGGACTGGTGGCAGACCCGCCGCCAGCAGCCCGTCGCGCGCACGGCCCCGCCGGCCGACGAGTTCGCCCGCGTGCCGCTGCTGAACCCCCAGCAGGTGGTGGCGGTCTGGCAGCAGCGTGTCTCGCGGCGGCAGGTGTGGACCTCCGAGGTAGTGCCCGTCCCCGTGAAGGACAAGGGCCTCTACCTGGTCGAGGCCACCGACGGCAAGTTGCAGGCCTACACCATCGTCTCGATCACCGAGCTGGCCGTGATCGCCAAGGGCTCGCTCGGGCGCGTGCTGGCGCGCGTAGTCAACCGCCACACAGGCGAGCCGGCGGAGGGCTGCCCGGTCATCGTGCGGGTGAAGAAGCAGCCGGCCCTCAAGCTGCGCGCCGGCGCCCAGGGCATGCTCGAAGTGGCGGTCAAGGAACCGAAGCCGGAGAGCGTGCTGCTGCTGGCCCGCCAGGGTGAGGATTTCGCCGCGGTCTCGATGTACGGCTGGAGCCTGGGCACGGATCCGGAGCGGAACCTGCGGGGCTACATCTACACGGATCGCCCGGTTTACCGGCCCGGCCACACGGTCTACTTCCGCGGCGTCCTGCGCGCGGAGTCCGGCGCCGGCTACGAGCTCCCCGAGTTGCAGGAGGCGCAGATCGAGATTCAGAGCCCGGACGGCAAGCCGGTTTCCCGCCAGATGCTCCCCGTCTCGGGTCTCGGCGCCTTCCACGGCGAGCTGAAACTCCTCGAGGAAACGGAGCTCGGCTACTACTCGATCGAGCTGCTTACCGGCGAGGCGATGATCTCCGGGGGCTTTCACGTCGAGGAGTACAAGAAGCCCGAGTACGAGGTGAAGATCACGCCCGCGGCGCGCCGGGTGCTCCAGGGCCAGCCCTTCGAGGCGACCCTCGAGGCGCGCTACTACTACGGCGAGCCGGTCACCCAGGCCAAGGTCACCTACGCGGTGCACCGCTCGCGCTACTGGCCGCCGTTCTATTACCGGGAAGAGGAGTCCGCAGACGAGGAAGGAGAAGCGGAACACTTCGGACCGGGCGGCGAGCAGGTGCTCGAGGGTTCGGGCGAACTGGATGCGCAGGGCCGTCTGAGCATCCGGGCGCCCACCGAAGTCTGGCGGCACGATGTGCGCTACCGCATCACGGCGCGCGTCACCGACGCCGCCAACCGCGAGATCGAGAATGCCGCCTTCGTGGTGGCCACCTTGGGCAGCTACCTGGTGCACGTCGAGCCGGACCGCTACGTCTACTCGGCCGGCGAGACGGCCCGTCTGACCCTCGAGGCGCGCGACTACGACGGCAACCCGGTGGCCGGCGCCGCCTTCCGCCTCGAGGTCTTTGAACACCGCTGGCAGCAGCCGCCCGGCCCGGTGATCACCACTCTGGAGGGACGCACGGACGCCGCCGGCAAGGCGACGGTCGAAGCGCCGCTGCCCCAGGGCGGCTCGTTCCGGGCCCGCGCCGTCTCGCGCACGCCCGAGGGCCGCGAGGTCGAAGACCTGGCCTACTTGTGGGTGGCCGGGGGCGAGTCCTGGTACGGCGCCCGCGGCCAGCGCGTCGAGCTGGTTCCCGACAAGAAGTCCTACCGTCCGGGCGAGGTGGCTAAGGTCCTGATCATCCCGGGCGTCCCGGACGCCCACCTGTGGATCACGGTGGAAGGCCGCGAGGTCCGCACCTTGAGGACGATCCTGGCGAAATCGCCCACCGTGACCGTCGAGGTTCCCATCCGGGCGGAGTACGCCCCGAACTTCTTCGTGAGCGCGGTCTTCGTGCGCGGCCACCAGCTCTACCAGGGCAGCAAGAGCATCCAGGTGCCGCCCCTCGAGCAGCAGCTCCAGGTCGAGGTCTCTTCCCCGAAGACCGAGTTCCGGCCCGGCGAGAGCGCCCTCTATACGCTCGAGGCGCGCGACCACGCCGGCCGGCCCGTCGCGGCCGAGTTCAGCCTGGGCGTGGTGGATGAGGCCATCTACGCGGTCCGTCCCGAGCGCGGGCCCGACATTCTGAAGTTCTTCTACGGGCGCACCTACAACCGCGTCTCGACCGACACCTCGCTCAGCTACTACTTCCAGGGCGAGGCCGGCAAGCGGCGCATGCCCCTGGCCTGGGTGCGCCCGGCCGGCGCCCTCGCGCAACTGAAGCCGGAGAAGCTCGTCCAGCCCGAAGTCCGCAAGGCTTTTCCTGACACCATATTCTGGGTGGCCGATTTGCGCACGGACCTGAGCGGCCGCGCGCAAGCGCGGGTGAGCTTCCCGGACGCGCTCACCACCTGGCGGGCCACGGCGCGCGGGGTGACGGCGGATACCAAGGTGGGCAGCGCGCTCCAGCGCGTCATCGTGCGCAAGAACCTCATTCTGCGGCTGGCCGTGCCGCGCTTCTTCACCCAGGGCGACGAGGTCACCATCTCGGCCATCGTGCATAACTACCTGGCCAGCGCCAAGCCGGCGCAGGTGTCGCTAGCGGTCGAAGGCCTGGAGATGATCGAGGGCCGTACCACCGAGATCAGCGTGGCCAGCCGCGGCCAGGCGCAGGTGGACTTCCGTGTGCGCGCCGGCGCCCCCGGCCAGGCGGTGCTGCTGGCCAAGGCGCTCACCGACGAGGAATCCGACGCGCTCGAACTCACCCTGCCTGTGCGGCCCTACGGCGTCAAGCTCTCGAGCGCCCGCGCGGGTGTCATGGGCGAAGCATCAGAGCAGGCCGACCTCGAGCTTAGCTTCCCGCCGGATGCCACGGCGGAGTCGCGCAGCCTCATCGTCGAAGTGACTCCCACGCTGGCCGGCGCGATGTTCGGGGCGCTCGACTACCTGACCTCCTTCCCTTACGGCTGCACCGAGCAGACCATGTCGAGCTTCCTGCCCAACGTGATGGTGGCGCAGGCGGTCAAGGAGCTGGGCCTGAAATCGGGGGTGGACGAGGCCGCGCTCCGCAAGAAGATCCGCCAGGGACTCGAGCGCCTCGATGACTTCCAGCACCCGGACGGCGGGTGGGGCTGGTGGCAGACCGACGAGAGTCACGTCTTCATGACCGCCTACGTGGTGGCCGGGTTGGCGCAAGCGCGGCGGGCGGGCCACACGGTGAACGAGGCGGGGGTGGCTCGGGGGGCATCCTGGCTGCGCGAGCGCTGGCCGAAGCTGGACCGCGCGCCGGCTGACCTGCGCGCCTATGTGCTCTACGCGCTCCTCGAGGCGGGCCAGCGCGAGCCCGCGTGGCTGGATGCCCTCTGGAACCAGCGCCGGGAAATGTCCCCCTATGGGCTGGCGTTGCTGGGCCTCGCCATCGCGGGGGCCGGCGACCCGCGCGCCGCAGAGGTTGCCGCCGAGCTGGAAGGCTTGGCCACCGCCGACGACCGCGAGGCTTTCTGGAAGGTCCCTCAGGACGCTTTGCTGGACATCCCCATGGAGGTCACGCCGGAAGCCACCGCCCACGCCCTGAAGCTGCTCACCCGGCTGCGGCCGCAAAGCCCGCTGCTGCCCAAGGCCGCCCTGTACCTGGTGAATCACCGCGATCAGGGCGGCTGGTGGGGCTCGACCAAGCAGACCGCCATGGTGGTCTACGGCCTGACCGACTACCTGCGACAGAGCAGGGAACTGCGCCCCAACTTCACGGCCACCGTCTGGGTGAACGACAAGCCGGTGCTGGAGCGGCGCTTCAGTGAGGCGGACCCCCTGGCCGCCGCTCCCGCCGAGGTGCGCATCCCGGCCGCGCAGCTTGCCCCCGGCGCGAACCGGGTGCGCCTCAGCCGGCGCGGCGAAGGGCGCCTGTACTGGTCGGCCCGCGCCGAGTATTACTCGACCGCCGACCGGCTGGCCCCCAGCGGCACGGTCTCCTTGAACCTGCTCCGCGACTACTTCCGTCTGGCGCCCTCCCAGGAGCAGGGGCGGATCGTCTACCGGCTCGAGCCCGTGAGCGGTTCGATCGGCCAGGGCGACGTGATCGCCGTGCGCCTGACCGTGAGCGGCGGCGACTGGCGCTACCTCATCTTCGAAGATCCCATCCCGGCGGGCGCCGAGTTCATCGCGCGCGACGACCTCTATGAAATCCGGGACAAGCCGAGCTGGTGGCAGTCCTGGTACACGCGCCGGGAGTTTCACGACGACCGCGCCGCCCTGTTCCAGACCTACTTCTATCGCGGGCAGGCGCAGTTCTTCTACCTGCTCAAGGTGGTGACTCCCGGCCGGTTCCGGGTCAGCCCGGCGCGCGTCCAACCGATGTACCAGCCGGCCTACCTGGCCACTACCGAGAGCCGCGTCCTGGAGGTCCGATGAAACCGAACATCCTGTGTGTGGAACGCCGGGCGCTCTCCGATGTCTGGGGCCGCAAGAAGCTGCTGTGGGTGTATCTTCTGGGGAACGCGGTGCTGATCGCCTTGGCGTACGGCTGGCTGTGGATTGGGGAAGAGACCGTGCTCGAGGTGCTCTTCTCGGCGGTGCTGGCACTGGCCGTGATCGGCGGGGCGCTGTGGCTTCACGCCACGGCCCTCGCGGCGTTCCACGCCGAGGCGGGTCCCTTGCCCGTGGGCTTGGCCTGGCGCCGCCTGCCCCGGTTTCTGCCCTGGGCGGCGCTGGCGGTGGTGGGGGTGGCCCTGGCGGTCTGGCTGTCCGGGTATGCGCCCAAGGTTACCCCCTGGCTGGCGTCTCTATTCACCCTCCGGCTGCGGACCCCGGTGAGCCCGCAGCAGGTGGACTGGATCTACCCCGCGCTGCTGCGGGGCCTCGGCGTGGTGGCCGTGCTGGCGCTGCTGCCGCTGGCCAGCCAGGCGGCCGGCGGCGGTTTCAGCAAGGGCGACGCGCTCCAGCTCGCCGCGCGCCCGCGCTACTGGCTGGCCTGCGCTGTGCTCGTGCTGGCGGGCCTCTACCTGCCGGGGAGGCTGGTGGGGTGGATTCCTTCCTTCGAGAGCCTGGCCGCGCAGGCCGCCAGTCTGGCCGTGCGGTTCGGACTGGCGTACTTACTGGCGGCCACTGGCGCTTTGACGCTGGCCGCCGTGATCGGGCAGCTCGCTGGGGAGATGGGTAAAGGAGGCAACGATAATGCGAAGCCTGCGGCTTAGTGCCTGGCTGTTGCTGGCGGCGGGCCAGGCGGTCCTGGCCCAGACGCCTCTTATCAACGGGCTGGTCGATCGCGCGCGCTACGGCAGCCGCCTGGCGCCCGGTTCGGTGGCCATGGTCATCGGCGGCAACTTCGGCGCGCAGACCCAGGGCGTGACGGTCCTGGTAGGCGGCAAGCCGGCGGCCGTGCTTCAGGTCGTCACTACCTGGATGGACATCCAAATCCCCGTGGACCTGCCCACCGGGCCCACTACGGTGACCGTCGAGCGCCTCAACCTCCGCTCGCTGTCCTTCAACATCACCATCGATGCCTACGCGCCGGGCATCTTTGTCCGCAACCCGGAGATCTTCAGCCAGAATCCGAACGCCATCGGGGAGGGTAACTTCCTCGGGGCGGATGTGCGGAGCATCACCAAGGACCGGCCGGCTTCGCCCGGCGAAGCCATCTCGCTGTTCGCCGGCGGGCTGGGCGCCACCCATCCGGTCGTGCCCACCGGCACGCCGGGGCCGGGCAGCCCCGCTGTCAGCACCGTGACGCAGCCGAAGGTGACGGTGGCAGGCCGCCAGACCACGGTGTTCCTGTCGATTCTGTCCCCCGGGCAGATCGGCGTGTACCAGGTGATCTTCCAGGCACCCGTGGGGCTGGAGGAGGGCACTCACCAGGTGAAGCTCGAGATCGGCGGCCGGGAGAGCAATACGGTCACGCTTCCGGTAGGCAAGCCCGTGCCGCAGATCACCTCCATCGTGAACGCCGCCAGCTTCCGCTCACCGGGCGTGATTGCCCCGGGTTCGATCGTCAGCCTCTTCGGCGCCAACCTCGGCGCCAAGGACAAGTTCACCGGCTTCCCCGCCACCGACTTCGAAGGCGTCTCGGTCAGCTTCAACAATGCCCCCGCGCCGCTGTTCCACCTGATTGCCTCGCAGAACCAGATCAACCTCCTGGCGCCCACGGAGCTGCCGGAATCCGGCAATGTCAACGTGCAGGTGAGGGTGGGCGCCACCAGCAGCCCCGTCTTCGGCCTGAGAATGGCGGCGGCACAGCCGGGCATGTTCTTCATTCAGGATCCCTCCAACCCCGTGCGGCGCACGGCCGCGGCGCTGTTTGCCAATACCGCCTGGCGGGTGATGCCGTTCTCCCAGGCGCGCGCGCTGGGGATTCCCGATAACTGCGCCGGCCTGGACCCCGCCGCCATGTGCGGCCAGCCGGCGGCCCCGGGCGCCAACATCCAGGTTTACGCCACCGGTCTGGGCAAGGCCACGCCGGGTGGGAATCCCTCCGGCCGCGTCCTGCCCACGGGCTCGGTCGCCCCGGCCGACGGCAGCCCGCTCTATCTGACCGTGCAAACACCCGTCGTGACGGTAGGCGGCGTTCCGGTGCAGATTCAGTTCTCCGGGCTGGCGCCCGGATTCGCCGGGTTGTACCAAGTCAACTTCCAGATCCCCGAGAGCGCTCCCGCGGGCGACGACGTGGTGGTCGTCATCCAGATCCCCGGCGCCCCCAGCGACACCGCCACCCTCGCCATCCGGAAGTAGCGCTAGCGGACGCCGGGGGGGAGGCCTTGCTCGAGCCAGCTCAGCACCGCTTTCCGTCCATACCGCTCGACCAAGGCCCCCACCCGGCCCTCCGCGCCCTCCGCGCCCTCCGCGAGAAAGACTACCAGCCCCTCCCGAAACCATGGCGGTAATTTGGGATGCGCCCGCTCCTCCACCACCACGTGCAGCATCTCGTGCAGTAGCGTCCCCTTCAGCTTGTCGCCGAGCAACCGGCTAGGCTGCATGCGCATAGTGCGGCCCAGGGTGCTGGCTGCCACCCAGCCGGGTTCGCCGGTCGCGTCCCGAAATGCGGCCACCGTGGGATACACCATCAGCCGGGGACGGGCCTTCGCTTGCCAGCCCGAGCGTCGCTCCGCCTCCGCGAGCGCCCGATCCGCCAGCGCCACCAGCGCCTCTTCCTGCTGCGGGTGCGTGCTCCAGACCTCGACGCGCTCGCCTTGCATGCGCGTCCACGCGAAGCCCTGCGCGCTCAGCCCCAGCGCGGTTCCCGGGAAGTAGAACGCCAGGATCTGCCGGTAGGTCTGGCCTTGTTCGCCGCGTCGCGCCGCACCCGTCTGGCAGAGTCCCACGCCATGCCCGGCGCCGTGGCCTCGGAAGACGAGCCGGTCGTCGGCCTGGGAGACCTCGTACCAACTGCTGCGCAGCACGTGCCAGCCCAGCGCCCGCCCCACGGCGCTCTCGAATTGCGGCGCAGGCCAGCGGCGGCCGCCCAGCCGCACCTCCGCCACCCGGCCGGAGGGTAGACGGCGCAGGATCTCCAGCGCCACCGGCCCACCGAGACCCAGGGCGCGCCGGAGGTCGTCCTTGCCGACCTCCGAGCTCCAGTTGGCGCGGCCGGTAGCGGTGCAGTAAGTGTCGCTTTGGGCCCGCAGGTAGGGCGCGCGCATCTCCGGCCACACGTCAGCGGCGGCCTCCGTCATTCCCCCGCAGTGGCCGTGGTGGAAAGCCGCCGCGGGCGCGCCCTGGTACCACAGCAGTTCGCCCTCGGTGGCCTCGACGGCCGCGCGGAGGCGCGCGGAACGCCCGTCCAGCCGCAGATACTGGCAGTGGGTGGTGTCGCAGAAATCGAAACCTTCTGCGCGGTGACGGCCGCGGTGGCGCGCGGCCCACGTTCGCGCCGTGACCGCCATGGCCTGGAGCGCCTCCTCGGAGGTGAACGTGGCGCACTCGCCCGCCAGCACCGCGGCGACGTACTCCTCCAGCGGCAGCCTCAGCGTCTGCTGCTCGATCCTGACGGTGACCTGGCGTGCGCGCGGCCCCGCCCCGGTCTTCGCGCGGGCGTACGCCTCGAAGATCGCGCGGGCCACCGGCGCCGCTCCCGCGCCTCCGCGCCCCTGCTCCAGGAAGACCACCAGGACGATCGCGGGGTGATCGGCCGGCGCCCAGCCTGCGAACCAGGCGTGTCCGCTCGCGCTGCTGCCCGTCTTGCCCGCCACCTTCAGCCCCTCCAGCCGCGCCAGTTGCCCGGTACCATACTCGGTCGCAGCTTCCAGCCCCTCAAACAGCGGGGACAGACGGATGCGTCCCTGCGCACGCAGCCGCGCCAGCCTGCGGTAGGCGTTGAGCAGTCCTAAGGGCGTGACCTCGATGCCTGCCTCGCCCAGGGCCTGCAACTGGAGTTCTTCGGCCGAGGCCGCCACCCGAACTCGCCCGACGCGACGGAGCGCCTCCGCCAGCTCCGCCGGCGTGAGCCGCAGCGCCATGTGCGCGAAGTAGTTGTTACAGGAGTACGCCAGGGCCGTGACGGGATCGAGCGGAAAGCCCACGGGAGGGTGGCTGCAATCCAGGCTCCTCCCCGCCAGCCGCAACTGCCTCGGGCAGGCCCGCTGATCCTGGGCCCCGAGCTTACCGGCCTCCAGCAGCGCCAGCAACACCAAAGGCTTCACCGCCGAGCCCGGCGCGGCCAGGCGTGTGGCCGCCACCTCGGACCGGTGATGCGCCAGGAGTTGCCCGGTGGAGACATCTGCGACGACGACGGCGCCGGTCCCAGCAGCCATGCTGCGGGTGACCGCTTCCTGAAGCGTTAGCTCCGCGGGCGCGGTCAGCGCCAGGCCACACACAACGGCCGCTACGCCAGCACCCGCGCTGAGCATCGTAGCCATCATACGCCCCGTCCCCGTTGGTGTATACTTCACAACACCCCGCTGGCGGAAGGGAGATTGTCCATGAAAGCGCTCGTCAAGAGCAGGCCCGAACCCGGCCTGTGGCTGGAGGACATGCCGGAGCCCGAAATGGGCATCAACGACGTGCTGATCCGGGTGGACCGCACCTCCATCTGTGGCACTGACCTGCACATCTACAACTGGGACGAGTGGGCGCGCAAGACCATCCCCGTTCCCATGGTGGTGGGGCATGAGTTCGTGGGCGAGGTGGTCCGGGTCGGATCGAACGTGGCCGACTTCTCGCCGGGCATGATCGCGGGCGGCGAGGGCCACGTGGTCTGCGGGCGTTGCCGCAACTGCCTGGCTGGACGGCGCCACCTGTGCGCGCGCACGCTGGGAGTCGGGGTCAACCGCCCGGGTGCCTTCGCCGAATACTTGGTGCTGCCCATGACCAACGTCTGGCACCACCGGCCCGGGATCGACCTCGACGTCGCCGCCATCTACGACCCCTTCGGCAACGCCGTCCACACCGCCTTGTGCTTCCCGGTGCTGGGCGAGGACGTGCTCATCACGGGGGCCGGCCCCATCGGCATCATGGGCGCGGCGGTGGCCCGGCATGCGGCTGCCCGTCACGTGGTCATCACCGACGTGAATCCCTGGCGGCTCGAGCTGGCCCGCAAGGTGGGCGTCACCCTGGCGCTGGATGTGCGCACGGAGTCCATCGCCGAGGCGCAGAAAAAGCTCGGCCTGCTAGAAGGCTTCGACGTGGGCTTCGAGATGTCCGGCAACCCTTCGGCCTTCCGCGACATGCTGGCCAACATGTGCCACGGCGGGAAGATTGCGCTGCTGGGCATCCCCGAGCACGAGATGGCCATCGACTGGAACACGGTCATCTTCAACGGCCTCACCATCCAGGGCATCTACGGCCGGGAGATGTACGAAACCTGGTACAAGATGACCATCATGCTCCAGTGCGGCCTGGACCTGCACCCTGTCATCACCCACCGCTTCCACTACACCGAGTACGAGCAGGGCTTCGCCGTCATGCGCTCCGGCCAGGCGGCCAAAGTGATCCTCCACTGGCGGTAGGGTTCTGTCTCTCCCGCGGTCCTGCAAAGCAGCCAGATCGGCAGCTCGCGTCAGTCCTCGCTCAGTTCGGCGAGCACCTTTGCGTAAAGGTCCGCTCCGATCCAAAAACCCGCGCGCGCAATGAGGTCATCCAGGACGGGCTTGACTCGCTCAATCAGCCCAGCTCGCTGCGCCTCCACGAGAATGCCGAGAAGACCGGTGACGCGCAGGCCTAACGCGGACGCCACACGCCGGGCACGTCGCTCATCCACCAGGAGCAAGTCCGCTCGCTTCTCCAAGGCGAGCACAATCGCCTCGGCTTCGCCGGGGTCAAGCTGGCCGGATAGCTGGCGCACGTGCACTTGATTCTCCGCGGACGCCACAACGAGCCAGGAGCACGAGCCCGGGGCGATCAGATGCGCGTCACTACCGGAGCGCGTCAACTCCTGATACACGGCCGGCGGGATGAGGACTTCCCTGTACAGCGACGCCAACAGGTGCAGGTGGCCGACCAGCGCCAAGTTCAGGATGGGCGATGTGTCCGAGACGACGATCAAAGCCGGCCCCTCACGCGGAGGGTCCGAAGATCCTGCTCGAATTCCTCAGTGCCATAGTGGACGGGAATGTGGCGCTCCGCCAGCAGATGCTGAAACTCGCCTTGGCTCATCTCAGCGAAACTGCTCGCCTGTGCCAGAGTCAGCCGCTCCTGCTGAAACAGCGCCAAGGCGAGCTCCCGCTTCAGTTCCGGTTCAGTGATCTGAGCCGCCGCAAGGACATCGTCTGGAATCGTCAGGGGCATAGCTGCTGCTTCTACTATAGCGTCACCGCGGTGTCCGGTGGAGTCGCGTGACCGACCCAAACCGCCCTTACCACCGAGTACGAGCAGGGCTTCGAAGTGACGCGCTCCGGCCAGGCCGCCAAGGTCATCCTGCGCTGGCGGTAGCGGACCGGGCACTGGCTCCACCGTTCCCCCGGGTGGAGGGTGCAGCCAGTCCCCGGGCCCAAGTGGCGCTAAAGCCATGAAGTACGCTGTGATCTGCGAAAAGACGGCCACGCGCAACAGCGTCTACGTGCCGGACCGCCCAGCCTGCGTCGCGGCGGGGGGCACCTTACAGAAGACGGAAGAGTTGGTGAGGGGTGCCATCGAGACGCACCTGGCCGCAACGGAGGAAGAAGGGGACCCGATCCCTGTGGCCACAACGCTGGCGGAGTACATCGCCAGTCCAGCTTGAATCGGAGCCCGTGGAGTCCAGTCGCGCCAGTAACGGACACGCCCGGTGCCAGATACGGGATGGAGCATCAAGTGGACCCCCTGCCCCGCTGAATCATGGTTGGTCTGCTCTCGGTTTGACGGTGGCAAGTCTGGCTGCCATTCTACAGGTGGCAGTGCTACAATTCCCCCGTCGCAGCGGGCCGTGGAACCTGAAACGAGCCGGAGTCCCAAGCGTCAATCGCACCGGGTCTTTGACGTAGCCGTTAGGGAAAGCAACCTCGCCGAAGCAGTCCGCCTCGCTTGGCCTGACCTGGAATCGGCGAAAGTTTGCAGCGCGCAGGTTCGTTTCCCGGCGGTTTTGCTGGCTTTCTATGGCGATACGCAGGGCCTTGTAATCCTGAGATCGAGAATACGAGACCGCATTCGCCGAGACAAGCATTACCAGCCACTCTTCAACTTTCGGCTGAACTAGGAGAATGTCATGCGCATCTCTACACTACTTTGCATCATTGCTGCTTGGGTACCTATGCTGGCAGGCTTTTAGCTGAATTCCCGGGGTGCCTCCCAAGTGGTCGTCACCTCGCTTTTTGTCGGCGCGGGCCTCTGTTTGTTGGCCGGGCTAGAACTACACGTGAGAGACGCGTTTCGCAGCGGCGGCGCGGGTCCTATTCCTACTTGGTCGTGCTACACTTGCGGCAAGCGTTTCGCAACTTCGCAGCGCGATCTGGGCTTACGCGGAATCGACCCGCGCAGCCGAGTCCTCGTGCATTTGCACGACCCAGGAGCCCCAATAAGAAGATGCCCGCATTGTGGGTCTCCACACATTCATGGAGTCG
>Ga0315289_10004782_pt1 | contig 20162 bp, 12 predicted proteins | sample YL17G11_40_MG_FD_203452 | JGI IMG/M metagenome (GOLD analysis project Ga0315289, IMG submission 203452) | Sediment microbial communities from Yellowstone Lake, YNP, Wyoming, USA - YL17G11_40 | ecosystem: Environmental > Aquatic > Freshwater > Lake > Sediment | place: USA: Wyoming | collected... | reverse complement strand
CACACCGACTTTCTGCGGATGACAAATGCAATAACACTGCTCGACGCGAACGTACAGAATTTTTGCGGACCACAGGTCGCCACTGTTCCTCCCTTCGGAACGACCCCACGATTCTAGCTTAACCACTGGTCCAGTTTTCGGGGTACATCATAACCCTTGACATCGGCCTTGGGATGCGCTATATAGCCCATCAGCGGTAACGTTACCGGAAAACAGCCACACGATAGGAAGTGGCGAGATGTTCTCAACCTAGCGTCGGGTCCTGTGGGTCATCAATTGGGTGAGCGCTGCGATTCATGCATCTGCGCTCGCGGGAGACCCAACTGGCTAAGGAGGAATCACCATGAGAACGCGAGGATGCTTCTTGACAGGGCTCTTCATAGCCCTAGTATTTGTGGCTTTCAAGCCGGATATCGGGCAAGCTCAGGTCACAGGAACCATAACTGGGACTGTTATGGATCAGACCGGAGCCGTAGTCCCGAACGCGACTGTCACGATTACCAACACCGGAACCGGAGTCGTGGCGCGAACCCTGCAAACGGGCCCGGCCGGCATTTATGTGGCAGAGGCGCTTCCGGTGGGGACCTACCAGGTAGCTGTTGAAGCTTCAGGATTTCAACGCGCAGTGCGACCGGGAATCGTTCTCAGTGTGGCCGACAGACTAGGGATCGATTTCACTTTGCAGGTCGGCGCGACCACCCAGACAGTAGAAGTGACAGGGGCAGCTCCCTTAGTACAAACTCAGAGCGGCGAGCAGAGCCAGGTGGTTACCACCCGGCAGATCACCGAGGTGCCCATCCTGGGTCGGAATTTCATGCTGCTTCAGCAGCTTGTGCCAGGCGCCTCAAAAACGGCCGGGGATGAGATCGGAAAGGGTTTCTACTCAACACGCGGTTTCGCCATCAACGGTCTCAACGAAGACTACACCGGCTATATGATGGATGGCGTACAGAATACCGATATGGGGAATCAGGGCTCGACGCTGACCAATCCCGGCCCGGACGTCCTCGCGGAGTTCAAGGTTCTGACAAGCAACTATAGCGCCAAGTATGGGACCGCGGGCGGGGCGAACATGCTGGCGGTAACGAAGTCGGGCACCAAGGGTTTCCACGGCAGCGCGTGGGACTTTCTCCGCAATGACAAACTCAATGCCGCCGACTTCTTCCTGAACAAAGCCAATGCGAAGAAGTCCCCGTATCGATACAACGACTTCGGGTACACTTTGGGCGGGCCCTTCTACATTCCTGGCCACTATAACACCGACAAGTCGAAGACGTTCTTCTTCTGGTCCCAAAACTGGATAAAACAGCGCACCGCTGCACCGATCGTCGCGGCAACTCCGACCCAGGCGATGAGGGACGGTGACTTTACGGGGCTTGGACCGCTCAGAAATCCCGACGACCCCGTGACCCATCTGCCCATGACCGACAGTCTCGGGGCACCTTGCGTCGGCGGGGCTGACATGGACCAGATCAATCCCAATTGCCTGAACAACAATGTGCAACTGCTCCTCAAGCAACTGTTCCCCCTGCCCACGGGCACGGGATTCAATAACTACACTAAGGGTGCGGGACAATCGCAGGATTGGCGGGAAGATTTGATCCGGGTGGATCAAAACATCTCTGACAAGGTGAGGGTTTTTGTCCGCTACATGCACGATAGTTGGATTGAGACGGACCCCGTCACCGCGTGGACGGGCTCTGCCTTTCCGACCGTCACTTCACAGTTCAACATTCCCTCGAGAAATCTGATCGTCAAGCTCACGACTGCTCTTAGCCCGACCGTGCTGAACGAGATTTCCTACAATTACGCCAGCAACTACCCATCATCAAAAACACCTGGCATGACAATCGTGGGAGCCACACAGAAGCCGGCGGGCTATACTGCCCAGCAGGTCTTCAACGAGAATATCTACAACTTCGTGCCTGATTTGTCTTTCTCCGGCGGATGGGGCGGGATTAGTGTCCTGTGGGGCCCCTGGTGGGCACACCACAACATCAGTCAGTATGCTGATGACCTCGCGATCCAGGCCGGCCGCCACAGCTTGAGCATGGGCATCACAACCCAGTTTTCTATCACCCCTGTGGAGTCGCAGACCAGCCCCTCACGCAACGGCAGCTACTCCTTTGATGGGAGCGCCACGGGTCAACCCATAGCAGACGCTCTCTTGGGCCTCCCCGCTTCCTACGGTGAACTGCAGGGCTACCGCATGCCGTACTACAACTACCACCAGACGGAGGCCTACTTTCAAGACGACTGGAAGGTGAGCCGACGGTTTACACTGAACCTCGGTGTTCGCTGGTTTTACATTCCTCACGTCTACTCCGATGATCTCAGCATGTTCCTGGCTAGCAAGTACGACCCGGCCCAGGCGCCGACGGTCACGGAAGGCGGGATTATCGTTCCCGACACGGGGAATCTGCAGAACGGTATAGTCCTAGCAGGGAAAGACGGTGTCCCGCGCGGCCTCGTCAAGAACTACAAGGACACGTTTGCTCCCAGGTTCGGTTTTGCCTGGGATCTATTTGGAAATGGCAGGACGGCGATGCGGGGCGGATACGGGATGGGCTACTACCGGGTGGAGGGCAACGACGTGTATGCATTGGTGGGAAACCCTCCATTTTCCAAGCTCGCTACTTTCTTCCATCCACCCTTCGACGATCCGGCAGCCGGTGTGGCTGCGCCTCTGACGCCGCTCGGCCTTAACGGCTTGGATCCTCTTTACAAGATTCCCATGGCCCAAAACTGGAGCCTTGGCATCCAGCATGAGCTTACATCGAATATGAGGGTAGCCGTGTCTTATGTGGGAAGCCGTGGAACGCACCTCGACGGCTCGATGAACATCAACCAACCTCTACCGGCGACGAATTACGATTTTGATCCTCGCATCGCCTGCACTCCGACGACGCCTTATCCTTGCGCCGAAAGAGTCTCCACGGACTACGTACGACCGTATCAAGGCTGGTCGGGCATTTCAAACCTCGCTACCATCGGCAACTCGAACTACCACGCCTTGCAGGCCACCGTGGAGAAAAGGCTCTCCCACGGTTTGACTTTTGGCTTGGCCTATACTTGGTCGAAGGTCATCTCGCGGCTAGGTTCCGGCTTCGGCCAGGGGCCGCAGGACTCGTACAACCTGGCAGCCGAGCGAGGACCGTCGTCGTTTGACCGCCCGCACATTTTGGTCTTCAACTACGTCTACGAATTGCCGTTTTTCCAGGGAATGACGGGCGTCGGCAGGCTGCTGGGGGGCTGGGAGCTCTCGGGGATCGTTACTTTACAGTCCGGGTTTGCCCTTAACCCAGGACTGACCTCGGCTACCCAAGGATTGGCCACCCGTCCCGACCGGCTGGCTGGGGTCTCTGTGGATGGACCCAAGACGGTTGACCAATGGTTCAATGTGGATGCCTTCACGGCTCCTCCCTTCGGACGTTTCGGGAACGCGGGAATTGGGACTATCCGTGGCCCCGGCACGAACAACTGGGACATGGGGATATTCAAAAACTTCCGGCTCACGGAGCGGGCAAAACTCCAGTTCCGCGCTGAGATGTTCAACGCTTGGAACCACACAAACTTCAACTCAGTCGACACGTCCGTGGGCTCGGGTGGTCTTGGCCAAGTTACCAGCGCCCGTATCCCCCGAATAATGCAACTTGCTCTTAAGCTGATCTTCTGAAACTGGCTCGCACGACCGGGAATCTGGGGTCCGTCCGGACGGCCCCAGATTCCCGCAGGTTTCTTTCTACAGTCCCTCCTGCTAGGTCTGCGAAAGTTGCGCGTGCACAGGGGGGTATGTTGCGAAGGCCCGCGCGACGCAGCCGCGCACGCGTCTGAGGGGTTGTATTGTGCATTTTTGCCGGACCTCTCGACAGGTAGTATCCTTTCCGTCAGCCCGAAGGAACGTGCCAGATTGAGTGGCGCAAATGCTTGCATCGATTCTCACTCAGTTCCTGCTATCTCTACTGCTGCAGTCCGCGCTAGGTAGTACAAGCTCGCAGGAAGCGTCGGCTCTCTTCGGCAAAGCCCGCCAATACCAGCAAGAGAGCGATCTGCAAAAGGCCGAAGAACTCTACCTTCGTTTCCTCAAGCTGGCACCGGGTTCGGCAGAGGCTCACGCAAACTTGGGCGTGGTTTATGCCCAGCGCGGCAAATTGGACCAGGCCATCCGCGAATACCGTCGGGCTTTGCAGATCAAGCCTTCGCTCCTGTCGATCTACCTTAATCTTGGCATCGCTTATTTTCGCAAAGAGGACTTCGCTGGTGCGATAGAGCCCCTTCGCAATTTCCTTCAAGCCGAGCCAAACAACCCGCAGGCACGCCAGCTTCTGGGTATCTCCTACGCGCAGCTTGACCGCTATCGGGAGGCCGTCGAGATGCTTGCCCCGTTGCGTGGGAGTGGCGACCCGAGTGTGCTGTTCGCCTTGGCAGCGTGCTATGCCAGATCGGGACAAATGAGAGATGCTCATGAGGTTCTCGAAACCCTCCTTACTTCCGAGCCAGATTCTCCGCGCGTCCACTTTCTACTTGGTCAAACCCACCTGGGTATGAGTCAATTTCCCCAGGCCTTGAATGAGTTCCAGCGATTGTGCAAACTGGACCCCCAGTGGCCGCATATCCATTTTCTCCTGGGAGGAGTCAAGGCATGGTTAGGGCACTTCGAGGATGCCGAAAAGGATCTTCGGGCCGAGCTTGCCGAAAATTCTGACAGCTTCCCGGCAAACTCCGTTCTCGGTGCGTTGGTAAGCAAGCAGGGGCGGTATGATGAGGCAATTCGTCTATTGGAGCGGGCTAGGGAATTGGACTCAGGAGACAGCGATACCTTATACGAATTAGGGCGAGCGTACTGGAAAAAGGGACTCGTAGATAAAGCGCTAGATAATGTGCAAGCTGCTGTGAAGGCCAATGCAGGGAATCGACGCGCGCACTATCTCCTCGCTCAGATTGCTCAGCAAAAGGGCGACGAGCAAACTGCTCAGCGCGAGTTCCGCATTGCTCAGTCCCTGAGCGAGGCTGAATCAGGACGAGACATTCTTCGACTGACCGAACTTAGTCAGAAGCGCGAAAAGTGACGTTTTCCAGGTCTTCCTGATTTGTGAGTGTGCACCATAGAGCCAAGCAAACAGGTTGGGCGTCGCCGTTTCCTCCAAGATTCGGTCCACTGCTTGAGAGCAGGCCGGTTGATTACCGACGCCAGCCGGCCTCTGGCGTGTGGATCGCCGGCCAAGAGTGGCGTCGGCTTCAAGGGTACCGAGATGAGCGAGGCAGATTCTTGTACGCTGCGCCTCCGGCAAATGTCCTGCTGGACGCAGACCGTGGCGTTCCGGAAGACCTCAGCTTGGCCCAGATGAGCCGACCATATACAGGGGAGAGGTAGCTATGAAACGACCTTGCGTCGCCACTCTGTTGTGGGCGTGTAGCTTGTTCCTATGTACGAATCCGGTTCTCGGAGAACGCACGGATGTATCTCTTAACGGTACATGGCAGATCGAAGACAGTGTGTCGCCAGAGCGAGTTCCAGAAGCTTTCCAGCACAGTGTTCCTGTACCAGGTTTGGCAAACTTGGCAAAGCCGCCCTTTCCGGACGTGGATCGCTTCGATAGCCGTGAGGCGATCTGGAATCGGGTCCGGTTCGGGGAGCTGCCCGAATCCGCATGGACCTCGTTGGCAGACTCAGCGGGGGCGCCTCGACAGGAGAGGAACTACTTCTGGTACCGCAAAACTTTCAAGGTGCCCGCCAAGAAGCAAGTCGCCATTCTCAAAATCAATAAAGCACAGTTCGGTACAGCCGTCTGGTTGAACGGGAGGAAGATTGGCGAGCACCTGGGCTGCTTCACCGCTGCGTATTTCAATCTTACAGACGCGCTTGATTGGCAAGGCGAAAACCAGCTCGTGGTGCGTATTGGGGCTCACCCGGGCGTGCTTCCCAAAGGAGCGCCGGGAGGAACCGATTTTGAGAAGAACAAGTGGACTCCTGGCATATATGACAGCGTCTCGCTCCTGTTGACCGACAATCCAGTCATCGAGACCCTGCAGGTGGCACCCCGCCTCGAGCCTTCTGAGATTGTAGTGCAGACCAAGATCAAGAATTACAGTCAGGCAGCCCGCGCCTTTGAGTTGACTCACCGTGTCAAGACATGGAAAGGTGAGCAAGAGGTGAGTCGCGCTCCGGGCCAGCGGTTGGAGTTGCAGCCCGGCGAGGAGAAGACGTGGACTCAAACCATTCAGATCCCCAACGCCCAGCTATGGACCCCGGAAAATCCGTTCCTTTACGCCTTGGAAACCAGTACGGGTGGTGACAGTGTCTCCACGCGCTTCGGCATGCGTGAATTTCGATTCGACACCGCAACAAAGCGTGCATACCTTAATGGTAAGGTGTACTTCCTGAGGGGATCCAACATCACGCTGCACCGTTTTCTTGAGGATCCAAAGGCTGGCGCTCTGCCGTGGAACGAGAAGTGGGTGAGAAAGCTGCTCGCTGGGATCCCGAAGCAGATGAACTGGAACACCTTTCGCTTCTGCATAGGTCCGGTACCTGATCAGTGGCTCGACATCGCCGACGAAGCAGGGTTGCTGATTCAGAATGAGTTCTTCGTGTGGACTGGACATCCATCGTGGGCCGGCAAGTACGGCAGGCAATGGGACCCCGACGAAATGATTCGTCAGTACAAAGAGTGGATGCGGGATAATTGGAACCACCCCAGCGTGGTGATCTGGGACGCAAACAATGAGACTCTGGACGATATCTTTGCTGACCAGATTATAGCGGCAGTGCGACCACTCGACCTCTCCAACCGGCCCTGGGAAAACAGCTATAACGGACCTGCTGGTCCCGATGACCCCGCTGAAGACCATCCCTACTTATTTATCACCACGGCCTTCGGCGTTGGCAAACCTTTCCAGATGACTGACCTCGAGTACGCGGCGGGGCTTACACCCAACCCGCTTCGGCCTCCCAGCGGCCATGCGATGATTAACAATGAGTACGGCTGGCTGTGGCTTAACCGGGACGGGACGCCTACAAAGCTGACAAGCAAGATCTATGAAAGCCTTCTGGGACCAAAAGCAACACCTGAGGAAAGATTTGCGCTGAACGCGTACCTGCTTGCGGGGCTCACCGAGTTCTGGCGGGCTTATCGCAACTACGCGGGTGTCCTGCACTTCGTATACCTCACCTCCTCCTACCCTGGGGTATACACCAGCGACCACTTCCGGGATGTTGAAGCCCTTGAATTGGAGCCGCATTTCAAGGACTACGTCTCCGAAGCTTTTAAACCTCTGGGTGTCTACATTAATTTCTGGCAACCCACGCTCGAGGCCGATTCAAAACGGCGCTTTTTCGTAATGATGGTCAACGACGATTACGAGGCTGTCCAGGGAAAGCTGGCCCTTTCCTTAGACACAGAAGAAGGGGTAGAGGCGATCAGGCGGGAACTTCCGTTTGCCCTGCCCGGGTTGGGACAGCAGACCTATGGGATTGACCTGCCCGTACTCGATAAACCTGGGAAGTATCTGCTGAAAGCGACGGCTTACCCCGTGGGGAACCAGCACCGAAGCCCCACCGTTAGTCGGCGGAAAGTGTCGGTTACTCCAAAGTCGCAGTAGTGTCGCAGCACCGATGAAAACGACGCACGGATTCGTTTGTGCGGTCTGCGATACGTCCTGTGAAAGGGCTGGGCATTACGGTTGTTAAGTCGAACCGAGATTAGGATGTTTGGTAACGAAGCCAGCGACCGGGTGGGCCGAAACACCGCCAGCAGGCCCGCTCGGCTTTGGGATTGTGTCGGAAAGGTTCTTCAGAAGTGAACATTAGGCCCTGTATCATAGGTCCGCTCATTTGCCACTTATCCAGGTTAAGCCATATTGGTTCGACCTGTTGAATTCAAGGGGGTGCTCATGAAAACGCGCCATCAAATCGGTCGTCGCAAATTCATGCAGGGGTCAATGGGGTTGCTCGGAGCAATCTCGTTACCTGCGGGATCCAGCAGGCAGACGAATCCGAAAGTGAGCAGCTCGAACCTGCAAATGCAAGCCAACTTCGCCTCCGCAAAGGCGGTCTGGATTGTTCGCGAGCCTGACTCTGGTTTCCAGGAGCAACTTGCCTCGCGCGAGTTGGCGCGCGGTTTGCGCAGCCTCGGACTGGCCCGCGAGCCTATTCAGGCAACGCTGGGTGCGGCGGAGCCCGGCCCGGCAGATTTCGTTCTTGCGCTGACCGTGGACAAAGATGCTTTCAAGCACCCGGAGGCTTACGAAATTGCCTACGAAATCCAGGCCGGGAAAGCACCGCGGGTGCCGCTGACCGGCGCCACTCCTCAAGCCGTGCTGTATGCCGTCTTCGATTTTCTGGAACGGCAGGGCGCTTTCTTCGGCTTGGACGGCGAAGTTTACCCCTTGGAGCCGGTGCGCGCCTTGAACCTTCCTCCTGCGGGTCAGCCTTGGCGCGCGCAGCCGCGCTTCAACGTACGCGGGCTGGTGCCGTGGCCCGATTTTCTGAATTGCGTCACCGTTTACAATCGTGAAGATTTCCGTGCCTACCTCGAAGCCATGCTGCGCATGCGCTTCAACACATTGGGTATTCATGTGTACTCCGGCGAAAACCAGTGGGTCGAGTCCTTCCTCTCGTTCGAGTACGCCGGTGCGGGGCACTTGGCGTTTACCGACACTTCGGCGACCCACCGCTGGGGTTACCTGCCGGAGCGAACCTCGCGCTATGGTATGGGCGCGCCCGATTTCTACGACAGCGAGGTCTTCGGCTCGGAAGCGACCACGCAGGCGCGCAATTGTTGGGAAGCCGCGGAACTGGCTCAACAACTCTGGAGCGAGGCCTTCCGCTACGCACAGCAGCTTGGGATTCGCACCGGAGTGGGCTTCGAGCCTTATCAGGTTCCGGATGAAATCTTCCGCGCCACGCCACCGGAGGCGCGCTACGTGAAGAAAGACCCGAAAGCGCCCGGCCCGCGCATCGACCCGGACTCAGTGGCCGCGCGCGACATCCTCGAAACACGCCTGGGACAGCTTCTCGAGGCCTATCCCACAGTTGACTATGTGTGGCTGTGGGAGGACGAAGATATGAGCTGGGCAAGCCAGAAAACAGGTGTCCCTCTTTCGGTCAACCCGTTCAAGCAGGCCCATGATTTCTTGAAACGGCATGCTCCCAACAAACGCCTCGTGATCTCCGGCTGGGGCGGCGTCGTGCGGCACTTCGTCGCGTTCCATCGCCAACTGCCCGAAGACATCATCTTCTCCTCGTTGAGCGACAACCTGGGCTGGGACCCGGTCAGCGAGGAATTTGGCAAACTCGAAGGGCGCGAGCGCTGGCCGATCCCTTGGCTGGAAGATGACCCCGCTATGTGGCTGCCGCAATTTCACGTGCATCGCTTCGTCAGGGACATGGATCGCACGGAGAAGTTCGGATGCCAGGGCCTGCTGGGCATTCACTGGCGCCATCGCATCGTGGACGCTAACGCCGGCTTTCAATCGCGATACTCGTGGGACAAAGCGCTTCAGCCCGCGCAGTATTTCCGCGCTTTCTCCGCAGTCCAGGCTCGCACGCCGCGAGCCACGAAGCTTGCCCAGGTCCTCGAGGAAACGGATCGCGAGCGGCGCATCCTTTGCTCATTCACAGGTGAGATCAAGGACGGCCATCACCAAATCCATGAATACTCGGGCGACTACAATGAGGCGTTTCAGTTCTGGAACGGCTACGAGCCGTCGGCAGAGGTGAGGAAATCGCAGGTCGAGGTGGCCAAAGCCCTGCGCGAGTTGACCGAAGCCGCCTCCAGCTCCGCCGAACGCGAGCGCCTAGACTATCTCGCGCGGCATGTCGAGTTCCTCGTGCCCTACTCGGAATCCTGGTCGCTGGCTTATCACCTGCACCAAGTCCTCCAGCAAGCTCTGGAGCTCAAGAAGCAAGGAAACCCTGATGAGGCTCGGAAGAAGGTGATGGCCGAGGGCGTCCCCCTCTGGCTCAAGCTGGCGCCACTAGTCCGGGAAGTCTTCTTGCAGTTCCAGGAGATTGTCAGCACCCGCAACGATTTGGGGACGCTCGCCTCGATGCACAACAAATTCGAACGCCTGGCTCTTTTCCGCCTGCGCGCTTCGATGAAGGAATTCCTTGGCGAACTGCTGCCGGAGACGGAAAAGTTGCTAGAAGAAGTGCGGCGCCCTGAGCCCAAGGCCAGCCCGCGCGTCTTCATTCCCACACGACCAACGTTTCTGCGGCAGGGCGAGACGGTGAGGCTCTTCGCCGTCGCCCCCGGTGGGAATAAGGTCACGCAGGTCAGTCTCTTCACTCGCGTGACTGGCACTGAAGGCTGGGAAGCGAAAGCAATGAGCTTGGTGGCTCGGCGAACCTTTACGGCAGAGCTGAAGGCGCCTCAGGCAGCGAAGCCGCTCCTCGACTACTATGTTGAGGCCGCGTTTGTGAAAGAGGACGGGAAGTTGCGCACCACGGCGCCGCTCGAGGCACCGCAAAGGTTCTATACGGTCACCATGTTGTGACCAGGAATGACCGTTGAGCGTCCGCAGGAGACCTCCCTCTGGTGGAGTTACAGGGGAGAGTCCTGGCAAGCGAGTGGGCTGGGTTAGGCCTCAAAGGAACTGCAAGACTCTTCCCCTGGCGGCGGCGGGGCGAGATTCAGTTCCTGCTCGTACTACACTATTCCTTGGGTCGGTCCACGCTGTACGCTTATGGGGGTAATCAATGAGCGATCATTTCTGGCTGGGCATGGCCATTATCTTCTTAAGCGGAGTGTTGAACGGGAGTTTTGCGCTTCCCATGAAGTACGCCCGGCAATGGCGGTGGGAAAACACTTGGTTGGCATTTGCCTCCGCGGCTTTGCTGATTCTACCTTGGATGCTGGCCACCGGGTTTGTCCCCCAGTTGCAGGAAATCTATCGAGGCCTGCCCGGCCGCGCATTCCTTTACCCGTTGCTTTTTGGTTTCCTGTGGGGAATCGCGCAAGTTACCTTCGGGCTGGGGATTAAGGCAGTGGGTATGGCACTCGCCTTCGCCGTGGTTGCAGGCCTTTCTTGCCTCTTCGGGTCACTCGCTCCGCTGTTGGTGTTGAGCCCTACGGACCTATTTCGCCCGCGTGGCATTCTCTTGCTGGTCAGTATGCCGGTCTTGTTTGTCGGCCTGACTCTTTATGGTATGGCTGGTCGCCGGAGAGAGAGGGAGCAAAACCTGCCGAGCGCTCCCACAGGGGGAGCCGCCACCAGCTTCATGAAGGGCCTTGCGATCTGCATCTTTACTGGCATTGTTGGGTCGAATATCAATCTGGGTTTTGCCTTCAGCGCGGACATCGTGAGCAAGAGCCTTCAAATGGGTGCTAACCCAGTCACCTCGACTTATTCGGTGTGGGCTCTCGTGCTCGGGGCCGGCTTCATCCCCAATTTATTGTACTGTTTCCTTCTGTTGTTTCGTAATGGCACTTGGTCTTCTTTCACCCGCGCGGGCTGGGTTAGGGAAATCGGTCTCGCGATTGCGATGGCCTTGTTGTGGCTTTCGGGAATCGTGGGGTACGGGATTGGCGCCACGTTCGTGGGCCAATACGGGACTTCTCTGGGCTATGCCCTCTTCATTACGGCCATGATTCTATCTTCGAACGTTCTCGGTATCCTCACGGGGGAATGGAATGCTACCAAATCGGGCACTAAGAGGGTGCTAGCCGCGGGCGTGGCTGTGATCCTGCTTTCGGTGGTCGTCCTCAATCTCGGGGGTATCTTCTGAGGTCGAGCCCCCAATCGAGTCGCCTTTCTCTAGAACCCCTGAAGGGCGGGTGCACTATTATGCACCTGGCTAGTCAAGCGGTTCCCATCATCGTTTGTTGCGGTTCCACGTCACGTCTTTTCCAAGCACCAACAGAGGCCGTAGGGTCATCGTCTGCTGCCGACTAATAAAGTGGATGACAAAACCGCCTTTAAACCTCTCCCCAGTTGCCAAATGCTCCGCAGTGGCCTGATGGTCCTCGTTCCCGAAGGAAATCACCTCTCCCATATAATCGCTTGAAACCACTTTGCGCAGCGTGTCGCCAATCCGAGGATGTGGGCGGCGCCATGAGGACGCCAGCGTCATGGCCTTCTACTTCGGCCCAATACAGACTTCTCCTGTGTCCCATTCGGGTTTCACGTTCGCGGAGTAGTCCACCCTGTGAAACACCAGGACAATCGGGTCACTTTCCCCGAGCTTTTCAGCAGAATCGAAGCCATGCGCAAAAAGGACTCTGCCGTTGAAATCCGGCAAGCCGCTCAGGCGTCAGTTCGAAGGCACCGGGTTAACCGCAAGGCGGCATGCCCAGTCTCCACAGGAATGCCCATTTTGACAGGGAGAGGGCGCGAGAGTAGAATTCAGTCTTTAAATTCAGGCTTTTCCTATGAGGAAAATAGGAATCCGTGAGATCGCCAAGCTGGCCAACGTTTCCATCGCAACCGTAGATCGTGCTCTGCATGGCAGGGAGGGGATCAAGGCAAGCACCCGCCAAGGGATTCTACAGTTCGCCCAGAAGACAGGCTATACACCCAACCTCGTGGCTCGGGCGCTGTCGGTGGGGCGAGCGAGCATCCGAATCGGGGTATGCATTCCTCGCGAAATCCATTTCTTCTACGATCAAGTTCGAGACGGTATCCTGGCAGAGGCGAGTCGTTACAAACACCTCGGCATTGATGTCGTGTATCGACCCGTAGAGCGATTAGGGACAGTCGAGCCGGAACGAGTTAAGGAACTGCTGCGCAGCAAGATACAGGGGCTTATAGTGACTCCAGGGGACCCCGAACGGCTTACGCCGCTGATCAATATGGCCGAGGAGAAAGGCGTGCGGGTTATTTGCGTTGCCACAGATGCCCCGGTCACCCGCCGATCCACAGTCATTTGCGTCGAGCCGGAACTTAACGGGCGGTTGGCGGGTGAGCTGATGGGCAAGCTGCTTCCTCCAGAATCACAGGTCGCTATCGTAACCGGAATGTTACGCACTGAGGATCATCTCAAGAAGACCCAAGGGTTTTGCGAAACCTTCCCCCAATTTTGCCCGGGAGGGAAGGTGGCCGAGGTGCTCGAAGGTCACGAGGACGAGGAAGAAACATTCCGAAAGTGCTTCGAGTTTCTCGGTAATGCTCGGTCCCTGGCAGGGCTTTATGTGAGCACAGTTAATTGCCTGCCTGTCTGCCGCGCCCTGAGTGCGCGGGCGCTCTGTGGAAAGATCAAAGTGATCACGACTGACCTATTTGATGAGATGGTGCCCCACTTCAAGAACGGGACAATAGCAGGATCGATTTATCAGCGCCCCTATGTGCAGGGTCAGATTGCTGTTCGGTTGCTCATGGACTACCTTGTCAACCGCCATCCCTTGCCGACCACTCACTACCTAAGTCCCCACATCGTAATGACCTCGAACCTGTACCTCTTTCGCGAAACCCGAGGACCGCAAAGCTTGCGAGCCAAAAGCACCCAAGCCGTTGAGGTAGGCTAACTTCGTTTATCAAGCAAAAAGCAATGATTTCAACAATAGCTTAGACAGAGCGCAGGCGCCCGAGACCTATGGTGTACCCCGTTGTCAAGACCATTTGGGGGTCGAATTAAGCTAGTCTCGTCGTTGTCGTTTCCTCTTTCTTTTGCCCTTTGTTTTTGTCTTTCTCTCCGCCCGCTGTGGCGGCGCGCCTTGTGCTTGCCGGTTGTTGTTCCCCTACTTTATGCTGTCTGCTGGATGCCTGGCGCTGGAGCGGAGCCGGAGCGTAGCGGAGGCGGAGCGGAAGCGCCAGGCGTCCCAGACCCTCACCCCGGCGAGCGCTGTCCATACCAAAAACCTCGTTCGCGTTGAATTTATGGAAGTTAGCAGCTTTGACGAGCGAGACAAGCAGAGACCCGTCCGCTGCCCAACCTGCGGAGGTGTAGCCGTTAGTTCTCAGAACTCACGTGATTCTTATGGTGCACACCCGGTCACGTAACCTGTTGATTTTTCAAGTGAATTGATTTTTGGCGACGGACAACTTGCCGCATCGCGCGACCTGAAAGTCTCAGATGGGGCTTCACGCCGGAGTGACTGTCATCTACACCGGAGAACATGTCGCACCAACTCGACCTCTCACCCACCTTCTTAAGACAACTGGCGTATCATAGGGGTTGATGGAGCATGACGATCACCAGGAAGCCGAGCAAATGCCTGCGGTTATGAACTCAAGCATGGAGAAAATCGCTAAAGCACACCCGGACATCATTGCCGAGCTCAGAAAACTGGATCCCATAAAGACTGCCGCCACCTTCGCTGGTCTTCTCGCGATGCCGGAGTTGCAGGCAAATTGCTTTCGGATCGAGGCCTTAGTCCACTTGGCAGCGACGTATTGCGAAGGCCGGATGGCACCGACGAAAGGATTCGTCCGCCGGAGCTTCGAGCGCCTAAGTGAAGGGTACTGCGGGAGGATGGAGGATCCAGCGGAAGATGTATTCATAACCCTCGTCAACACGCCGCGCGGAAACTTTCGCATATTTGAAGGCATTCGCGAAGGCACAGGTTTTCATCTGCAAAGAATCCTTGATGTTGTCGAGAGCATGCCGGAGCGCGAACCCTACAGCCGGATTCGCAGGACGATTAATTGCATGCTCAGGCTTTCAGACGCAGTCGCGGAACGGGCGGGCATTCGCGAGAATAGCCTCGGTCAGGAAACACCCCTTAATGCGTTGCCCCCAGGCGTCGCTGATCGGCTATCGCTAGCCAGAGGTCTAATCCGGTTCAGTGAGGATGACCTCGGGCGATTAGGGATCGAAGAGGCGTCTTTGACTGAGTTCGTGTTCAACCCTGGAAACCGAAATGAACTGCTGGCCCAGTTGATAGGGCACACAGAGCTCGAACGACGACCAATCGCCTTTCGTGACCGATCTGCGCATCTTCTTTTGCCCACAGCCGTTGGGTCGGCCATTACGCGGTTCGTTATAGAGTCCGTCCTCTCAATGGGCTTGGCACGGACATTTGAAGAAGCGCTCTCTTGGACGTATGCGCGTCTCCTTGACGAGACACCGATTCTCGGAGGGCATTCACAGCCGCCGATCGACTTTCAGAGAATAAACGGCGGACAGATAGGCGCGATCATGAGCGAAGTCGATCCAGGCAGATTCCTTCACCTCGCCTTCTTTGTTGATGGACTCGACAACTTTAGCCAAGATGGATTGGCTGGAGCAAATGCCGAGCCCGATGCATTATCTTCCGCTATCAACGATCACCTCAAGCATGCAGCGGCCGCAGCAAGGGGACAAGCCAACTTTCGTGATGGGATATCGATCGTCGTCGGTTGTGGGTTTGGCCGTGCATTGCACTTCGCGCTTAACGACGATCTTCCAGACCATTGGCGGTTAGAATCGATCGGTGCCCACGATTTGGTCACGTTAAGTTGGCTCTCTGATTTCGACCGGCTCTCACTCTGGCGACTACTTGATGCTGAAGAGGAAATCCACCACCAAGGAATCACGTTGGTCAACGTTAGTGGGTTCCTTAACCTTGTGGCATGGTCGCGGGAGTTGGGCGGCCATCTCGTTCCACACGGCAAGTTGCCCGACGGGTTCGTAACACCTGGGAGCGAGAGTGTAATAGTCGTGAGGCAGAACGCAATTCTCGATCTAAGGCAAAGCGTAATAACGCAGTGGAACCCTCGTCGTGTCCTCGATTTAGACGGCAGGTGGAACAAAGCTAGAAAGTTGGGCAAGACTGAATTCGAAGAAGACAACAACGCGCCTCTTTATGGAAGTGAGGACGATGTCCGGGACGGCAGGTTGCGTGGAGTCTTTGTGGCGCCCGGCAGACCGTGGTGGATCGAGATCACCGCACCAGAGGACGCACCGAGAGGAGCGGTCTTCGAACACTGGATGATGCTGTGTGTTTGGTTGAGGCGAGCTGCTCCCGTCCTTGATAACGCATGTACGTCTTTGCCGGCATGTGCCATTTCATTTCATGTCAACTTCGAAGAGGTTACGGGTGTGAGATGGGGGACACCGAAGCCGAAGGATGCGGCTGAACTCCGTGCGCTCGTCCACACGTCGGTAGATGTCGGTCGTTCGCGAATTCGGATCAGTATTGCCAAAGGCTTTGACGACGGCTTTATGCAGCCCGAGAACGTCGCTGAGCGCACGCTTGTCGAGGCTTTAGTTGATGGTGCCCTCGAGGCGAACGGTGGGATAGTCGATGCCAACAAGCGTATCGCTCTCGTGGATAAGATTTGCCCAAACGCGCAGGCGCGACATATACACCTATTCGCGGCACGCTCTTTCCGGGATTTCGTTCAACGGGAGAACACGAGCAGTCCGGTGCTTATCGATCCGCTGGATGACGCAGGTTCCCGAATCGGCCTCGGTTGGAGAAAGCTCCCGCGAGGTAGTAATCCGATAATCTCAGGGGTACCCGAATGTACTTCATACCTGAACGATGTGGTTAAAGTCGTCCTCGATGATCTGTGTGCTGAACTCAAATGCTTGGACCGCCGTTCGCTTGTGAGCGCCGTGCTCGACAATCACGAGGCTGCGGCTCACGACCGCGACGTATGGAGACGTACGGCCCAGGCGAATCTCGCGATGCATGATGATCGGAACGCAGCGGTTCGCACCATTGTGGATCACAATTCTCGGTTAAACGCGTGCTTCCTTGCATGTAGGGTCTTATTAGAAGCGGCCATCTGCGAATGTCCGCTTACCGATGTTAGAGCCGCAGGCCGTCTTGACCTTTCCCGGCTGATGTCCCGAGTCATGCTTGCCCACTTTTTGGGGGGATGGTCGGACGCAGTCCATTGGGGTGCGATGGAGCCTCGCCTCAGGATTACCCCTTTAGGCGACGTCCATATGAATCTCTCCTTCATGGACGCAGTCTACGAACCCTTCGGCCGGGTTAGTGGAGAGTCGGAGGTGAATCAGGCTACGGAGTCCTATAGCAGATTGTACGCGCCGGAAAGGGTGCGGCCTTCCGTCGCGGACACGCTTGAGCCTCGATTCCTCGACGCTTGGAAGGCCGAGTATGGCGCTTCTCTAGATGAGATCCGGACCTTTGTGGACCGACTGGAAGAGTTCGGCCAGCAACCTCCCAAGGACTTCTTTGAATTACCACGTTCGGCGCTGCGTGCGATGCTCTCTGAGGCGGCAGGCATATCATTAGAAAACCCTATTCAGACTCTGGATTGGCTCACATTGAAGCCACTGCCCCAGTGGCGCATGGCTAACAGCGAATTCGAGAATAGAGACTGGTATCCTTGGCGCTTCGGTCGCCGCAGATCAATTCTCCGCCGCCCACTAATTCAAATCGACACCGGGGATGATCCGACCATCGTTGTCGCCCCGGGATTAGTGCGGGAAGCGTTCCAAGCGGCCGTGGGTTGGTTCCATAACGGGGAAATTAGCTCACAGCAGACAAGATCACGTGAGATGTGCAGTTGGATTGGGCATGCAAACAACGTCCAGCGCGTTGCATTCAATTCGGTCGTTGCCAGCAGAATGCGAGAGCTTGACTGGCAGGTCGAGCAAGGGACCAGATTGACAAAGATCTTAGGGCGATCTCTTGGCCGGGACTACGGGGACATCGACGTCCTGGCATGGCGTCCAGACTCAGGTAGAGTTCTCGTCATGGAGTGCAAGGACCTTCAATTCCACAAGACTATAGGTGAGATCGCCGAGCAGCTAGCCGATTTCCGCGGGGAGGTGCGAGCGGGCGGAAAACCCGATCACTTGAAACGGCACCTCAATCGCCTTGAATTATTGAGCGAATATAAACCTGCAGTACAGAAAGCTTTGAAGCTCGCCTCCCCCATCCAGATGGAGGGGCATTTGGTATTCAAAAACCCCGTGCCGATGCGATTCGCCTGGGACAACATGGCGAGCAGGATACGACTCTCTCTTTTTGCCGAGCTGGACCGAATCTAGGGAGCATCTCGGTCGCAAGCCTTCTCCCCTGGACATAATTCTTTGAATTTGAGCGCAGATTGGGTCGGCGAACGTCAGCTCGACAAACCATGGATGTGGTTCGCTCTATGGGGTTTGCAATTGTGCCCGGGTGACGCCCTTCCCTGAAACCGGACGTGATCGCACTCTGGTAATCGGAAACCTGCGACCCGATTTCTCCCGAGTCACGGCGCACTCGGAAGAAATCTTGCCACTTTCTGAGCAGCGGGGCGCTACTGGGCCGGATAACGCCCTATTCGTACAAGTGCCGTTCGCGCTCGGCACATTCCGGGTGTATCGTCGCCCACTCGGAAACTATCGTTCGCTACCACCTGGTCGTGAAGTCGGCTTACCGGAGAGGTGACCGAACGCCCTGGGACTCAGTCGAGGAGGCAAGTCCCAGATTACTCGCCGAAAGTCGCCTGGTGTTTATTGATTGCTGTCTCGAGCAGTCCTTCCCACCAATCAAGCCTACTACCGTGAAACGGCTATCCCGTCGCCTATGAGCTTGCCGCTCGAGAATGGACTGTTTTCGACACACATTAAAGCGCAGAGTTCACGCCTGTGAATTCAACGAATTGCGGAGACGTCTGCTCGGAGGTTTTTGGTACGCTACTCCAGGTGGACATTATTTCCACGGGTGAGAAAACGGGGCTTGACATTGTCAGCCCAATATGCTACCAGGTGGGAGCGTGAAGTTCTTCCCCACGCAGGAAGTTGCCAACTTGATCGGGGTCCATAAGGTTACTTTGAAACGTTGGCTTTCCTCCGGAAGAGTGAAAGAACCCAGGCACGAAAGAATAGGAAGGCAAAACTGGAGAGTTTGGACTGAACGCGATGTGCAAAGGCTTCGGGCTTTCAAGGAAGTCAACTATCGGAAGAAACCCCGCCGCAAGAAGGCGGGCAGCATGAAGGCAAAGAGGAGCAAATCGTAGGTTGAGTTGATTAAGCGGAAGGCTGCAGAGGTAGAAGCTCTGCAACCTCCCTAAGCAAGCCGAGCCGATGATGAGGCCATCAGCTCAACCTGCCTTTCAACTTTGTATCACATTTCCTCCCGGCTCCCCAAGCCGGGAAGAAAGGCAGGTCCATCATGCGGGGCTCAAAAGCCCGTCCGAGGTTTCTTTCCAGCCTTTCCCTTATCCAGGCTGATTCAGAGAAGGAGTTAACCCTCGCTCGCGGGCCGCTAGGTCAGCGGCTGGCGGATTTGGTTGCTCAGTACGGCCTGAAGGCCGTTAAGACTGCCGAACGTCGCCTGTCGCTAATTGCCAGGCTCCAGCAGCTTCGCCCAAAGACTCAACTGATAAACGGGCTGAGGATTCCCTCAGAGGGTGTCCGTGCTCTCGCCCAAGAGGCTGGGGTTGGCGTCGGGACTCTCTACCGCTGGCGCAGCCGGTTCGTTCGGGCAGGCAAGGCCGCTGGGGGTGATCCGCTGCTGGCTGTGTATCTCGGCTTTACAGCCCTCTTTGACCGCAAGAAGGGAGCGATCCTGTTTCCTGCCACCGATGGCCGCATCCGGGTCAATGAGCGCCTGCGGTTGCTGATTCAGGGTCTCTATTCCCGCAGGACTCGCCCTTCCGGCTCGAAGGTCTGGAAACGCCTCGTGGCCCAATGCATCGCCTGCCGACAGGCAGCCATGGTTCCCCTGGAACGAGGGTTCAGGGGTCTTTACAGGGTCCATCGCTGCCCCCGGTGCGGGTTTGAGATTTCCTATTCGACCGTGCTGAGGATCATCCGCGAGATACCCCCTTCGGTGAAAGCCCTGGGTCGGGAAGGGAAGCGAGCGTTCCGGGAGCAGTACGGGGTCTATATCCCTCGTACCTACCAAGACCTGCGCAACCGAGAGATCTTCTGTGGCGATCACCACGAGTTCGACCTGTTCGTCTACGCGTCCTCGGGGAAGCTGTTCCGCCCCTGGATTTCAGCCTGGCTGGATCTGAAGACGGAAGTCCTGCCGGGGTGGTTCATCTCCGCACGGCCGAATTCGGAAACCATTGCCTTGGCCTACCGGCATGCCGTCCTGCCCAAGCGAGACAAGATCATGGGGCTGTCGGAAACGGTTTATGTGGATAACGGTCGGGACTACCGGTCGCACTACCTGGAAGGCACGAACCGAGACTTGGGGCGCATGCAGTTAGGAACCACGGAACTGTTTGTCAATTCTCATGGGATTCGGCTCCTCGGCGACGAAGCCATGGAAGGACTGTGGCGGCAGCTGGGCGTTTCGACCTTGCACACCCTGCCGGCTAACCCTCAGGCCAAG
>Ga0315289_10004780_pt1 | contig 20164 bp, 22 predicted proteins | sample YL17G11_40_MG_FD_203452 | JGI IMG/M metagenome (GOLD analysis project Ga0315289, IMG submission 203452) | Sediment microbial communities from Yellowstone Lake, YNP, Wyoming, USA - YL17G11_40 | ecosystem: Environmental > Aquatic > Freshwater > Lake > Sediment | place: USA: Wyoming | collected... | reverse complement strand
GCGATAATTTAGGAAATTTTATTTATAGATTTCGAATTAAGTCCCTTAGTGTCCCTGGAAGACTGAAGTATTCTTTTGAGGAACATCGAAAAATTATGGAATCTTTGAAAAAACATAATTCAGAAGAAGCAGATAGATTAAGTCAGATACATATGGAAAATACAATAATTAACATATTAAAAAATGTAGCAAAAGGAGAAAATGAAAATAAGACCAAACAAAGTTAAATCCATTTGGAAATATTCCTACGATTATCTATCGCGATATAATCCTTAAAGATGAATTGAATGGAAATAATTATAATTAAGGTAAAATGTACTGTTTAAAAAATATTTAAATATTTAGTATGAAATATATATAACAGAGGGAGTAAATATGTCATTAATTAATGTGAATAAAAAATGGTGTAAGAAATGTAAAATTTGTATTGATCTATGTCCAAGTAATGCTTTAATTTCAGATGAAGAAGGTTATCCTAAATTAGCCGATGAAAAATTATGTACCAGATGTAAGTTATGTGAATTAAGGTGTCCTGATTTTGCTATTGAAATAAAGGAGGAAGTTAATGTCTAAAAAAGTATTAATGCAGGGAAATCAGGCTGTTGCAGAAGCAGCACTTGTTGCTGGCATGAAAGTTTGTGCCGGATATCCCATTACCCCATCGACTGAAGTTGTTGAGCTTCTATCCAGAAAATTACCCGCTCATGGAGGAAGATTTATCCAAATGGAAGATGAAATAGCAAGTATTGGAGTAATTATTGGAGCATCAGCTGCCGGGAAAAAGGCGATGACGGCAACTTCCGGGCCTGGTTTTAGTCTTATGCAGGAACTTTTAGGTTATGCTGCCATGGTAGAATTACCTATAGTAATATATAATGCACAGAGAGTAGGTCCTAGTACTGGTGGCGCAACCTTACCTCAACAAGCTGATATTATGCAAACCAAATGGGGGTCTCACGGAGAAAGTCCTAGAATTGTGCTTTGTCCTTCCAGCGTTGAAGAAGCCTATAATTTGACCATTACCGCCTTTAATTTATCTGAAAAATATATGGTTCCGGTCGTTATTTTAGCTGATGAAATTTTAGCCCATATCAGGGAGAGCATTACCATCCCTGAATCAGATTCATTCGAAATTATCAACCGAAGAACTGATGCACCTCCTCAAGAGGAATATCTTCCGTATAAAGTTGATCATACTGGCATACCAATTCTACCTCCTTTGGGTGGTGGCTATCGCTATAACATTACCGGGATGATTCACGGGGATAATGGTGTTCCCAATTTAGCACCAGAGACCATCGATTATTGTATTCAAAGAATAAACAGTAAACTAAAAAAATACTACAACGATATTGTTATGATAGAGAAAATGGAAGAAGAAAATTCTAAGATTGCAGTTTTAGCTTACGGGTCAACCGCCAGACCGGCAAAAGGTGCAGTAAGAATGGCTATTGAAAATGGAATCAAGGTTGACTTTATTCGTCCTATTACCATTTGGCCATTTCCAGAAAGAGAAGTTAGAGAAATTGCTCGTAGAGTAGATAAGATATTGGTACCGGAAATGAATTATGAAGGTCAGGTTGCCGGCTTGGTAAGACAGTCGATTGAAGGGGCAGCAGAGGTTGTGCAATTTAATAAAATTTCTGGTTTGCCCATTTATGTTGAAGAAATATATAATCAAATTATAAAAATAGAGAGAGGAGACGAGTGAGCAAGTTAGATAAATATTTAAGACTGGATCAGTTTCCGCATTTTGCCTGTTCCGGTTGCGGTCATGGAATTGCTTTAGCATCAATGGTTAGAGCAATTGATAAGTTAGAATTAGATCAAAATACAACGGTCATGGTATGTGCTATTGGATGTGCCGGAAGATTACCCGTTTATCTCAACTTTCCATCCATTAGAACTGCTCACGGAAGGGCATTGACTGTTGCAACAGGAATCAAGTTGGCTAACCCCAAATTGAAGGTTATTGTTTTTATGGGAGATGGTGATGCTGCTGCGATTGGTGGTAACCATCTTATTCACGCTGCGCGCCGCAATATCGATATGACAGCTATTATTGCTATCAATGAAATTTACGGTATGACCGGTGGTCAATATGCACCGACAACCAAACCGGGTCATTTTGCATCCACTGCTCCTTTTGGAATGATAGAACCTCAGATGGATGCTTGTAAACTGGTAGAAGCAGCAGGCGCCACCTTTGTCGCTCGGGGAGATATCTATCATGTAATAGAATTAGAAAAGTTAATCCTTAAAGCGATCTCTCATAAAGGATTTTCAGTAGTTGAGGCATTAACAAATTGCCCTACCCAATTTGGCCGAAGAAACAAAAACAGCAATCCTTCTGAAATGATTAAAAATATAAAAGAAATGACCATAACTAAAAAACAAGCTGAACAACTTTCTAAGGAAGAATTGGAGCATAAACTATTAAGAGGAATCTTGGTAGAAAAAGAACGTCCCGAATATATAGAAGAATATGATCGAATCACTAATTTTAAAGAAGAGGTTAGTCTAAAATGAAATTTAAAGAACAGGAAAAAATTGAAATAAGATTTAGCGGAACAGGTGGACAGGGTTTAGTTTTAGCCAGCATCATCTTAGCTGAAGCTTTAATGATGGATGGTTTTAATATTATTACCGGAGAATCTCATGGTATAGAAGCAAGAGGTGGAGCCAGTAGTGCAGAAATTATTGCCAGCAAAGAAGAAATCTTTGCTCTTTCAGTAACTCTCCCTGATATCCTTGTTACCTTATCTCAACAGGCATATGATAAATATGGTAAAAAGATAAAAAAAGATAGTCTGGTTATTTTAGACTCATCTCTAATAAAAAGTGAATCTATACTTGATTCTGAAAATGTCCAAGCTTTTCCGCTTACTAGATTAGTTAGGGAAGAGCTGGGCACAACATTGCCAACAAATATTTGTTCTTTAGGCGCTCTAGTTGGTATTAGTAAGATCGTCAGTATGGATAGCATAAAAAAGGCAATAGTAAATAGGGTACCAAAAAACAGCAGTAGCATCAATTTAAAGGCTTTCGAATTGGGCTGCTCATTAATTAAATAAACCAATTATTTTTGATGAAGGAGCAAAATATAGGATGAAGCTGTATGAATATCAAGTAAAGGAAATTTTTGCTAAGTATGAGATTAATATTCAAAAAGGAAAATTAGCCAAAACACCCCAAGAAGCAAAACAAGTAGCTGCAGTCATCGGAGGACCAGTAGTGCTTAAATCCCAGGTTTTAGTGGGAGGAAGAGGAAAGGCTGGAGGAGTAAAAATAGTAGATGATTTAAGTGATGTAGAAAAAGTAGCAGATAAAATACTAAAATCTGAAATAAAAGGCTATAAACCAAATGGGATATTAGTACTGGAAAAAATTGAAATTAAACAGGAATTTTATTTAAGTATTGTTTTAGATAGAAAGATGAAAAAGACGCTCATCATATTTAGCTCTTTCGGGGGAATGGACATAGAAGAAGTATCAAAAAAACATCCTCAGAAGATTGCTAAAATATATGTTGAAGAATTATTAGGCCTTCAAGATTTTCATATTAATCGATTGTTGCCTTTGCTAAATAACGATAGAGAAATACTCTCAAAACTAAAAAAAATAGCGAAGAAGCTGTACTCTATTTACAAAAAATATGATTGTCTGATTGTCGAGATAAATCCTTTGGCTCTTACAGAAAATGGAGATTTGGTTGCGTTAGACGGAAAGATGGAAGTAGACAATAATGCAAGTTATCGGCAAAAATTATTAGTAGATACAGAGAATAAAGACGAAGAAGATCCCATAGAATTAATTGGTAAACAAGCCGGATTTGTGGTGATCAAATTAAAGGGAAACATTTCCATTATCAGCAATGGTGCAGGATTGGCTTTATCTACCCTGGATTTACTTGATAAATATAATATGGGTGTTGCCAATATTTTAGATTTAAGTGGAGGAGCTACTCCGGAAAAAGTGATGCGGGCCATCAAAGTAGTTATACAAGATAAGGATGTCAAGGGAATTTTATTTAATATTTTTGGTGGAATTACCCGGTGTGATGAAATTGCCCGGGGAATAGCAGAAGCTTTGAAGAGTATACCTGAGGACATATCTGTTGTATGCCGCTTACAAGGGACCAATCGAGAGGAAGGAATTAATATTTTAAAAGATGTTAATTTGGATGCAGATACAGATTTAGAAGAAACAGTCAAAAATATAGTTTCAATAATGAATAGAGGGTAGAGAATATGAGCATTTTAATTAATGAAAATACCAGATTAATCGTTCAGGGTATTACAGGTAGAGAAGGAAGTTATCATGCATCATTAATGAAAAAATACGGAACCGAAGTGGTGGCTGGAGTGACTCCGGGAAAAGGTGGACAAGAAATTGAAGAAATACCTGTTTTTAATAGTGTTGATGAAGCCGTGAAAAATACGGAGGCCAATGCCAGCATCTTATTCGTACCTCCTAGATTTACCAAAGATGGAATTTTGGAAGCGATTGATGCCGGATTGGAATTAGTGGTTACAGTAGCTGAAGGGGTACCGGTTCATGACATGCTTTATGCTTACTATTATGCACGATCGAATAACTGCACTCTGATTGGACCAAATACACCGGGAATAATCTCTCCGGGTAAATCAAAGGTGGGATTTATGTCTGATAGTATATATAAAAAGGGTAATATAGGAATCATGTCAAGAAGCGCAACCTTGTCTTATGAAGTAGTTAATAATCTTACTAATAAAGGAATTGGTCAATCTACAGTCGTGGGGGTAGGTGGAGATTCTATCCCAGGTTCATCCTTTGTTGATTTATTACCCTTATTCGAAGAAGACTCCCAAACCGATCTCATTGTAATGGTAGGAGAAATTGGCGGTTCTGATGAAGAAATTGCTGCCAAATATATAAAAGAGTATATGAAAAAACCAGTAGTAGCCTTTATTGCCGGTGAAGCCGCCCCTGAGGGAAAAGTTATGGGTCATGCCGGTGCTATTATTTCTCCGGGAGGAGAAGGGGGCGTTAAATTTAAAAGAAAAGTATTACAGAAAGCCGGTGTTCATATAATTGAAAAGTTAAGTGAAATATCCGATATGGTATCAGAAATACTTTAAAAAAGGGAAACTTTAATTTAATGGGAAATCCCCACAATTAAAAGTTGGAAATGAGAAAATATTTCATGATACCGAAGAAAGATTTTAGTAACCGGAATAAAAAATCATCTGAAAATAAATCTTCAGGAAATAAGGAAATATTTCCTGATTAGGGATATATAGAAATAGGGATAAAGAATAATGAAGAATGTCAACAGATCTCTAAACAGGAAATTTGCTTTTTTGAAAAAATATATTTAGGTAGACAGGTATTTGGGAGAAAGGATTTTTTATATATATAAGCAGGAAAAAAAGAATTGATTCGAAGATACGTAAAACCACAAGAAAAGGAAGAAACGGGACAAACAAAGCTCGATTTTTAAATATACCTCACCTGTAAAAGCATTGAAATCGATAAATAAAAGTATCACTCAAGAAATAAAGCTCAACAGAGGAGCTACTGACAAATAAAAAAAGAAGGGGGTGAAAAAATAGGACAAATACAAATTGCATCTCGGTGTATACAAGTATTAAAACCATTTGCTTTTAGTTAGTAGTAAAATATTATTTTAAAAAATTAAAGGAGAATCTATTAATGTTAAAAAGTAAGACAATCTTAATTTTATTATTAGCAATTAGTTTGGTTGTGGGAATCTTTAGTTTCGGTTATGCTGCTGAAAAACAATTTGTGGCCATTGCTACTGGTGGAACCGGCGGAACCTATTATCCTTTAGGTGGAGCCTTAGCTCAAATGCTTTCTAACAATATCGAAGGATTAATTGTGACTGCAATGACCTCAAATGCATCAATAGAAAACTGTAATTTAATAGGTAGAGGTCAAATTGAAACAGCTTTTTCCCAGGCTGATGTTACTTATTGGAGTTATACTGCCACAGTGGTATTAAAAGATACGCAACCTATCACTAACTTAAGGGCTATTGCTTCTTTATATCCAGAAGTTATTCATGTAATTGTAACTAAAGCTTCCGGAATTAAAACTATAGAGGACTTAAAAGGGAAGAGGATAGGAATAGGTGCTCCTAACAGTGGAGCTGCCGCTGGTGCCACGATAATCTTAAAGGCCTATGGCTTTACTTCTGATGATGTGAAAGTAGAAAATATTGATTATAACGAAATAACACAAAGAATGATTGATGGTCAGATAGATGGTGGTTTAATTTGTACTGGTGTTGGTACTGCCAGTGTTATTGATGTTGCTACCAAGAGAGATATAGTGTTATTGTCTATTAGTGAGGAAAAGATTAAGGAATTAGTTGCTGAATATCCATATTATTCCGCTACAATTATTCCAGCTGGGGCGTATAAAGGTGTAGATGAACCAGTTCTATCCGTCGCTACTCCAGCTTTATGGATATGTGATGCTAAATTATCACCTATTGTAGTTTACAAAATGACTAAAGCACTATGGGAACACCGGGATATATTAGCAAAAGCGCATTCTCGGGGTAAAAATATTACTTTGGAAACTGCCCTTAACGGTATAGGAATACCATTACACCCGGGTGCTGAATTATACTACAAGGAAATTGGCTTGATTAAATAAGGTTAGGAAAGTAAAATCCGGGTACCATAGAAGGATAATATTTTTCTATAGTACCCGGAATCAATTTATATGTTAAAGAAAAAATATATTAACCTATTTGGATTGCTTATTACAATAAGTATAATTATGATATTATTTTTTATTCCGGTACATACTTTGCAATTCAGAAATTCTTCCGATGGTAAATTAATTTTTAAACAGAAAATTCAACCTGGGTATAAATTTACCCTGAAATATACTCACTCTGTTACTCTTACCCCGGTATGGGAAATCTTTATCATTGATAATAAATATAATGTTATATTAGTAGAGACAGATTTTATGGACCAGGGAGCAGGTATGCCTTATGCTGCTTTTGGTCAAGAAAAATTTATAAATGAAGAAGGTAAATTTAAGATAAAAAATATGCATAGAGTTATGCCTAATCCAATTTATTATAGGATTGGGGCAATAAGAGAAAATTATTTTTATTTTAAAGATAAAGAAATTAATCTATCTACTTTGGTGGGGGATAAATTATTGACTATTGGTGTTTATAAAAGAAATTTATATAATTATTACTGGGGAGGAAAGTTATAAATGGCTAAAAATGTTAAAGTCGAAAATAAAGAAATAGATGTTCAAAAACTTATGGAACAATATGATTCAGAATCAAGAGTAAGAAAGCCATTAGGACTTATGGCGATAATTATTTCTATTATTGCCATATTTTTTTCGGTTTTTCAATTTTATACCGGAGGATTCGGCTTACTTTTAGGTCTAAAACAAAGGGCAATTCATCTCGCTTTTGGTCTATGTTTAACATTCCTTATTTATCCGGTGAGTAGTAAAAAAATTATTTCTAAAACTAAAGATAAAGATAAAATACCCTTTTATGACATAATTTTAGCTATTATGGGAATAGGAGTATCTTTATATTTAATAATATTTTATAACGATATGGTAGTTCGTTCCGGTTTACCTACTAACTTAGATTTAATAATGGGGGGAATAGCAATTTTATTAGTATTGGAAGCCACGAGAAGAATTACTGGTCCAGCACTTCCTATAGTAGTAATTATATTTTTAATATTTTCCTATTTCGGTCAGATAATGCCGGGATTCTTTGCTCATAGGGGATATTCTTTAGAGAGAATTATCGAACATTTATATTCCGGAACGGAAGGGATATTTGGTATACCCTTAGGAGTATCTGCTTCTTTTGTATTCCTATTTATTCTTTTTGGGGCAGTATTGAGTAAAACTGGAATGAGTAAGTTCTTTATTGATGTAGCTATGGCAATCGCCGGTCATACTACTGGTGGTCCAGCTAAAGTTGCCGTTATTGCCAGTGGATTTTTTGGTACCATTAGCGGAAGTTCAGTGGCTAATGTAGTAGGCACCGGTACTTTTACTATTCCTTTAATGAAAAGTATAGGTTATAGAAAAGATTTTGCTGGAGCAGTAGAAGCTGCAGCTTCTACCGGAGGGCAGATAATGCCACCGGTAATGGGAGCAGCTGCCTTTATAATGGCTGAATTTTTAGGGGTTCCCTATTTTAAGATTGCCCTTGCAGCAGCTATCCCTGCTATAATATATTATATCGCTGTAGGTACAATGGTCCACCTGGAAGCTTGTAAATATGGCTTAAAAGGTTTGCCCAAGGAACAACTTCCTAAATTAGGTAAGGTGTTAAAGCAGAGAGGTCATTTAATTATCCCTATGATCGGTTTAGTATATTTATTAGTAAAAGGATATAGTCCTCTTTTTTCCGCCTTCTGGGCAATTGTAATGAGTTTAGCCATAAGTATGATAAGACCCGATACGCGTTTAAATATTAAAAAATTAGGTGAAGCCTTTGAAGATGGAGCAAAGATGGCTTTAGGAGTAGTGGCAGCCTGCGCCTGTGCTGGAATAGTAGTAGGAGCAACAACCCTTACTGGCTTAGGATTAAAAATTGCCAATGGACTGGTGATTTTAGGTCACGGGAATTTAATGTTAACTCTTTTCTTTACTATGATTGCCTCTCTTATCCTGGGAATGGGGCTCCCTACCACTGCCAAATATGTAGTTTTATCTATTATGGCTGCACCCGCTTTGATCGATTTAGGGGTATATCCTTTAGCTGCCCATCTCTTCATCCTTTATTTTGGAGTAATTGCCGATCTTACTCCCCCAGTTGCTTTAGCAGCATATGCGGGAGCAGGAATTTCTGGTGGTAATTCTATGAAGACCGGTTTTATTGCAGTTAGATTAGCAGTTGCTGGATTTATGGTTCCTTATGTATTTTGCCTTGATCCGGGATTGATGTTTTTAAGTGGTTCAATTGGCCATAATTTAATACTAATTGTAACCACATTAGTCGGCGTATTAGCATTGGGGGCAGCAGCTAGTGGATATCTATTAGATCATACTAAAATATATGAAAGAGTTATATTAATTATTAGTGCACTTGCTCTAATAAAACCTGGATTATTAACTGATGGTATAGGTATCTTCTTATTAGTAGTGGTAATAATCTTACAAAAGTTAAGGATGTTATCTAAAGCTAAAGCTAAATTAGCTTAATTTTATTAATTAAATGAACACCAATTATAAAATATTATTAAGTTAATATTTTTTTAAAAATGTCTATATTTATATATATAAAAATAGCTAATATTATCAATATCCATTAGATTTGATGCAAATTTAATGAGGGTTTCGGAAGGTAAATTATTAGCTAAATCAGGTGCCGATAGGGTTTTCTGTATTGGAGTTCGAAATGGGGATGGAATAACTGTAAAAATGGAAAGTGGAAATATGATATTTTTATCCCTGATATTAATTCATATTTTAGATCAATTGAAAATTTTACCAAAAGAAAAACTAAATCAATTTAAAAAATATTGCCCTTTAGATGTGAAGAATTGTCGTAATGAAATAGTGGGCAAATTTGTTTTAAATTTTAAATTAATTAAAGAGTAATATATCCCTTCCCTTAAATTGCTAAATCGGTTGTCACCTTTATAGTTAGTGAAGCCGCTCCCGAGGGAAAAATTATGGGTCATGCCGGTGCTATTATTTCACCAGGTGGAGAAGGCGGCATTAGATACAAAAGAAAAGTACTACAAGAAGCTGGTGTTCATATGATTGAAAAGTTAAGTGAAATAGCTAATGTAGTATCAGAAATACTTTAAAAAAAGGAGATTTTAAACATGAAAGTATCCCTCAATTATGGGCACGACTCAATGGCTCTAGATATACCAGATGAAAATTATATGGGAACTTTGAGTCCCAAAGATATTGGAGAAATAGAAGATCCTATAAATGAAGTCAGAAGAGCTCTGGCTAATCCTATCGGAAGTAAAAAATTAAAAGAATTAATCTCATCTCAAGATAAAGTCATTATCTTGGCCAGTGATGTGACCCGGCCCTCTCCCTCTTCTCTCCTGTTACCCCCCATTCTTAAAGAACTCAACCAGGCCGGGGTCAATAATGATCAAATCACTATCATCTTTGGTTTAGGGGTACACCGAAAACAGACCGAAGAGGAAAAAAAGAGACTGGTGGGAGATAAGGTCTACAGTCAGGTAAAATGTCTGGACCATGATATCGATCACTGTGTGGAAATCGGGACCACCAAAAGAGGCAACGAGGTTTCTATTTTTAAAGAAGTTTTAAAATCTGATTTTATTATTGCAACCGGCAATTTAGAGTTTCATTATTTTGCTGGTTATAGTGGGGGAGCCAAGGCACTCGCTCCAGGAATATGTAGTAGAAATACTATTGCTAATAATCATAAGCTCTTTCTTGATCCAGAAGCTAAAGCTGGAAAAATTGATGGCAATCCTCTAAGAGAAGAACTTGAAGAAATCGGGGGAATGGTAGGTATTAATTTTATGGTTAATGCTGTCTTGAATAGCCATAAAAAAGTAGTAAGAGTAGTAGCTGGAGATGTTACTAAAGCTCATCGTGAAGGGGCTAAATATATAGATAATATATTTGGCGTAAAAATAGATAACTTAGCAGATATAGTTATTGCTTCACCTGGTGGCTATCCTAAAGATATAGATTTATATCAAACCCATAAAGCCATGGAAAATGCTAGATTAGCAGTGGAAAAAGGTGGAATTATTATTGTTACTGGTGAATGTAGAGATGGATTAGGAGAAGAAAAATTTGCCGAGGCTTTAAATGGAAAATTATCTCCACAGGAATTGATAGAAGAGCTAAAAAATAATTTTATTTTAGGACGTCACAAGGCATCTCGAATAGCAAAAATTCATCTGGATAGCCAAATTTACTTGGTTTCTAATTTAGCAGATGAGATTAAGAAAAATTTATTTATTAAAAGTTTTAATTCTTTAGAAGAAGCTTTTTCCGAAGCCATTAAAGTGCAAGGAGAAAAGGTAAAAGTTTTGGTAATGCCTTATGGAGGTTCTACTTTACCTGTCTTTAAAGATTGATTTATTAGTCTGTATAGTAAATAGCATGGAACAAAATTATTAATTAAAAATTTAAAATTAGTAAATTAGCACAGATAAAAATAATCTAAAACCTAAAGATAGGAAAATAAAAATGAAAAGTCAATGCAACCCTGTAAAAAAACTTACAATAGGCTTTGAAAAAGGAGAGATCTCATGGGAAAAGTAGAAAAAAAATTACAGGACATGGGTATAATTCTTCCTGGCGTACCTAAACCTGCAGCTTCTTATGTTCCGGCTGTACAAACAGGGAATTTGGTTTATACTTCGGGACAAGCTAGTAAAAAAGATGGTATTTTGGTTTACAAAGGTATATTGGGAAAAGATTTAACGGTTGAAGAAGGCTACGAAGCTGCAAAGATATCAATTATTAACTGTTTGGCTGTACTTAAAGGTCATCTTGGTAGTTTAGATAGAATAAAAAGAGTGGTGAAGCTTTTAGGTTTTGTAGCCAGTACTTCGGAGTTTGATCAGCAGCCCTATGTCATAAACGGAGCTTCGGATCTTTTAATAAAAATATTCGGCGAAAAAGGAAAACATGCCCGTTCAGCCATTGGTACTAACATACTTCCTTTTGGTACGCCGGTAGAAATAGAAATGATTGTAGAAGTAGAGGAAGAGGAAATATAAGAAGATGAGAATATTTTTAAAATAAAATAATAAGAGTTCAATTGATAATAACCAAAGATTGGATAAAAGGAAAAACAAATGGTCATTGTGAAGGCTTATTTATTGATTGGCAAGTGAGAGATTTGCGTATCCATAAAAGTTACAAATAAAGGAAGATAAATCATGAAGCAATTAGCTATAGGTGTGTTCGATTCTGGTATAGGTGGTTTTTCAGTAGTAAAAGAATTAAAAAGATTACTTCCAAAAGAAAATATTGAATATTTTGCAGACCATGGTCGTCAACCTTATGGTTCAAAAGGCCAGGAAGAGATCGAAGATTTTGTCATTCAAATCATTAACTTTCTTCTGGGAAAAGGGATAAAAGCGTGTATTATTGCATGTAATACGGCAACTGCAGCAGGACTGAAAAGAGCTAGAGAATTATTTGATATTCCAATGATTGGGGTTATTGAACCCGGAGCAAAAGCAGCTGTGGCAGCGACCGGTAATAAGAAGATAGGTCTTGCTGCTACTGAATTTACCGTAAATAGCGAGGCATATCAAAAGGAAATTAAAAGAATTAATTCTGAAATGGAAGTTTTTGCAAGCCCTTGTCCCAGATTTACCCCTATCGTAGAATTAGGTCAACTTGAAACAGTTGAAACCTACCAGGCAGCAAAAGAATATTTAAAACCCATCAAGGATGCCCAAGTAGATACATTGATTTTAGGTTGTACGCATTATCCATTTTTAGAAAAAATAATTTCAGAGGTTATGGGTCCCAAGGTAAAGCTAATAAATCCTGCTTATAATACAGTATTAGATTTGAAGAAAATATTAGAAGAGAAACATCTTTTAAAGACGGATAAAAATAGAAAGGAAAATTACTACACCAGCGGTAATCCTGATAATATGAAAAGAATGGCGAAAAAACTATTGGGTTTTTTTGAAGGTAGCGTCGAAAAAATCGAATTTTAGGAATTTAGAAAAGATTTATAATGATTTTTTATTATTATAGGCTTTAAGAGAACTCGCTCTTTTTTATCCGTGTTTGAAGGGCAATTTTTAAGATATTAAACAAAAGAATAGAGCAAAAATTGTTTTATGAAAAATAATGATACTTATAAAAAATACAAAATAGTTTTTACAGATTATTATTTTGAGGATATTAATAAAGAAATTAAAATCTTAAATAAATTAGGAAATGTTGAAATTATTGATTGCAATGATTTTGTTTTTGGAGAGATTGGGAATGAAGAAAAAATATTAACTTATCTAAAAAGAGTAAAAGCCCTGGATGCCGATGCACTGATTGTTAACCATGCAATTATTGGGAAAAATATTATTTCTCAATTAAAGAATTGTAAAATAATTGCAAGGTATGGTGTGGGAGTAGACAATGTAGACTCGAAAGCGGCAAACGAAGCAGGAATAGTTATTTCCAATGTTCCTGATTATTGCGTGGAAGAAGTTTCCGATAATGCAGTTGCTTTTATACTGGGATGTCAGAGAAAAATAGTTCAATTAAATCATATAGTAAAAAATAATATCCCATGGAGTTATGAAAAAATAAAACCTATAAGAAGATTGTCTAAATTAACTATCGGATTATTATCATTTGGAAATATAGCTAGAAGAGTGGCAAAAAAATTGCGCGGTTTTGATTTAAATATTATTACCTATGACCCTTATTTTGGTAATAAAGAAAAATATAATTGGGTAAAGTTCGTTATATTAGACGAATTATTAAATAATTCTGATATAATTTCGATACATACGCCCCTAAATAAAGAAACCTACCATTTAATAAATAAAGATACGATTAAAAAGATGAAAGAGGGAGTTTTTATTGTAAATACTGCTAGAGGAGGCTTGATTGATGAAATAGCGCTTTTTGAAGGATTAAAATCGGATAAAATTGCAGGAGCAGGATTAGATGTATTGGAATACAATGATGAAATTGATTACCCAAAATCGCCTTTAACGAAATTAGATAATGTTATTATAACCCCACACACTAGCTGGTATTCGGAAGATGCAGTATATGAACTTCAAATTAAAACTGCCAAAAATGTTTATAAAATGCTAAGAGAGGGAAAACCTATATATGAAGTAAAAAAACAAGAAAATTAACACAATTAATACAAAAAGTTTTATTTTTATTAAGTTAATTGTAAACGCTACTCGAAGTTAGTATATATTGTACTAATTTAAATTAAGATTAGGAAAGTATATTTTACAAACAAAAGGCAGTTGAGAAATATGTCAGATATTTTATTAAAAATATATCGGGGAAATTTAGTTGAAAATATATATCGGGGTGATATTGCAATAGTTCACAAAGCAGGAAGTCATACTTTATCAGTTGGAGATAAGGAAAAAATAACCTATTGGCGTTCGGCTGCTAAACCGATTCAGGTAATGCCTGTTATTTATTCAGGAGCAGAAGATAAATATAAATTAACCGATAAAGAAATAGCAATTATGGCATCATCTCATAGCGGTGAACAAAAACATGTTAAACTAATTTATAATATTCTTGATAAAATTGGTTTGGACGAAGGAAATTTATTGTGTGGAGCTTACCCTGCTTTTCATAAGCCTACTGCTGAACCTCTTGCCCAGAATAAAATTCATACTAAATCGATTTATAATCCTTGCTCAGGGAAACATGTTGCTCTATTGACTTTATGCCAATATTATAGATGGAGAATTAACGATTACTATAAATTAGAACACCCTATTCAACAAATGATTTTAGAAATTATTGCTAAAGTAACAGGATATCCTAAAGGAGAAATATATTTAGGAATAGATAATTGTGGGGTGCCAGTGTTTGGACTACCAATTAAGAACATGTCTTATGCTTATACACGGATAGCTAATTGGGAATTGTTACCTTTGGAATATCAACAATCAGCAAAGAGAATATTTTTGTCTATGATAAAATATCCGGAGATAGTAGGCGGCACTGATAGATTTGATACAGATTTAATAAGAATTTCAGAAGGAAAATTATTGGCTAAATCAGGTGCGGATGGAGTTTTTTGCATCGGAGTTCGTAATGAAAATGGAATAGGAATAACCGTAAAAATGGAAAGTGGAAATATGAATTTTTTGCCCTTGGTAGTAATTCGTATTTTAGATCAATTGAAAATTTTACCAAAAGAAAAATTGAATCAATTAAAAAAATATTGCCCTTTATGGCTGAAAAATTATCGAAATGGAAAAGTTGGTAAATTTATTTCGGACTTTGAACTTAAAGAAGTATAAAAATAATGGTGAAAATTTTCAACCCTATTTTTTCCCTCCTGGAAACACAGTGTTGCTTCAATTAACTTAAAAGCTTCTTTTAATTACAAATATTAAGAATTTATTTTAAGTTATTTTATGAGGTATCAATATTTTTTAATTATCTTTTTAGCGAGGTAATTGCATTTTTGTATTTTTGGATGTGTTGCGTTATAATATGCTAGAAACTTGCAGTACGTTCACTTTTAATAATGTATACCGTTCTCCTTCCTGTATAGAATTTGTTTTATTAGCTATATTCTTTAGGAAAGACAACATGCATGACAGTTTTTTAAGCTAAATGGCAAACACTAATCGAAATTAGTACAGATAATAAAGTTTAGATTTGAATTTCCATCTTAAGGAAGAAAATACAAATAAGGGAAAAAATTAAAAAATGCAAAATACTTTAAAGATAGAAGGGTACGAATTATTAAGTCAAAAAGTTTATCGGGTATTAAAGACAGAAATTGTGAAAGGATTTTTAGAACCAGGAACTAAATTGTTAGAAAATAAACTTGCTGAAGAAATGCATGTAAGTAGAACTCCTATTAGAGAAGCGATACAAAAATTAGCTGCTGAAGGATTTATAAAAATAGCTCCAAATCAGACACTGATTGTGACCGAAGTTTCTCTCGAAGATGTAAAAGAGGTTTTGCAGATTCGGGGAGTATTGGAAGGATTAGCTGCTCGTATTGCTGCTAAAAAAATTAATAAACAAGAAATAGAGGAATTAGAGAAAATTATTACACAAATGAGTCTTCATGTTACCAAAGAAGATTTATCATCTTATTGCAAGGTAGATGATGAATTTCATAATCTAATCTTAAATGTATGTGGGAATAAGTGGATAATTCAAATACGCGATAATTTAGGAAATTTTATTTATAGATTTCGAATTAAGTCCCTTAGTGTCCCTGGAAGACTGAAGTATTCTTTTGAGGAACATCGAAAAATTATGGAATCTTTGAAAAAACATAATTCAGAAGATGCAGATAGATTAAGTCAGATACATATGGAGAATACAGTCATTAACATATTAAAAAATGTAGCAAAAGAAAAAGATAGAGATAAGAATGTATAAAATTAAATCAATTCAGATTAAAGACAGTGAAAGAATTATTTCTTAAGGCTAATTACCATATAGACCCTGACCTTTTAAAACTACTTCAAAAGGCCGGTCCTAATCCCTGTCCTCCTACCATTATTATCGGAGTAGGAATTGGAGGAACCGCTGATAGGGCTATGGTAATAGCCAAGAAAGCTATTACCAGAAAGATAGGCGAGTCCAATAAAAATAAGAAATATGCGACAATGGAGAAAGAGATATTAAAAAGAATAAATAATTTAGGTATTGGTCCGGCAGGCCTTGGTGGTAATATTAGCTGTTTAGCGGTACATATAGATTATTTACCTACTCATATAGCTGGGCTTCCCGTAGCAGTAAATGTCTGTTGTCATGCCGCCCGACATGTCGAAGGAATATTATAAAACAAAAAAATTACAGTAGGAATTACTTTTATGAAAAATATTATAAAAATAAATACTCCTTTAAGCGATAAAGACATTATTAATTTAAAAGCGGGGAATTTAATAAGCATAACTGGGTATATTTATGCTGCCAGAGATGCTGCCCATAAGCGCCTTTTTGAATTAATTCAAAAAGGACAAAAACTTCCTATAGAGCTTAAGGGACAAATTATTTTCTATGCTGGCCCTACTCCCACTAAGCCAGGATATTCCTGTGGATCTGTTGGTCCTACTACTTCCTATCGTATGGATTCTTATACTCCAACATTATTAAATAAAGGCCTAAAAGGGATGATAGGGAAAGGGTTACGTTCCCCAGAAGTAATTGAAAGTATGAAGAAGAATAGAGCCGTCTATTTTGGAGCAATCGGAGGAACAGCCGCTTTAATTTCAAAAAGTATTAGAAAATCTGAGGTAGTAGCTTATGAAGATTTAGGAGCAGAGGCAATTTATAAATTTTATGTAAAAGATTTCTTGGCGATAGTGGTGATAGATTCATCAGGCTACAACTTATATGAAACCGAACCACCAAAATATAGTAAGTAATAAAAATAAAAAGGAGATATAGGCCCATCTGCTATAATTAATCTTTATTTTTGAATAATGCTAGATTTTTTTAATCTTTCCATCGCTTCTTCTAATCTTTTTTCTTCAACGGTTAGGGCAATTCTTACAAATCCTTCACCATATTCCCCATAGCCAATTCCGGGGGTTACAATTATCCCTGTTTTTTCTAATAAAAGGTTAGCAAAATCTGCAGAGTTTATATTTTTTGGAGTAGGGATCCAGATGTAAAAGGTAGCTTTAGTTGGTTTTAAATTCCAACCTAATTTATTTAATCCATTTATTACTACATTACGTCTTCGGGTATAAATTTCATTCATTTTCTCAATATTATCCTGAGGACCAGTTAAAGCTTCAACGCCAGCTTCTTGAATAGCTTTAAAAGCTCCTGAATCGATATTGGTCTTTATTATAGAGAGGGCTGAAATAGCATCTTTATTTCCCACTGCAAACCCGAGTCTCCAACCAGTCATATTATATATTTTCGATAAAGAATGAAATTCAATACCCACATCTTTAGCTCCTTCTATTTCTAGGAAACTACTGGTCTTATAACCATCAAAAGTCATCTCTGAATAAGCAAAATCATGACAGACTAAGATATCATATTTTTTCGCAAATTTTACTACCTTTTCGAAAAAATCTTTATTGGCGACAGCAGCAGTAGGATTATTAGGGTAGTTGATAAACATTAATTTAGCTCTTTGGGCGACCTCTTCGTCTATCTCTTCTAAGTTAGGTAAAAAGTCATTTTCTTCTAATAAGGGCATAATGTAGGGGAAGCCGTTAGCAAACAAGGTACCCGTTTTATAAACAGGGTAACCCGGATCAGGTATAAGACTAAAATCCCCTGTATCAATAAAAGCTAAAAAGATATGAGCTATTCCCTCTTTGGAGCCGATAAGAGCCATAACTTCTTGTTCTGGGTCTAAATTTACTCCGAATCTATTTTTGTACCATGAGACAACTGCCTGTCTGAATTCAGTTGTTCCTTGGTAGGGAGGATAATGGTGTGTCCTAGAATCTTTAACGCTCTCTCTTAATTTTTCAATTATATTATTGGGAGTAGGTTGGTCAGGATCGCCTATGCCTAAGTTAATAATATCCACTCCTCTCTTTATGGCTTCTTCTTTTTTCTTATCTATTTCTGCAAATAAATAAGGGGGAATAGTTTGTATTCTTTGTGCTATCTTCATAAATATATTTCTCCTTTAAAAATTACTTCAGCCGGACCAATCATATAGACATGCCCATCATCAGCCCAATGGATATCTAAATCCCCCCCTGGCAAATGAATTAAGGTTTGCCGATCAGTCTTTTTGTTTAGGATACTTGCCACTAAAGAAGCACAAGCTCCCGTTCCACAGGCCAAAGTTTCTCCTACTCCTCTTTCCCATACTCTGAAGTTTACTTCTTTCCGGTTTAAAACTTGGATAAATTCTACATTAGTTTTTTGGGGGAAGAGGGGATGATTTTCAATTTGCGGTCCAATTTCACTTACTGCTACAGATTTTACATCATCAGTAAAGATTATACAATGAGGGTTGCCCATAGAAACACAGGTAATTTTAAAAATTTGCTTAGGATTTACCTTTAATGTTTCATCTATAACTGTAGGAGAATCTTCTCCTATCATTGGTATTTCTCTTCTTCTCAATTTAGGAATACCCATATCTACCTTAATTCCGGAGACTTTTTTATTTACAATTATTAATTCAGGAATTATTATGCCGGCTAAGGTTTCTACTGTAAATTTACTTTTAGTAACTATTTTATTTTCATAAACATATTTAGCAAAACACCTGATGCCATTTCCACACATCTCTGCTTCGCTACCGTCAAAATTAAAAATTCTCATTCGTAGATCAGCCTTAGAAGAGGGAAGGATAAGTATTAATCCATCTGCTCCAATTCCAAAGTTGCGGTTACATAATTTTTTGGCAAAAGAAGATAGGAAAGATTTATCATCTAGTAATTTATTTAAGCAATCTACTAAAATAAAGTTATTTCCCAACCCCTGCATTTTTACAAAATTTATGATCATGTTTTTTCCTTCTTTACTATATACTATATACTCGATACTCGATACTATCTTATCTTCTTGCTCTTGGTTCCTGACTTCTATTTTAAATATTCAATACATCTTTCATTTCATAAAAACCCGCAGGTTTACCTTCCATAAATTTTATAGCCTGGATGGTTCCATAAGCAAAGGTATCCCGACTATGGGCTTTATGAGTAAGTTCTAATCTTTCCCCTAAGGAAGTGAAGATCACGGTATGTTCTCCGGTAATATCGCCGCCTCTAATAGAATGAATGCCAATCTCTCCTCTTTTTCTTTCTCCGATCATTCCCTCTCTGCCATAGATGGTCACTTCATCTAAATTTACATTTTTTACTTTAGCAATTTCTTGAGCTAACTTTTTAGCTGTGCCACTAGGGGCATCTTTTTTAAAACGGTGATGGGTTTCAATGATTTCTATATCATAATTATCATCCAAGGCTGCAGCAGTTTCGGCAACAAGTTTGAAGAGTAAATTTACTCCTAAGGACATATTTGGGGAGAGGAGAAATGGAATATTTTTAGCTAATTTATTAATTTTTTTAATTTCTTCCGAGGCGAATCCAGTAGTTCCCATAATCATCGCTTTTTTATATTTAGAGACAGTTTCTAAATGTTGAAGAGATACTTTAGGGTTAGTGAATTCAACCACCTGAGCAGTGTCCTGAATAATTTTTTCTAAATTATCTCCAATAATTATTTCTGTTTTCCCTAGGCCAACTGTTATTCCCCAATCTTTTCCGATATTAGGATGAATAGGGGATTCAATTATCCCTACTAACTTCATATCATCATTTTGGTAAATTAATTGAGCAACTTTTGAACCCATCTTTCCACAACCGCCGCATACTATCACTTTAATCATAATCTTACCCCTCCAGTAAACCAAATTTAATTAAATCTGCTTTTAATTTTAATAGGTTATTTTCACTCATAGGAGACATAGGTAAACGTAAACCACCAGAAGGTAGTCCCATCAATTGAGCACTGGTTTTTACTG
>Ga0315289_10004779_pt1 | contig 20165 bp, 15 predicted proteins | sample YL17G11_40_MG_FD_203452 | JGI IMG/M metagenome (GOLD analysis project Ga0315289, IMG submission 203452) | Sediment microbial communities from Yellowstone Lake, YNP, Wyoming, USA - YL17G11_40 | ecosystem: Environmental > Aquatic > Freshwater > Lake > Sediment | place: USA: Wyoming | collected... | reverse complement strand
CACCTTGTCCAACAGGACCAGCGCGGTCTGGCGCAACTGATCGACCGTCAGTCTCATGCCCATCGCGAACTCGGCGTTGTCCTCGAAGAGGCTGTTGCACCAGGTCGGGCCGCGTCCATCCTTGCGGGTGGTATAAGGCGTCGTCGGCAGGTTGCCGCCGTAGATCGACGAGCAGCCGGTCGCGTTGCCGATGTACGCGCGGTCACCGAACAATTGCGTCAGCAGCTTGACATAGGCCGTCTCGCCGCAGCCGGCGCAGGCGCCGGAATACTCGAACAGCGGCTGAATCAACTGGCTACCCTTGACCGTGTTCGCCTTGAACAAAGCTGGGTTCGTATTGGGGATCGAAAGGAAGAACGCGTAATTCTTCCGTTCGCGCTCGCGAATCGGCTCCTGCATTTCCATGTTGATGGCCTTGCGGCCGGTCGGCTGCTTGTCCGGGCCTTTTTCGATGCCCGGGCACGTCTGCACGCAGGCTCCGCAGCCGGTACAATCTTCCGGCGCGACCTGCACGGTGAACTTCATACCTTTGAATTCCTTACCCTTGGCGTCGATGCTTCGGAACTCCGCCGGAGCGCCCGCCAGCGCCTTCGGGTCGTAGTCTTTGATGCGAATGGTCGCATGGGGGCAGACCAGCGAGCACATGCCGCACTGGAGGCACAACTCCGGCTGCCAGATCGGAATATTTACCGCGATGTTGCGTTTCTCGAACTGGGTCGTGCCCACCGGGAACCGGCCGTCCACGGGGAACTTGCTGACGGGTACGGCGTCGCCGCGCATCGCCATCAGCTCGGCCGTCACCTCTTGGACGAACTTCGGCGCCTCGGGCGGCACCACCGGCGGCAGCTTGATCTTGCTCGTGACCTTGCCCGGCACCTTGACCTCGTACGCACGGTCGATGGCCTTGTCCACCGCCGCGTTGTTCATCTCGATGACCTTCTCGCCCCGCTTGCCGTAGGTCTTGCGAATGGCGTCCTTGATGGCCCTGAGCGCCTGATCGAGCGGGAGGATGTTGCTGATCTTGAAGAACGCCGTCTGCATGATCACATTGATGCGGGCGCCCAGCCCCAGTTCCTGGGCCAGCGAGATCGCGTCGATCACGTAGAACTTGAGTTTCTTATCGATGATCTGCTTCTGCACTTCCTGCGGCAGCGTGTCCCAGACGTTGTCGGGGCCGTGGAAGCTCGTCAGCAGGAAAGTCCCGCCCTTGGCGGCCGCAGACAACATGTCGTACTTTTCGAGGAAGCTCGGATTGTGGCACGCGACGAAGTCCGCCTGGTTGATCAAGTACGGCCGCTGGATGGGCTTCTTGCCGAACCGCAGGTGCGAGACCGTCATGGTCCCGGCCTTGCGGGAATCGTACACGAAATACGCCTGGGCGTAGTTGTCCGTCAGCTCGCCGATGATCTTGATGGAGTTGCGGTTGGCGCCGACGGTGCCGTCGGAGCCCAGCCCGTAGAACATCGCGCGGTACATCCCCTCGGCGGGAATCTGGAACGATTCGTCGACGTCGAGGCTCGTATGCGTCACATCGTCATTGATGCCGACCGTGAAGCCTCTCTTGGGCTTGGCGGCGTCGAGATTGTCAAAGACCGCCTTGACCATCGCGGGCGTAAACTCCTTCGAGCCCAGACCATAGCGTCCGCCGACGATCACGGGATACTTGTCGAACGGGGCGATGCCGTCCGCCATCGCCTCGCCGGCCGCGGTGCGAATGTCGAGGTACAGCGGCTCGCCCAGCGCGCCGGGCTCCTTCGTCCGGTCCAGCACGGCGATCTTCTTGACCGTCTTGGGCAGCACGGCCATGAAATGCTTCGTACTGAACGGCCGGTACAGCCGGACCTTCAACACGCCGACCTTCGCGCCTTTCGAATTCAGGTACTGGACCGTCTCGTGGGTCGTGTCGGCGCCGCTGCCCATGAGGATGATCACCTTCTCGGCATCCGGCGCCCCGACGTAGTCGAATAGCTTATATTGCCGACCGACAATCTTGGCGAACTTGTTCATCGCCTCTTCGACGATCTTCGGCGTGGCCAGATAGAACGGATTGCACGTCTCGCGGCCCTGGAAATAGACGTCCGGGTTCTGGGCCGTGCCGCCCATGACGGGCCGGTCCGGCGTCAGCGCCCGGGCCCGGTGCTGGGCCACCAGATCGTCGTCGATCATCGCGTGCATATCGTCGGGCGTCAGCTCCTCGATCTTCTGCTCCTCGTGGCTCGTGCGGAACCCGTCGAAGAAGTGCAGGAACGGCACCCGCGAGGCCAGCGTCGCCTGCTGCGCGATCAACGCGAAATCCATCGCCTCCTGCACGCTGCACGAGCAGAGCATCCCAAAGCCCGTCTCGCGGCAGGTCATCACGTCCGAGTGGTCACCGAAGATCGACAGGGCATGAACCGCCAGTGAACGGGCGGTGACATGAAATACCGTGGGCAACAGCTCGCCCGCGATCTTGTACATATTGGGAATCATCAGCAGCAGGCCCTGCGAGGCCGTGAACGTGGTCGTCAAGGCCCCCGCCGCCAACGCGCCATGAACGGCGCCCGCCGCTCCGCCTTCCGACTGCATTTCGGTGACCGAGGGGACGGTGCCCCAGATGTTCTTCTCGCCCTTGGCGGTCTTGGCGTCCGCAATCTCGCCCAAGGGCGAGCTGGGCGTGATCGGATAAATCGCAATGACTTCATTCGTCGCATGGGCAACATGGGCCGCTGCCCCGTTTCCGTCCGTCGTCACCATCTTACGCTTCATAAGCTCTCCAAATTCTGTAAGGACCGAATACCAAACGACTTATCTCAAAAAAATCCCCTCGCAGATGGCCTTTCAAACCTGTCCTGTGTGCGGGTCCGCGCAAGAGCCGGTCCTCCTTGTCTTCACGCAAACCCAGGCATGCGAAGAAATCGTATTTATACAGCCTCGCGCCGCCTCAGGCAATACAAATTTCACCCACCCCAAGGGGGTATTTCGACTGCTGGCGCACTGGAGAGTCGCCACGCCCATAGATTGCTTCGCTCCGCTCGCCATGACATTCCGTGCCCGTGTATGTCATTGCGAGGAGCGCAGCGACGAAGCAATCTCAACCCTACAGCCCGAGACTTGCGAAATATGGTGCTTGCCCGCAACTATTGGTCTATACCAAAAGCTTCCATCCACCTGTCCGTCTCGCCCTCGGACAGGCCTTCTCGTTTCTCCTGGGGCTCGGGCTTTCGCGGCCTGCCGCGCTTCAACTCCCGGCGCACCTGCTCCCAGAACTCCTCGGACTTGACCGCCGCGGCCTTTCGCACCGCCGCCGCCTTCCGCAGACGGCGGTCGCTGCTGACCACCGTCAGCCGCCGGGGAGAGGTGTTCGCTTTGAGCCTTTCCTCGATCACGCTGTCCGCATCGCGGTTGAAGCCGGCGAAGATGATCTCGGGATCGATGATGGTGTCGAACTCGCTTCGATCCGCGGGTCCCGCGCCGTCGAAGACCACCTGCCCCGGCTCGCCGGTCAGGGCGAAATAGCGGCTCAAGGCCCGACAGAGCTCCAGTTCCGTCGTGATCTCCCGCTCCTCCAGCGTCTGCCGCAGCGCCCACAACAGGTTGTCCCCATCAATGATCGTCATATCTCCCACACCCGCCGCAATAACCGAGGACAATTCCGAAATCAGTTCGCTACGCTACCATAGCGTGCCGGCACATCCTTTGTTCGCGTTCCGGCGGGCAGATTATCGCGCATTGCACCGCAGCCGTCCACCCTCAATTCTTCACGACGATCTCGTAACGAAGCTCCTCCCTTTTCTCGCCGCCGGGCCGAGCGGGCGACTCGAGCACCGCCGTCGCTCCGGTCCGCGAGTAGCGAAACGCCTCGCCGCTAATCGGGTCCTTGGGTATAGAGACCTCTGTGACCTCGGCCAGCGTCTGCGGCAATTGCCCCTTGTTTGAGCCCGCGTACGAGCGGATCGCCTCAACGGACTGCAGGATAGCCAAGTCACGGTCTAATCGCTTCCCCAGAACCAGCAGCGGATCATAGCTTGCTTTCGACTCGGCCGGCAACAGGGACGATGTGGCCCCCGTCTCCCCCTCGATGCACTTCTCCGCATCCACCAGCGGCCTGGGCAGAGCCGCCAAGGCGGCATACAGGTTCGGTGCGCCATCCATCTGAACCCATTGTTCGACTTCCCGGAGCGTCATGGCGGTTGCACCGATGCCATACAAGCACCCCATCATGGTCGGGGTTTGCCCCACGTGCCTGGCCATCCCAAACCCCGTCTGCAGGGCCAGGATCGCCCCCTCATACTCGCCACGTGAGACCTCCAACCTGGCCCACAACCGGATGCCGAATGCAAGCTCGCGAAACGCTTTGAGGCCCGCCACCTCTTTCTCTTCAGACTCTGCGGCCGACCAGTTGCACTGCCGGCACTTCACCGCCTGGGTCGCACATCGCAGGCTTTCGCGGTATGGCTTCAGCACCTGCTTGGCCTGGTCCTTCGGCAACTTATCAATCGGCATTTGCAGGTATTGCTGGACCTGGTCGGCGGCGGCCTTACCCGGCAGCAGCTTGACCGCTTTGTCGTACAGCGCGGCCGCATCGCCGTCCGTCAGCGACGCGGCCGGCGGGAGCAACACGTATTTCCCCACCTCGGCGGACGCCTTCTGGGGGCAAATCACCAGTTTCGCCTCCCGCCCCAGAGCAGACCCGCAGACCGGCCCCAGAACAACGGCCCAAGCCGCAATCCCAACCGCCCAACGTTCACGAACACCCACCATGGTCTTTCCCTCCACAAGAGCTGGTTCGGTTTCGCTTGTCGATCTCCGCCTGTCAGAAGCCAAGTGCCGCATATCCGTAATGCCGAACTCATACACATAGACGCTTCGGCCTGCGCCCAGATCACTATGTCAGCGTGACAGTTCATGTTTCCCGCAGATTGGAAGGGCGGTCGGAGCGGTCCACCATCAGTTCTTCATGGTGATCTCATAGCGGATGGCGTCCTTGGCGTCGCCGCCGGTCGGCGCAGGCGATTCCAGCACGGCCGTCGCTCCGGTCCGCGTGTAGCGGAACATCTGACCGCTCATCGGATCCTTGGGCAGGGAGACCTCCGTGATCTCGGCCAGCGTCGGCGGCAACTGCCCGCCGTGCGAGGCCGCATACGAACGAATCGCTTCCACGCCCTGGAGAGCCGCCAGATCGACCTCCAGGCGTTTCGCGAGGAGCCGCACGCCATCCGACGGCGTCATCTTCTCGAACGGCGCGCCGCCGAGCCTCACCGACGACTCCGCTGCCACTGCTTTCTTCTCGCTCTCTATCACCTTTTCCACATCCGTGAACGGTTTGGGCAGGGCCGCCAAGGCAGCATACAGGTTCGGCGCCTCCGGGGCCTGTATGAACTCGCCCACCTCTCGGCCCATCGCCGCGGTTATCGAGATCCCTGTCGCAAACTGTGCCAGAGTCGGAACCTGCGTGAAGTGCCTGCTCATTCCGAAGCCTATCTGCAGGGCAAGAATCGCCCCCTCATAGTTCTCCTGCGCGATCTCAGACCGCGCCCACAGCCGGAGAGCGGAACGCAATCTCATATATTCGTTGGCGTGCGCCACCGGTTTCCCGGGCGTCCAGGCCGGCCACTTGCATTCTCGACACTTGATCGCCTGCGCCACGCACTTGAAACTCTCGACGTACTGCGTCAACGCCTTTTCCACCTCGTCTATCGGCAACTGCTCGGTCGGCATTTTCAGCCATTTCTGGATCTGGTCGTCCATCGCCCTGCCCGGCAGGGCCTTGACCGCCTTGTCATACAACGGCACCGCATCGCCCTCGGTCAGCGACGCGGCCGCCGGGAGCAACGCGAATCTCCCCACCTCCGCAGCCGCCTTCTGGGGACGCACCACCAGCTTCACATCCCGCCCGAAGACAGGCACACCGGCCAGACCCAAGCCAACCACCCAGACGAGAGTCGCCGCCGCCAAGGTACTTCGCAAACGCGCCATCGTTCTTCCTCCCAAAGACCCGCTGATATCTCTTGCCGTCCACGGCCGCCTCTTCCACCCCGCATTGCGGCGGCCCCTATTACAATGGACGTGCGGCGCGGCGAAAACAATCACCAAAAATGGAACCCGGCCGGGCAAACTCCGGGGAAGAGTCATCGGCACGTGGTTTTAAGCAGTCCCGCGATCTGCTCAACAAAGACCTCGGCCTGCGGCATCCAGGCGCGGACCTGTGCTTCCTGGAACTGCACAAAATCCACGTAGTCACCCTCTTGGCGGCGTTCAAAAAGGTCGTTGAAGATTCGCGCGGCGTCCCTGCCGATCCTGCCCGTTCTCACAAAATGTTGGTTGAGGAGACTTCGCATACCCGTGTGTCTTGACGAGGACAGATCTTCTTGCGTCAGGAGTGCCGAGACGGCGTAGAAGCAGGCCTAGTAGAGCCGGTTTACGCATGGATTCCACCGTCGGGCATCAGCCAGGATGCGAGCGTCCTCCAAGGACTCACGTGCCCTCTGCAACCGATACGCAACGAGATCTCTGCTCGCTTCGGTCACAGCGTGATACCTTCAAGCTCGACGTTCTGGTGAAAAGGGGTATTGCAGAGAGGTTGATTATCCCACTCCTTTCGGCTCCGCACTATCGACGAGAGCACCTGACCGGATTCCCATTCGACTTCGTATAACCGGTGCCGAATCCTGTCGACACGGCCATCGTCCACGGCCCCCTCCACCAGGATCAGGAAGTCCCAATCCGATCCGGCCCCCGAATCGTCGCGTGCGCGAGATCCATAAAGAATGATCTCCGCGTCAGGCTCTACCTCGGCCACGACCCGTTTGACCTGCTTTAGCAAGGCATTTCGTTCCATACTCACGACCCCTGTCTTCCATCTGCCGTCGCTATCCGCTGCCCGAGAGGCGTCTTGAGGAACTTGCCAAACTCAAAGAGGGCTTAGTCCACCCCTCTGTCGGGCACTCGCATGGCCATGACACCTCCGCGAACGCACACAATGGCTACTGCAAACCGCTACACCTGATCGCCTTCGAAGCGCACTTCGCCGCCGACGATGGTTTTCTCGACTTTGCTGTGGATCTTCCAGCCATGATAGGGGCAGTTGCGGCTCTTGGAGATGAACTTGCTCACGTCGATCTGCCATTCGGCATTCGGGTCGATGATCGCGACATCGCCCTGCTTGCCGCGGGTGAGTGTCCCCTTGTCGATGCCGATGATGCGGGCGGGATTGACCGTCATCAGCCGGATCAGACCGGGCCAGTCGAGGACCTTGGGCTCGATCAGAGCCCTGACGTAAAGCCCTAAGGCGCACTCCAGGCTCGCAATTCCAAAAGGCGCTGCCAGAAACTCCAACTCCTTCTCGCTTTGCAGGTGCGGCGCATGATCGGTTGCCAAGGCATCCACCAAGCCCTCGCGGATAGCCTCTTTCAGAGCCTCCACGTCCTTTTGCCCCCGCAGAGGCGGGCTGACTTTGTAGTTCGTATCGTACGTGGAGCAGCACTCCTCCGTCAGCAGCAGATGGTGCGGCGTGACCTCGCAGGAAACCGGCAGGGAGTCTCTCTTTGCCTGCCGGATCAACTCGACCGAGCCCGCCGTGGAAATATGCTGGGCATGGTAGCATATTTGCGTCTTTCGGACCAGTTGGATGTCCCGCCAGAGCATCGATTCTTCCGCCAGGGCATCCATGCCGGGCAGGCCCAGGATCGTGGAGCAGTAGCCCGCGTTCATCACTCCGTCGCCGGCAAGGCTGTTGTCCTGGCAATGCTGGGCAAGAACCACGTCGAACATCTTGGCGTATTTCATCGCCCGCAGCATGACGGCGGAATTCTGCACCCCGTTGCCGTCGTCGGTGAAGCCGCGTGCTCCCGCTTCCGCCATCAGGCCCATCTCGGCCAATTCGACCCCCTCGCGTTTCTTCGTGATGGCGCCCATGACGTACACGTGCGTCTTACGGGTCTGGCGGCCCTTGCGGTGGACATACTCGACATCGGTCTCGCTCTCGATGGCCGGGTTCGTGTTCGGCATGCAGACGACCGAGGTGAAGCCGGCCGCCACCGCCGCCGTAGAGCCGCTGGCGATCGTCTCCTCCTCCTCGTCACCGGGATCACGGAAATGGACATGAATATCGATCAGGCCGGGCGTCACCAGCTTGCCGGTGGCGTCGATGACCCGCGCCACGGACTTCTCGACGGCCTCATCGAAGTGGCCCACCTCGGCTACCTTGCCGTCGGCGATCAGAACGTCACACGTCTTATCGAGTTGATTCGCCGGATCGATAACCCGGCCGTTCTTGATTAAGAGCGGACCCGCCATAGCGCACCTTTGCCTGTGCCAATGCCATTGCCAACCAGCACACTCATACCAAAAACGCAGGCCGAAGGAAAGCGATTTCTTCGTAGGGCGAGCGTCCCCGCTTACCCAAAAGACGTCGTGCGGGGACGCACGACCTACGAAGAGATGCATACCCTGCTCGGTCGTTGAACATAGGGTTGATCTTAGCGTGCGAGATCCGGCGGGACCTGTTCTCACGCGTTTCTTGGAGGCTAATTGTTAGGCTGTGAAGATGGATCGCGTGGCTTGCCGGAGGCGAGCCATTGGGAGGCCAGGATCGCCAGGTCGGCGAAATCGACGCGGCCGTCGCCGTTGAGGTCCGCCGTGAGCTTGGCCTGGCCGCCGGTCGCGGTGTAGGTCCAGACGTGTTTCGCTTTGTAGACGCCGGGCTGCGTGGCGGTGTTGTTCTGCCGCTCCATCCACGTTGTTGTGACGTTCAGATCGTCGATTTCCACCACCACGTAACCCCAGCGATCTTCGACGTGGTAGAGTTGCAGCGGATAGAAGTCGCCGTTGTCCCCGTCGTAGGGAGGCATCCAGGAATAGGACGGAGCCCCGGCGGTCGCCACGATAAGCTGGTGAACGTCATTGTTCGGGTTCCCGTCGCCGTCATCGACACGTGCGTGATCGTAATAATGATCGTGGCCGCAGGTATACAGGCGGGCTCCGGCGGACATGAGGCTGCGCCACAGCGCATCACGCCGGTCCGGGTAGGCATCCAGGCAATCCGAGTGAAAGGTTCGAAAGGCCGGCTCATGGCCGAAGGCAAACACATGCGGCTTCATATTGGCGTGAAGCTGGGCATCAAGCCACGACTGGTTCACGGAATGGACGGCGTGGTGTCCCATTCCGGCGTATTCGTCCAAGGCGACCACCAGGACATTCTTGTGGGCTACGGCATACGACATGTACTTTTCGCCGGCCGGGCCATTGTCCGGGAGCTTCAGCTCCGGGTGCTTGTCACTGCCGAACACGTTGAGCCACCGCAGCGCGTAGTTGTCCTTCGGATTGGGCGGCTCATTGGGCTCGGCGCGCCACATGTCGCCCACCTCATGGTTGCCCCGACAGACGTAGACGCCGACCCCGGCGTTGTAGAGCGGCCTCACGACCGCGACCCAATTCCATAACTGTGTCTCAAACTTATCCGGGGGAACCCCTGCGCCATAGACCAGGTCCCCGGCAAACACGAGGAACTCGGCGTTCCAGCGCAGGGTCTCCTGGACCATCTCCGCGAGGATCGGATCGTTGACGCCGGTGGTAAGACTGCCCCGGCTGTCACAGGTAATGATGAAACGCCAGGGCTCGGCCGCAGCGGCATGCACGGCCCCCGCCAGACAGATAGCCAGAAAAAGTACGAAGGACCGAAACTCCGGGGAAATCCGAAATCCGAACCACCAAATCCGAAACAAATCCGAAACCCAAAGCTCAAATGACCCAAACGCTGGCGCCAGGCCAGAGTCCCGTTTTGGATTTTGGTTTTTGGACATTTGAATTTGTTTCGGATTTCGGATTTGGAATTGCGGGCTTCCGCTTCCAGGCAGCTTACTTCGTTACGTTGCTGGCATACCAGTCCGCCGTACGATTGATGCGTTCGAGCAGTTCCGCCACGTCAAGCTTATCGATGGTGCCGTCCCCATTGATGTCCCCGATGAGATACGCCTGCGGCGATTTTCGCTCCGTCATCAGATTGTTCCTGAGAATCGTGAAATCCTGATCGTTTACGATGCCGTCACCGTTGAGATCGTACCAGAGGATATTCTCACCGCGGGGCTTCTCCTCGACGCTCCACGCCAAGGCGTACTGCTCGCCGGCCAGCGCCGGAGTTGGCCCGCCGAGATTGGCGTAGGTAACGACGAGCTTGTATTGGGTGCACCCGGCCAGCGCGCCGAACGAGACGTGCTCCACGTTATCCAGCCGGGAGTCGCTGTAGTCCAGCAGAACGTCCCCGCTCGGATTCGCCGGATTCACCGCCCACACTTCGAGCCGAAGGTCGTTGTCCTTTTCGGACAAGTGCTCAAAGGGATATTGATCGCTGTAGTGGCGGTTCCAGGTCAGCGTGGCGGTGAGCACTTTGTCGGCCGGTTCCTGGACCGTAATCCGGTATACCTGCTGAAGAGTCCGCCCGGCCTCGAGCTGATTGAAATCCCATCCCGCCTTCGCCACGTCACCCGGCTTGCCCCGCCCGGCCGTCAGAAGCCGGTACGCATGGACGGCATCCACCACGCCGGCCCCTTGCACATAGTCGAGCGGCACCTCGTGGTCGTCGTCGGTCGTCAGTCGTCCCTTATGCCAGTACGGCAGCTTCGTGGCCGAGCTCATCAAAATCGCCTTCAGCACGCAGTTGCCGCCGTTGGGCGAAACGGCCAATTGCAGATTCTCATCCTCTTTGGCGGCCTGAACGAGCAGGCCCACCACCCCGGCGGCCACGGGCGTCGAGAAGCTCGACCAGTTGCCGGCCATCGCGTAGCCGTCATTGCTGTCAGCGGCCGCGACGAGGCAGTTCCCGGGAGCGATGATGTCGGGCTTGCAGCGGCCGTCGTCCGTGGGGCCCGCGCTCGACTCTTGCGGGTACGCCAGGCCGAAGTGCGAGAGCTTCGTCACGGGATCCACCGCACTGACGGAGCTGACCACGCCGACGCCAATCGAGTTGGCCCCGGCGCCCGGATAGAACGGCGGCTCGGAGGAGTTCAATCCATTGCCGATGCTGGCCACAAAGACCAGACCCTGGTGCTCGATCAGGGCCTCGATGCCGCGCGTCCACCAGTCTTCCAGTTCCGTGCCGAAGCTCGCGGTCGCCACATCCACTTTCGGCGCATTCTGCGGATACACGTGCTGTGCCAGGAAGTAGTACAACTCGTAGACGTGTCCCTCGGCGGCCGGGACGGCCCCCTGGTACAGAAATGAATCCAGGTACGGCGTGCCCCCGTCCGGGTCGTCGCCGAACAGGATCGAGCAGACGGCGGTCGAATGGGTAGATTCCCGCGCCGTCAAGGTCTGGGCGTCATGGAACTGCAAATCGGCATTGCGGAAACAGGAATGTTTCAGACTCGGCTGGTAATCGTTCTGCGGATTGCCGTTGACATACGTGAGGCTTCGGCAGACCACACCAAGCCGCACTCCAGCGCCGGTCAGATTTGGATCGGTCTGCCGCAAGGCGTAGATGCCCGCCCAGTTGAGGGCTTGCGGTTGGGGGGCGACGCCGCCGCTCTCCGGGGCGGCCACAGCAACAGACCCTCCCACAAGGGCTACGACCCATAATGACGAGATCAGAATTGCCGCTTTTCCCATCATCCCCAACACACCGATCCCCAACGTGATGCAGGTGCCCCCGGCACGCTGCGATTGGGACCCCAAAGACGCGTCTTACCGCGTTCGGGAACCCAGTCCCCCAGTTACCGACCTCCGTTGCCGATGGTCTCCGTCCGTGAAGCAACTGGGCTTATGATAGCAGAAAACCATCCTGTTTTCAAGAAAAATCCGCGTTTCGGCCGTAGGATACCACGGCGGCCAATACTGGTAAAGCAGATTCTTGGAACTACGCGTGCAGAGCTTGCCTTACCGGACGCCCGCCGCTATACTCTGTGGAAATCGTCGGGCGTGGGACGGTTGCGCGGCTCGTCTCGTGGGACGGTTGGCCCCGCCTCCGCGGGGCCAGGCTCCCCCTCCGAAGGCAGGGGTCAAACGGCACCGGCACCGCTCCACGATTAACGCAACCGTAACGAGCGTCGCAACCCTTGGACGATGGACGAATTGATATGAAGGTAATTCTGAACGCCGGACAGATCGAGCGGGCTCTGGGTCATTTGGCCGACCAGATCGCCGGCTCGCCGACCCCTCGGCAAGGCCGCCGAACATCGCCCGATAATGAATTGGCCATCATCGGCATCCGCAGCCGGGGCGAGATCCTGGCCCAGCGGCTCGCCGACCGTCTGTCGCAAAAGCTGAACCGGCCCGTTCCCTGCGGTACCCTGGACATCACGCTCTACCGCGATGATCTGAACGCCCCACACAGCGGCAGCCAACCTCAGGTCCGCACGACCGAGATCGGTTTTGACATCGATGGCAAGATCATCATCCTGGTCGATGATGTGCTCTATACGGGCCGCTCGGCCCGGGCGGCCATGGACGCCCTGATCGACCTGGGCCGCCCCAAGGCCATCCGCCTCGCGGTCCTGGTCGAGAGGGCGGGACGCGAACTGCCCATTCAGGCGGACTACTGCGGCTACAAGGCCGAAGTCCGGCCCGAGCAGTCTGTTCAAGTGAATCTCGTCGAGTCGGATGGAAAGGACGAAGTCATAGTTGCGGATTGATGTATGTCGATCATCCATAGAGCCAAGCCATTCAAGTGGCAGCGTAAGCACCTGATCGGGCTGCGGGATCTGAGTGTAGAGGAGATCAACTACATCCTCGATACGGCCCAGGGCTTCGAGGAGATCAGCACCCGCTCGGTGAAGAAGGCCCCGCCCTTGCGCGGCAAGGTCGTCGTCAACCTCTTTTTCGAGGACAGCACGCGGACCCGCAACAGCTTCACCCTGGCCGCCAACCGGCTCAGCGCCGACGTCATCGAATTCACGCAGAAGACCAGCTCTGTCAGCAAGGGCGAGACCCTGCTCGACACCGCGCGCAACCTGGAAGCGATGGGAATCGACATCGTCGTGATCCGCCATAGTGCGGCGGGCGCCCCGATGTTCCTGAGCCGGAACATCAAGGCTTGCGTCGTCAACGCGGGTGACGGTTTCTGCGAGCACCCGACCCAGGGCCTGCTCGACGTGTACACGATCCGCCAGGCAAGGGGCTCGCTGGCAGGGCTCAAGATCGCGATCGTCGGCGATATCGCTCATTCCCGGGTCGCTCGCAGCGACATGTGGGCCATGACCAAGCTGGGCGCGGAAGTCACATTCGTGGGCCCCCCCACCCTGATGCCCGCCGAGGTCGGCCGGCTCCCGGTCAAGGTCAGCTACAGCCTCGACAGAGTGATCGAGCAGGTGGACGTCATCAACATGCTCCGCATCCAGTTCGAACGGCTGGGCGGCAGTCCCTTCCCCTCGACCCGGGAATACTCGCGTTACTTCGGCCTGACAGGGGAGCGGATGAAGCGGGCCAAGCCGGACATTCTCGTGATGCACCCCGGCCCGATCAATCGCGGCCTGGAAATGGAAAGCGAAGTCGCCGACGGCCGCAACAGCGTCATCCTCCGCCAAGTCGCCAACGGCTTGGCCATCCGTATGGCGGTCCTCTTCCTCGTCAACCAAGCCGCCATGGAAACACCGGTCTGACGGACGTCTTTTCGGGAGTCATGATTTTTCTTTGGCCCCCGGCGTCCATACTACATGGGTAGATGGTTGACCGGCAGCCATCCGGCGGAAACCTATTGAAGTAGCGAAGGGAGAAGTCCAATGAAAGCCACACCAAGGATCGCACTTGCCCTGACCCTGCTCGCGACCATCGGCTCGCCCATCCAGGGAGCACAGAAGATCGATCTGCGATTCCGCCCGACGCCTGCGGACAAGCAGACCCTGCGCGTGACCTCCACACTGGATATGTCGGTGAAAATGGGCGCGCAACAGCAGGACCTTACGAACACCATGACGATCACCGTGGCGTTTGAGCCTGCCGAGACCACCGCCGACGGAACGGTCTTGGTCCGAGTTCGCTTCGTGGCCATCCGCCAGAAAGGGGGGATGAAAGGGGCCGGGCCGGGGGTCGAATACGACTCCACGAAGCCCGCGGACCCGGGCGATCCGGTGGCCGGACACTATTCCGCCTTCATTGGCGCGAGTTTCCCAATCCAGGTGTCGCCGCGCGGCGAGATTGTGGAGATGGGGACGGACGAGCTCTTCCTGGCGGTCGCCGGCAACCTCATGGAGCAAGAGGACAAGATGATGCGGGAGAGGCTCAAAGAGCGTGCGGATCAGGCCATCGAGCGCACGAATCAACGGTTCGGCTCACGGGAGGGACGAAAGCAGGCCCTCAAGAAACAGCTGGAGGCATTCCCGCTGCTGAACGCGAAGGCCATCCAGGGCCTGCTGGAGACCGTCATCGTCCGCTTCCCGAAGGACCCGGTGCCGACCGGCAGCAGTTGGGAAGCCTCGATTACCCCTCTTTCCTCCATGCCGTTCGAGATGACCGCCGCTCATGTGCTCAAGGCCATGACGCCGGACACCGGCATCATTGAAGTCAAGGGCCAAAGGACCATGCAGGACCCGCCCATCGTCTCCCAGACGGGCCCGGCCCAGACGAGCATGAAACTGGCCGGCACCTATACGGCGACTGCCCAGGTCGATCCCAGGACCGGCCTGCTGCTCAGCAAACAGGCCCAGATGAAATTCACCGGCGAAACCCAATCCCCCACCCCCCAGGCGAAGCCGGAAACCATGCAGACCACAATGGAAGGAACAACGACAGTGGAGGCAGTTGAATAATCGCGCTTCGGCCGGCCGGTCCCGTTCCTCCTCAACTCGGTTTCCGCCGGGACCACCGCGGCTGCAACTTGAAACCGAGGTCCAGCATCCCTTTCGCAGGCTCGCGGGGGCCGGTCTCGAACGGATCGCCGGTGTCCGCCATCCATTTCTTCAGGCGTGCCTCCAACTGCTGCTGAACGTCGGCGAACTTGGGATTCCCCGCCAGATTGCTGAGCTCATAGGGATCGTTCTGGCGGTCGAACAGGATCGGCTCGTGATCGTCGCGCTTGTTCCACCGGGCATAGACCCAGCGCTCGGTGCGGACCCCACGCCAAAAGCCGGTCCACCTCTCGCGGTCGGGCCAGCCCGTCCCCATGTTCATCAGGTAGACGGAATCGGGCAACGCCCCGCCGCTCTTGCCGGTGACAACGTGGGCCAGATCGTGCCCCTGCACACCCGCGGGGATTGCCACGCCGCAAAGGGCCAGCAGCGTGGGCATGACATCCACACTTCCGAATAGCGCGCGGGTCCGCCGCCCGCCCTGGACGATGCGCGGGTAGCGCAGCAGGAACGGAATGTGGACAGACTCTTCATAAGGCGTGGCCTTCGATGCCCGCATAGTGGGGTGCATCCATTTGTCCATCGGCTTGCCGTAACCGTGACTGCTCAAATGATCGCCATGATCGGATGAGAAACAGACGATCGTGTCCTCGGCAATCCCCAGCCGACCCAATGCTTCCAGCAGCCGCCCCATCTGCGCATCAAGTGCAGAGACATTGCCGTAGTACTGAGCGATCTCCCGGCGGGCGAACTCGGCCATCTGCACCGGGACATTGGGCGGCAGATCGACCTTGGCGGGATCGTACGTGTCGAATTCTTTCGGGTATTGCTCGTAAGGCCAGTGCGGCGGCTCCCAGCTCATGACCAGGGCGAAAGGCGAATCCCCCTGTGTCTTGACGTGATTCTCCATGAACCGGATCGTCTCATCGGTCTCCCCTTCCGGGCAGAACTTCTTGATTGTGATCGGCCCGGCTTCGTTGCGGAAGTAAGCAGCCCCGTAGTGCTTATTTGGGCAATTGGAGGCGAACAGGTAATCGAAGCCGTACCGCATCTTCGGCGTATACGGCCCGGTCCCCAAGTGCCACTTGCCCACATATCCAGTGTGATACCCGGCCCCCTTCAGAGCCTGCGCCAGCGTAACCTGGTTATCCCACAGCACATACTCATTGTCCGGCACGCCATTGGCAAATCCGTACTTACCGGTCAGTAGGTTGGCCCGATACGGCGAGCACAAAGGATGATTGGCAAAGGCATTGTCGAAAACCAACCCCTCCGAGGCCAGCCGGTCGAAGCGCGGCGTGCGAACCACCCGGTTGCCGCTGGAACCGAGCGCGCTGTAGCGAAGCTGGTCGGCAAAGACAAACAAGATATTCGGCTTCTTCCCCCCTGCCTCCCCCGCAGCCGACGATCCTCCCCCTGCCCGCCCATAGCCAGTCAGCAGCAAGCCCGCCGACACCGTCCCGGCCCGCCCTAGAAAATCCCGACGGTCCATTTGTCCCTTGCCCTTCCTAACCACATCTCCAGGCTGGCACGTAGAGTAAACCGAGCCACATCGGTCATCGTACTCGTCTGTCGCTGCCTCGGCAAGGTGATTCAGGGTAATCGCAGAGCCCCGAAGATAAGAGCGGGGACAACGTCAACCGAGTGGCAGCGTCAAGGCCGAAGGCCTTGGCGATGGTTCTTGACGCAGGCAATCCGCCATCGCCAAGCTCCGAAGACTCCGTTTGACGCTGCCACCCCACATGGCAAGTTGGCAGCTAAATCAAGCGAACGCCGTGTTGGGAGATCTCGTGGGCCAATGGATCGTTGGGACTGAACCGGTCCGGCGTGAAGGGCTGCGGCTCGATCCGGTCGTCGATCTCCGCTGCCCATCGCATCAAATTGACGCGTTCCTGGAAGAGGTCATCCGAGAAGTCCGGCGATATGACGGCCACATCGATATCGCTCCACGGGCGGGCCGAACCAACCGCCTGAGAGCCATACAAGTAAGCAGCATCGACCCGAAGGCGCTGGCGGACAACAGTCAGGAACCGCTCCACGCTCGCTAACACATCCGCTGCGATTTGAGCCATGCCAACATCCCTCTAATCGCCGCCCGTCGTGAGCGTACGACATGAACAGAATCATCTTCTGAGGACACAATGGCTTCAATGACTCCTGACCTGCGAAGTACGTACCTGACGCCGTCCAGTTGTGTCTCGCCGTCACAAGAATCTGTCCAAAGAAAAGCCGGCGGAGAGGTGCGAGAGCATGGTCTTAGCCCATTCCAGGTTCTTCTTTGGCTCAATTCGATCTGGGGCAATCTGATGGGCCTGCTCGAACAAAGGAATAGCGTCTGCAACGCGATTATGTTTGAGGTGTATGAGTCCTTTGTTATTGAGCGCCATTGCTTTGGCAGCGTCCGACAACTCTTGCGAGAGTGCTTGATCAAATTGCTCCTGCGCCAGTCCATCCAGATCTAAGTGCATGTAAATCGTGCCGTTGCGTATCGCAAATTCAGGGCTCCCATAGCACATTTGCCCGGCCTTGATATCGCATCCGGCACGTGCACAGATCATTGGCACACCCACTCCAATCTCAAAAGCCTTGGCCTCCTCATACGCCACTTTGAGACTCATACTCAATAACTGGCCCGCCAAGCGTTTCGGACCCAAGTCGATCAAAACTCTTCCTTCAGTATAGTCCGCCGCGTATTCTAACAACGTGCAGAGGATTATCCTGTTTCGCATCAAGTCATTGGCGAATCGCTTCGCAGCCGCACCTGCGTCCGTGATGCTCTCACAAAGACTGTCATAGACGGAGGTCTCACCAAAGAGCAGATAGCTCATCGCCCTCGGTGACAAACGAGCCATGGATTGCAGGCGCTCCACCGCTTCTGAGGGTAGTTCGCAGTGGAAGCGACTCAATATATGGGCTCGCAGTGAAGAACTCAGCATGTTTTGAAGATAGGTAGAAGCCAAGAGGATTTTGTAATGAGCTTCCGTATTCAGATGCCTTGCTATCGCAAGAAATCCACTCGTGGAGTTGATTGGTGTCAATATCCCGTGGGTATCCACAAGAATCAATCCCAGTTCCTGTAGTCGCCGTACCGAAGCTTCAATTGCTGTCGTCGATCGGCCAAGGCGCGAACTGATCGCAGGCACAGAGAATGGACCCTCGCCCACTATGCATGCTAATAGTCCCTTGTCGTTTGGCTCTTGTGTGACAATCTGGTTCGCGGCCCCTGGCGATTCGAATCCATCGCGATTCCTGAGTACCCAGTCATGAAGAGCATCCTGAACGAGTTCCAGCAACACCCCTTCTGATTCGAACTCCTTGTAGAAACACGTTGTACGTATACGTTCCTTGAAGGTCAGCACCTTCCGCAGCTTCTCCCCAGGATCGACCAGTTGCTCGTCCGGAATTCTCTTGAAATACATCAATACTTCTGGCTTCGGATCTTCATTCTCCCACCTGCGTTCAATCCGGTTGTATTCTTCTTCTGTTCCTGATTCCGCCTCCCCCGTAGGCTCTCCAAAACGGCGGTGCAATATGCCAACAAATATGGAGGCAGCATCAACATATGGGTTGATGACTTCCTGCGCTCGGCGACTCTTTCCAGGTGGAATATCCTCCCAACCGATCGGCTCCAACAGGAAACCGTTGTCCTTCGCCACCAACCGATTGATACGATCCACGGCATGACGCACAGAACTCCGAGCATCGGCAACATCACCTGGAGAGGCTATGAATACAAGAACCCGCTTGAGATTATTGGCGGTCACGAACACTCCTCTTTTGTAACGGTTGCTTCACGGTCCAATTCTCTCTCCTCGAATACATTCGCTATGTGCCGCGAATCGTCGCCCACAACTTCTTCTCCATCGTACAGGACACAACAGTCTCATGGCCACCGCGCTCATTGTAGGAGCAAGCCGGCGAGAAGGCAAATGGGAATTGGGCCGGTAGTCGGTAGCCAGTGGTCGGCAGCCGGTTGCCAGCTGCCAGCAAGAGCTGCGCTACGCCGCCTCTTCGCGGTCTCATGCCACTGGTCCAAACTTGTCCCCGCCCGGGTAGAGACTGGGAAACGCCAGGGCTCTGGGGGGCAGAGCACCCGGGAACCGGGCAGAGAGACAAAGCCACGATGAGAGGAGGGCATCCGCGTACCGTACTCTCCGTGATCTTGGTGGCTTCGTGTGAAATCAGATCCTCTCGTCACGACCTCGTATTACTCGGATTTCGCTTGACAACTAATAAACGAATTTGTATCATATCAGCATAACTTACAGGAAGTTCGTAAACAGGTGATGAATTCGGAGGGTTGGTCATGGGCGGCGAACCGCGAATTCATGCCGGTCGCCCCGGTAACGAGCAAGCCGGGGGCCCGGCTCGACTGCCGGCCGGCTTGACGCGTCATTTCGTTCCCGGTGCCCACAGCGGGCCTGAGATACACAATTATGCAAAACGAAGCCAATTTGCCGACGCGCCCAAAGATGGGCGCGGGCCGAAGAAGCCACCAGAGGAGTTGCCGCTTGGATCTGTCGCGCCAAACAAACCCAATTCCCGCCGGGGCCGGGTGGGACGAGGCCACAGGCGAGTGGGACGCGGGGCAAATGTGCAAAACGAACCCAATTTGCTGTCGATGGGCAGCGAAGACCATCGCCAAGGCCGGAGGCCTTGACGCTGCCACCCAGGAGGCACGCAAATGCGCAAAACGAACCCAATTCCAGGCGGCCTGGTGGGCCGGGGCCATCGGGTCCCTCCCTCGCCCCTGGGGCCTTTGCCTGCTGAGCGAATCGTGCAAAACGAAGCCAATCCCGGCGGTGCCGGGCGGGACGAGGCCACAGGAGCGCGGGATGCGGGGCAAATGCGTAAAACGAACCCAATTCTCGGCGGCATCAGGTGGCCCAGAGCCATCGAGCCCCTCCCTCACCCCTGGGACCTGTGGCCTCCTGAGCGTATCGTGCAAAACGAAGCCAATTCTCCGGACGGTCCAAACAGCGATAAGGGCTTGAGAGAAAGACAGTTATGAGAGTTCTTCCCGATGCTCTGGTCGCGAAAAACGAAGCCAATGCCCGCCCTGCGAACCGCCGCGGCGGCGCTGGGCGGGATGGGCCCTGTAGCACAGCCGCCCTCGGCTGTGGCATTCAAAGGACCACCCCCGAGGGCGGGCGTGGTACACGTTTGTTCGGGAGCTCAGAAACGCCTGACGGCGTCACTACGAACACGCCCGCCGGCCGGGCGCAATTGTGCAAAACGAACCCAATTTGCCCCGACAGGCAGCCAGAGCCGCCGCAGGAGCCAATCGTGGGTGGTATCCCCAGATGACTGGAGTTTTCGGTCGGGGTTGGTCGATGCTCATGGCAGATGCCAACGGTCTGTCAGACCAAGGGTTGGCTGGCCAGGAGCAAGACTATGCGACCAATCGAAGAC
>Ga0315289_10004778_pt1 | contig 20166 bp, 21 predicted proteins | sample YL17G11_40_MG_FD_203452 | JGI IMG/M metagenome (GOLD analysis project Ga0315289, IMG submission 203452) | Sediment microbial communities from Yellowstone Lake, YNP, Wyoming, USA - YL17G11_40 | ecosystem: Environmental > Aquatic > Freshwater > Lake > Sediment | place: USA: Wyoming | collected... | reverse complement strand
GCCTACGACACGTTCAAGGCCTCCCTGGACGCCCGCCAGGCCGGCCGCCAGGTCGATGCCCGCCGCCTCTTCCAGGAAGGTTCGCAGAAGTTGGCCGATGCCCTCGCGGCCTGGCAGTGGGCGCAGCGCGAGTGGCGCGACCAGGCCCTACGCTTTGAGAAGGAAGACGTGCCGCCGGTGCTCATCGCCATCTACAAAAAGTTCTACGACGAGGCCGTCGCCACAGCCAACGAACTCCAGGCCGTCCGCTCGGGCCTGACGTACGACAACTTGCCGGAGCGGTTCAAGGAAATGTCGCGGCCGGAGATCAAGTAGCGGGGAGATTCGGACGGCAGGGCCACGCGCTTCTGCGCGGCCATGTTCTCGGAATCCCCTTAGGTTCTCATGGCCGGGCCAAGACCGCCACCATTGCCTGTCCGCCGAACCCGCAGGTAATCTTCAGGGCATGGCGGATGTCTCGCCGCCGGGGCGCGAGCGGCGTACAGTCGAGCCGGATCTGGGGGTCGGGGTCCGTCAGGTTCGCAGTCGGCGGCACCAGCCCGCGCTCCATCGCCAGGACGACAAGGACCAACTCGACCGCGGCGGCGGCCCCGAGAAGGTGCCCGTGTGCACCCTTGGTTGACGAAACGCTCACGCCTTCGGCCGCCGGCCCCAGGGCCGACCGGATAGCCAGGGCCTCGGCGGCATCGTTTGCCCGCGTGCCGGTGCCGTGGGCGTGAACGAAGTCGATCGCCGCCGGCACAACGCCGGCGCGGTCCATGGCCTGGCCCATGAGGCGGGCAAGGGTCTCACCGCCGGGTTCCATGTCCATGAGTCCGGAGGTCTGGCACCCCCTCGCCCATCCGCGGACCCAGGCCAAGGGCCGGACTCCGCGGCGGCGGACCGATGCCTCCGACTCCAGCACCAGGACCCCTGCCCCTTCGCCGATGGCAAAGCCGCGCCGCGTGGCCGAAAACGGCCGGACCGACGTGGCGGGGCCGCCTTGCGGCGCCGCCAACACGCCCAGCCGCCGGTACGATCCCAGGATCATCGGATGGAGCGACGCCTCGGCGGCGCCCACCAGCGCCGCGTCGGCCACGCCTCGGCGAATCAGCGTCGCGCCCCAGGCGAGCGCGTGCCCGCCAGAAGCGCACGCTGTGACGGGTGCGCCCAGCGGGCCGGTGAGGCCGAGCCTTGCGGCCACGGTCCGCGCGGCCACGTCGGCCGTGGCCTGAAAGGCGGCGGGCCAGCCATCGTCGCGGGGGTCGGCCGAGTCGGCCAGCGAGAACATGCATCCTTTGCTCAGGCTGAGGACCGTGGCCACGCGGTCGGCGGCAAAGCCGCCGGCGGCCAGGCCGCTGCGAGCCCATGCCTCGTCGGCGGCGGTCACGGCAAACTGGACGGCCCGGTCGCACGACTCGACACCCGGCGGCGAAGCGAAACCGGAGACGGCGGCGCCAGTGGCCTCGGGCAGACCCGCGAGAGGGGGCAGGTAGCGGATCGCGCTTCGGCCCTCGAACACGGCCTCGGCCGCCCCCAGGCCGACGCCGTGAGGCAGGACCAGGCCCAGCCCCGTGATGGCGACGGCCCCGCCGTCAACCATGGCTTCCACGCGTCGCCCCCCCTGCCCCGGCGATCTCGAAGCCCAGGTCGCGGATCAGCTGCAAATCGTCCTCGGCGGGCCGGCCCTTCGTAGTCAGGTAGTTGCCGACCATGCACGAGTCGGCCCCAGCGAAGAACATGAGAGGCTGTAGTTCGCGCAGGTTTTTCTCGCGGCCACCGGCCAGTTTGATGATCCGGTCCGGCAAAACCAGCCGGAACATGGCCACGATCGAAAGAATCTTCATAGGCGCAAGCGGCCGGGCATCGGCCAGGGGCGTGCCGGCGATAGGGTGGAGAAAATTCAGCGGCACCACGTGCGCCCCGAGGTCGCGGACGGCCAGCGCCAGGTCCACGCGGTCCTCGTCGGTCTCGCCCATGCCGAAGAGGCCGCCGCAACAGAGTTCGATGCCGGCCTCGCAGACGGCGCGGGCCGTGCGGACGCGGTCATCGTACGTGTGCGTCGTGCAGACGCCGGCGAAGTGTCGAGCCGACGTCTCCAAGTTGTGGTTATAGCGCGTGATGCCGGCGGCCGCCAGTCGCCTGGCCTCCTCGACCGAGAGGGCGCCGAAACTCCCGCACACGCCCAGGCCCACGCGCTCGCGGATGGCGGCGGCACTCGCGAAGACCGAGTCGAGTTCGGGCCGCGACAGCCTGCCGCCGCTCGTCACCAGGCCGAACCGTTCCGCGCCCGCGGCGGCCGCCGCCTCGGCCGCTCGCACCAGTTCCGCCGTCGAAAGCAGTCCGTGGGCGGGGATGTTCGTGGACCAGTGAGCGCTTTGGGCACACCAACGGCAATCTTCGCCGCAGCGGCCGAGTTTCACGGCGACGATGCTGCACAGGTGGACGGTGAGTCCGCGGTAGCGGCGGCGGACCCGGTCGGCCGCCGCCAGGACGGGCCACGGGTCGCGCTCGGCCGACGCCAGGAGCGCCAGCGCCTCCTGGCGGCCAATCGGCTCGCCTTCCTCGACGCGGCGGGCGCACGATTCCACAGACCACGTCATGGGGACATCCGGAAGTTCACCGGCCCCGGCGCCTCACGGCCTGCCGCCGCCGAAATCGGTCGCCAGGTTGCGGGTGCCCGTCAGTTCCCACGTTTGGCCGGCGGTGGTGACGCCCGGCTTCGGGACGTACAGGTTCGCCCGCTTGGCCACCACGTCGATGACGAGAAGGCCCTCACGGCTGCTTGAGACGGAGCCGGTCACCATGAGGTAGTCGCCGGAGCGCATGTCGGTGGCGGCGACGGCGGCGGGTTCGGCTTTCCCGACGTAGACGACGAGCGCCACGGCGGCCAGCGTGACGTTGGCACACACCAGGGCGATGAGGATCAGGTCTTTGGTTTTCATGCTTGATTCTCCATGCGAATCACGATGCCCCGGACCGCTACTCTTTGTGCGGGAAGTCGGCTGTCAGCATGCGCCCTTGCCCAGCGCTCGGCTTCAGGTCGAACTTGGGCACTTCGATGTCGTAGAAGACCATGCGGCGCGACGCCGTGTCGATGACCGCAAAGTTGCAGAACCCGTCGCGAACCAGGACCGACGTGGCCAGGTACGTCGCGTACACGCCCCCCTGGCCGTAGGCCGCCCGCTCCTGGTGCAGGCCGCTTACCACGATGCCGCCGAGCAGCAGGGCCGCCACGACAAGTACGCCAATGGCTACCGTTTTACCGTCCATCGTCGTCTCCTTTCTTGGGTGATTCCGTTGAGCATGGACCCGAGGTCACGTTCTCCGGAAGCGTTTGCACGGAACGGCCAGCGCCGCCAGGCACATGAAGGCGGCGGCAAGATTCGGAACGACAAACTGCGGCTGCGCGACCTCCCGTTTAGGCGTCGGCGTCGGGGCCAGCCTCGCCCCCGCCGGCGCCACGAGGCACGCCAGCACGGTCGCCGCCGCCGCCCCCGCCAGGATCGCCCGCCGCAGGCGCGTCCAACGCGTCTCGTCCACTCGTCCCCTCCCGGAGGCCCTCAGAAGAACGAGGCGACGGGCCTCACCATCTCGCGAAAAACGGCCGTCGGCACGCTTACGGTGTCCCACGCGCGGCTTCGCAGGCGGCACGCCGCGGCATACGCATCACGGTAGACGCCCACGAGGCCGAAGTATTCGCCGCGAAACCCGTGCACCGTCTCGAACCGGGCCGACGCCTCCACCTCCTCCAGATGATAACAGAATACCAGAACCCCGGCAAAACCGGAACCAAAAACCTCTTCCCACCGTGCCAGGCTTTCGAGGTCCTCGCGTTCGGTCCAGTTCTCCCAGCGCCTCCCGCCCTTGGAGCCGCGGGCAGGAAACCGCCGCCCCTTGACGTCGGCCAGCAGGTTCGGCCCGGCGGCACTGTATACGACAAAGTCGAAACTCTTGAGCCGAACCCCGGCAAACAGGGCCTTCTTGGCCTCGTCCACGGCTACGTACGGCACGCCGGCCGTCCGAAGGTAATCCTCGAAGCAGGCTTCGTAGATGACCTTGCGGTTGGCCATAGACCGTTCTAGCCGCCCAGTTCGTCCAGGGGCACGTCGTGCTGCTCGCCCGACTGCATGTCGCGCAGGGTCACGCGGCGGCTGGTGCTGAACTCGGTCCCCACGATGACCACGAACCGGGCGCCGGCATCGGCCGCCTTCTTCATCTGCCGCTTGAGGGCGCCCCCGCCGTGAAGGTCATATTGTGTCGTCAGGTCGCATGCCCGAAGGTGACGCACAACCCGCAGCATGTTGCTGAAGTTGGCCTCGACGGGCGAGGCCACAAAGTAATCGGCCTGCCGGGCGAACTCGGGTCGCAGGTTTCGCTGCGCCAGCAGAATCCCGAGCACCACGTCGCCACAACCGAAGCCGCAGGCGGGCATCGTCTTGCCGCCCATCTCAGAGAGCAGTCCGTCATACCGTCCGCCGCCGAAGATCGCCCGGAGTTCGCCCTTGCGGTCGTGCACCTCCCAGACCGGCCCGGTGTAATACGCCAAACCTCGCACGATGCCGATGTCGAACCGGCACCACTCGGCGATGCCGTAATCGCCCAAGAGGCCGAAGAGCCGCTTGAGCGAGTCGGCCGCCGCCCCGACCTCGGGTGTGGCCAATTCCCGCGCGTCGATGCCGTCGAGGCCCTGACAGGCGAGAATCCGCTCGAGGCCCTCGCTCTGGGGCGCGTCCAGGCCCGCCTCGGCCAGCATCAGGCCAAGCGTCTCGGCAGGCGCCTTGTCGCGCTTGTCGAGAATGGCGAAAACCTGCGGTACCCGCTCCTCGGCGACGCCCAGGTGACGCACCAGGGCGGCCAGGAGGCGGCGATCGTTGAGGCGTACCTCGACGTCCTGCGGCCCGAGGCCGACCTCGTGCATCGCATCGACTGCCAGCGAGATGCATTCGGCGTCGGCGATCTCCTCTGCGATGCCGATGAGGTCCACGTTCCACTGGAAGAACTCGCGCAGGCGGCCCTTCTGGGCCCGCTCGTACCGGAAGCACCGCGAGATGTTGAACCAGCGGATGGGCTCGGGCAGCGCGGCCTGCCGCGCGGCAACCATGCGGGCGAGCGTGGGTGTAAACTCCGGGCGCAGGGCCAGTTTGCGTTGGCTCTTATCTTCCAACCAGTAGAGTTGCTCGGCGATTTCGGGCCCGCTCTTCTCGGTGTAGAGTTCGAGGGGTTCGAGTTCGGGTCCGTCGACCTCGACGAACCCCGCCCGCTGGCTGGCTCGCCGCCACCGCTCGAAGAGCCAGTTCCGCAGGGCCATGTCGTCGGGGTAAAAGTCTCGCGTTCCTCGGACCGGTTGGATCTTCATCGGCTGTCTTTCTCAACCTACGGCGTGCTCACATCCTGCTCGAAGACTCCCTTCTCGCCGGTTGGAAATTCGACTTCGAACCGGGCGTGGGTCCTGCCCGCGCGGCTGACCTCAGTGCAGGTCGGGACGTAACTCGCCTCGCACATCCCGAGGGCGTCCGGCCCGGTCAGCGTGACGCCCGGCCGGCTCTCCCCCGCGCCCACCAGGCGGCGCTTGATCGCCTCGCCCGTATCCGCAGTCAACACCAAAGCGGCATCGACGGGGCGGCCCTGGGGCGCCCTGAACCTCACGCGGACCGGCGCGCGATAGCACGTGATCGTCATCTTCTGCTCACGCCCGAGGGCGATGTCCGGCTTGCCGGTTGATCCAGGGTAGTACTCCCACGCCTCTGTGCTCTTGTTGTAGACCCAGTCAATCTTGCCGCGCATCAGGAACGGCGTGGCGCTGACCTGGTAGGTCCTCGATTCCGTGCCGCACGTGAACGCGTGGGTCCAGCGGTACCGGCCCGCCGCATAGGGCGTCTCGACAACGTAATCCTCGCCGCCCACGGTGAAAACGACAAAGTGCCCGCGTCGGGTGGCACACTCCATTTCGAACGTGACCGGCTCGCGGTCGTAGGCCCGCTGGCGCCGCTGGGCTGAGAACTCGCCGCCCGGGAGCGCCGTGTCGGCCAGCAGCCGACAGGATTCCTGCCAGAAGCACCCGGCGCTGGCGAGGCATGCCAGAAGGCCCGCCGCCAAGCCGAGCCTCGCTGGATTCCGATCCCATTTGTCTGCCATGCGACTTCTCGCTATGGTCCGGGGATCCTTGAACGTGCCCGCGGCGCTCGGCGGATGCTATGGCGGCCCCGATGGCCTGTCAAGGCTTTTGGCCCCTCCGATGTTCGGCGTCCGTCTCAGGGGGCGCCTCTTCGAACGGCCCCGTGAACCTGCGGCCCCGCAGACGCCGCCAGACGGCCGTCGCCGGTCCGCTGAGAGCGTACACGCCGAAGCCGATCGGCAGGATAATCTCTCGCAGAACGACGGCCAGCGCGATCGTCAATAGCACCAGCACCAGATGACTCACCGGCCGCCGGCCCCGGACAAACTGGTTCAGCAAGTGCGAATAGCGCAGGTTCGAGACCATCAGGACCCCGAGCACGACGGCCGCGGCCGGCAGAGACCAGAGTATGATGTGGCAGCAGGGGCTTTGCGCATTGTTGGGCCAGAAGCCGGCGACCACGATGATGAGCGAAACCAGGGCCCCCGCCGCCGCCGGCGAAGGCAGGCCCCGAAAACTCAGGTGCGCTTCCTCATCATGCACGTTCTCGACGTTGAACCGCGCCAGGCGAATCAGCGCGCAGCCCAGGTACACCGCGCCGCAGACCCAACCGATCCGCAGGACCTCGACGAGGCCCGCCGGCATCGCATCGTGAAGGCCTTCGACCACGACGCGGTTCATCAGGAACGCCGGGGCGACGCCGAAACTGATGGCGTCGGCCAGGCTGTCGAGTTGGCCCCCGAAGTCGCTGGTCGCCCGGGCAAAGCGCGCCAGGCGGCCGTCGAGGGCGTCGAAGACCATCGCCAGGAAGACCAGGCCGCCCGCCAGCAGAACGTCCAGCCGGAAGACGCAGTCGCCGGTGCTCGAGGGCAGGAGCGCCTTGGTGGTGAACGTGATGGCGCCGAACCCGCAGAGGGCGTTCCCGAGTGTGCACAGCGACGGCAGGATGGATACGCGAGGGATTCTCACGTGAATCGCCCCAGAACGGTCTCGCCGGCCCGGACCCGCTGACCCAGGCAGGCCGTAACCTCGAAGCCCGCTTCGACGGGCACGTAGACCTCGGCCCGCGAGCCGATCTTGATCATGCCGAACGGCTGGCCCCGCTCGAGCCTGTCGCCGGCGGCGACGGCGCACACGATCCGCCTGGCCAGAACGCCCGCCACCTGCCGCACGAGCACGCGGGCCCGCCCCTCAGCGGCACGGATGATCATGGCGACGGCCTCGTTCTCCGACGACGACGCCGGGTCCTCGGCGTTGTGATGGCGGCCGGGGCGATGCTCGACGGCCTCGACCTCGCCGCCGCACGGCGCCCGGTTCACGTGGACGTTGAGCGGCGACATGAAAATGGCGATCTTGTGGCTCGGGACCTTCAGGAACGGCGTTTCGTCGACTTGGGCCACCTCGACGACCTTGCCGTCGGCCGGCGCCACCACGAGGCCCGATCCCTCGGGAATGCGCCGCGAGGGATCACGGAAGAACGACAGGACGAACGCCAGTGCGAGGACGAAAACGGGGGTCAGGTGCCACCAGGCCAGGGCCGCGCTCGCCGCGACCCCCGCCGACGCCAGCCCACCGAAAAGGACCAACTCGCGAACCCCGTATTTAGTCAGCGGAATTCGCACGGTCCCTTTCCTCCGACCGGGGCGCGAAGTAATGGCCGCACGGAACGCACGTCAGTTTCAGGTCCATCGCGTCGATCGGGAAATCGCGGCAGGTCCGCGACCGCTTCTCGTAACGGTCGCACAACCTGTCGCCGGTCAGGAACGGACACCGAAAAGTAAGGCGGCAGCAGGCGCCGCACGAGCGGCACCTGCCGAGCCGGCGAGCCCGCATGCCGGCCACGTAGCCGGGGCGGAACCGGCTGAGATACTGCCGGCGGACCTGCCCGATCAGCCGCAGCACGTACCGCCAAGCCCTCGCGAACGGATGGTCCGACGCGTTCAGGTGAATGCGGTTCGGGACCGCAATGCCCCGGACATCATAGGTCGTTTGGCTCATAACTGGGTTGAGTTTAGACGTTCGGGCGGCGGAAGTCAATTGTTCGCCGCAGGTTTTCCTATTCCAGGTTCGCGTGGCGTGATTCAAGTTCCTGCGGCGGGGTCCCGAGGCGGAGACCGATCTCGGCGCTGACGGCGTCCAGGAGTATCAGGAGCGCCTGTTCGAACAGCGATCCGCCGTACTGAACCGACAGGCCCTCGTTGGGCAGCGTGCGCTTCGACGGCGCAGGAATGACGATCGCCTCATCGGCCAGTTGTGCCATCGGCGATCCTGGCGTTGCCGTGATGGCGACGACCCGGGCCCCGGCGTCTCGCGCCACCTTCGATACGAGGACCGTGACTTGAGTCTCGCCGCTGGCGGAACAGGAGAGCAGCAGGTCCCCGGCGTGGACGGCGGGCGTGGTGGTTTCGCCGACGACGTAAGTGACCAGGCCCAGGTGCATCAGCCTCATGGCGAAGGCGCGGGCCATGAGCCCGGACCGCCCGCCGCCGGCCACGTAGATGCGGTCGGCGGCCAAGACCGCTTCGACCAACCGCTGCAAGGCCTCCGGGGACACCTGGGCGAGCGTGCGTCGCATCTCGTCGAGAATTTCGTTGACGCTTTTCTGGATCGGCATCGCGTGTTCCCGGTTATTTTCGGCGCCAGTATACCGTCGTGGCCGCGCCGGCTCAAACGATTTGCCCGACTTGACAGTGGCCTGGCCGACGGCTACTTTAGCGTTCGAGCCGGGAGGCCGCCATGAAACGCATCCTCGTCAGCCCGCTCTCGTGGGGTCTGGGTCACGCGACACGAGACCTGCCGATCATCCGGTATCTGCTGGAGCGGGGCCACCACGTGACGGTGGCGGCCGAGGGGCGGGCCCTGGCGCTTCTCAAGCAGGAAGTGCCGCAGTGCGCGTTTGTGGAACTCCTGGACTATCCCCCGCCCTACTCGGCCGGGCGCCATTTCGTGCCCAGGTTCATGGCCATGGCCCCCGTGATGCTGTGGGCCATCGAGCGTGAGACGTTCCAGATGCGGCGTCTTCTGGCGCGGGAGCATTTCGATCTCATCCTGAGCGACAACCGGTTCCGGGTGCGTTCTCGGCACATACCGAGTTTCGTGATCGCCCACCAGTTGCGGTTCATGACCCCGGAGCGGCTGACGGGCTTTGAGTTCATAACGGAGTTCTTCAACTATGTGTACCTGAGCCCCTTCGACCGCATCATCGTCCCCGACTCGGCCGACCCGACCATGAACCTTTCGGGGCGGCTCTCGCACGAGATGCGCTGGCTCAGGACCGACACGAAGGTCTACTACGCGGGCATCCTGTCGAGCGTATCGCGGGCCAGCGTGCCGCAGGACGTGGACCTCTTCATCTCGATCTCCGGCCCGGAGCCCCAGCGGACCCAACTAGAGCAGATCATCCTTGCCCACGTCGGCGAGGTGCGGGCCGGCCGCATCGTCATCACGTTGGGGAAGCCTGAGGTCAAGGACAAACGCCAGTTGGACGGGCGGACGACCGTCTACGGTTACCTGGACCGCGCCGGGCAGCAGGAGATGATGAACCGCGCCCGGATGATCGTCTGCCGCAGCGGCTACACCACGGTCATGGAACTAGCAGAACTGGGCAAGAAGGCCCTGTTCATCCCGACGCCCGGCCAGACCGAGCAGGAGTACCTGGGCCGCTACTACGCCCAGCGCGGGTTCTTCCACAGCGTGAGCCAGTACGAACTGGACCTTGCCCGCGACCTGGCGAAGGCCGACGAGATGTCCGGGGCGCCTTTCACGGCCGACACGCGGAAGAACGTCGAGAGGCTGTACGGCGACCTCCTGGCGCCGGTTCTGGACCGATAAGGGCCGCGATGCCTTCACGCGCCCCGCGTCCGGTCGCCGCCGAACTCACACGCCGAAGATCCGCTTGGGGTTGTCGCGCAGGAGGAGGGCCGCCACTTCCACGGCCTGGCGCTCGTTCAGGCGGCCGGTCTCGACGAACTCCCTGGCCAGGACCCGCGCGAGGACCCGCCGGTACATGTTGAACTTGGGCAGGCCGAACTCGACTTTATACATATCGCTATAGTACCCGATGAGTTTGCCCTTGGGCACCGCCTCCAGCCGCGCCCGCAGGTCGTACTCGATGTGGGCGGGGATGTTGGCGTACCACCAGTGGCCCGACGGCTTCACGTTCGGAAAGATCCACGCAAACGTCGCGAGTTCATGGGCCCACGTCGTCGACAGGACCGATACCGTGAAGTCGACCTCGGGGCGCCGGCGGAACAGGTCGGCATAGTCCGCGAGGCTGCCCCGCTTCGACAAGAGGTCCCGCCCGCCCGGCACCCCCGCAGGGTACACGTTACGGATGCACCCTATCATGAGTTGAAAAGGCTTCCGGAATTCGCGACAGGCGCCGGCGATGACGTCGAAGGCGAACACGGCCAGCGCCCGGCCCTCGGCGTCCGAGAGGGCTTTGCCGCGCGCGGCTTTGGCCAGCGCCTTGCGGGCCGCCCCTTCGTCGGGGGGCCGGGGCGAGAAGTCGGGCGGCAGGCTGATGGCCGCCGATGCCGCCCCGCCCTGCACGAAGTACCGCATCAGCCACTCCAGGGCGCCGCGGAAGTCCTCGATCGAGCCGACCTCTATGCCAGTCTTGGCCGCCAGCCGGTGACGCACGTCGGCGTCGCCCAACTGGAACACCAGGTCGTCGGTCCGCAGGCACGGCACGAAGACGGTGCGGTCGACGGCAGCGAGGTCCTCGTCGAACCGGTTCGTCAGAAACACCTTCTCGATGTTCGCCTTCGCAAGGACGGCGAGATACCGGCCGCTTTGCTTTGCCGCCTCGGCGACGACCTGGGCGAGTTCCGGCCAGTTAGACGGCGTCAGGCGCTCGCTCCGAAAGGCAAACAGTTCCCTGGCGGCCTCCATCAGCCAACTGTACTGCACGGTGTTGTCGATCGTGTCGAGGCGGGCCACGAGTTCTGTGATGCGCTGGATGTCGCTCTTGCGCGGGTCGGCGGCATCGGCGGGCATGCCGGCGGCATGGGCCAGTTCCGTGTAGTAATGATAGCCCAGCAGGTCGCCGAGGGTCTGGGCGTGGGGCGATTCCGGCGGCACGTGGCTGTGGCAATCGACGGCCCGAATGAGAAAAATCTCGTCCAAGAGCCTCGTCTCAAGGTCGGTCATGGGGGCGCCTCCTCCTGGGAACCGGCTTGCGGGGGCCATTATACGGCGTTTGCCGGCCGACACAACCCGGCGGAATATTCGCGCGCCACGCTCGCATCGGCCGCCAAATCGCGTATAATAACTCCTGGTGGCGAGGTGTGGAAATATGCCCTGGACCGAATGCACAAGCCTTAACGAGAATCACTGGAGCCTGAACTCCTGGCTGGCGCGGCCGGTTCCGGAGCCTATCCTCCAGCGGTTTGCCGAGGAGGATGAGGCGTTCGACATACGCTTCCTCGAGGACCTTCTGGCGCGCATCGGCGAAGACACCGACCTCCTGGCCCACCTGGGCCTCCTGTATACCAAGGCCGGCCGGCACCGCGACGCCTTGGCCTTGGACCGGCGGCTCGCGGCCCTGCGGCCGCGCGACCCCGTCGCCTTCTACAACCTGGCCTGCTCGCATTCCCTGCTGAAGCAGCTGACGCGCGGGTTTGCGGCGCTCAGGAAGGCCATACAGTTGGGCTATCGCGACTTCGACCACATGCAACTCGACATGGACCTGGAGCACCTGCGCAAGGACCCGCGCTGGGCAGACGTCATGAGTGCGGCGAAGCGGTAATCGCTCTGGCATCCGAACTCGCGCGGCGGGCCTGCTGACCCGCCGCCAGCGTTTGTTGCAGTCGGCAAGCGCCGCGTTGCGCAGGGGCACGGCGTGCCGCGCCCCTCCTCAGAGGATGTACTTCGCCAGGTCCTCATCGTCGGCAATGCCGCGGAGTTCCTGGCGCACGTAGTCGGCGTCGACGCAGACGCGGCGTGCGCCCTCCGGCATGTCCGGCGCCTCGAAACTGACGTTCTCGAGCACCCGCTCCATCACCGTGTACAGCCGCCGCGCACCGATGTTCTGCATCCGCTGGTTCACGCGGTGGGCGACCTCGGCGATCTCGCGGATGCCGTCGTCCGTAAACTCCAGCGTCACGCCCTCCGTGGCCAGCATGGCCTGGTGTTGCTTGACGAGGGCGTTGTCGGGTTCTTTCAGGATCCGCACGAACTCCTCGGCCGTGAGGTCCTTGAGTTCCACGCGGATCGGGAACCGCCCCTGCAACTCCGGCATGAGGTCCGACGGGCGCGACTGCGTGAAGGCGCCGGCGCCGATGAACAGGACATGGTCGGTCCGCACGATGCCGTACCGTGTGCCAACCGTCGATCCCTCGACGATGGGCAGGAGGTCTCGCTGGACGCCCTGGCGGCTGACGTCGGGGCCGAACCGCGAATCCGCGCCCGCGATCTTGTCTAGTTCGTCGACGAACACCACGCCGAGGTTCTGCACGCGGTCGAGCGCCTCAGCCGCCACCTGCGACTTATCGATCAGGCGGTCGGTCTCCTGGGCGATGAGCACCTCTCGGGCCTCGCGCACCGTCATGGCCCGCGCCTTTCGCCGCGGCGGCATGAACCGCTCGAACATCGTCTGCAACCCGATGAGTTCCTCCTGCTGCGGCCCGCCGATGCGGCCCAGGTCCACCTTCTCCTCGACCTCGACCTGCACGAGGCGATCCTCGAATAGGCCCGCGCGGAGTTTCTTCCGAATCTTGTCGCGCGTCTCTTCGCGCTGCTCGGCCTCCTTCTGGTCGGCGGCCTCCGCGTCGCCGTCCGCCGCGCTCGCCCACCGGCTGGTCGGCAGGAGAACGTCCAGGAGGCGTTCCTCGGCGGCGGCCTCGGCCTGCGGTCGCACCGTCTCGGCCATCTCCTGGCGGACCATGTTGACGCCCAGTTCCGTCAGGTCGCGGATGATCGACTCGACGTCGCGGCCGACGTACCCGACCTCGGTGTACTTGGTGGCCTCGATCTTGATGAAGGGGGCGCCCACGAGGTCCGCCATCCGCCGGGCGATCTCGGTCTTGCCGACGCCCGTCGGGCCGATCATGATGATGTTTTTCGGGGCGACTTCCTCGCGCAGTTCCGGCGCCAGTTGCCGGCGGCGCCAGCGGTTCCGCATCGCGATGGCGATGGCGCGCTTGGCCTCGTCCTGCCCGATGATGTACCGGTCCAGTTGCCGCACGATCTCGCGGGGCGTCATCGCCTTCATACCTTGAGCACCTCCACGGAGATGCGGTCGTTGGTATAGATGCAGATGTCGGCGGCGATCGCCAGGGCCTCGCGAACGATCTCCTCGGCCGAAAGGTTCGTGCGCTTCACGAGCGCCGTGGCCGCACTGCGGGCGTACGCCCCACCTGAGCCGATGCCGATGAGGCCGTCGGCGGGCTCGATCACGTCGCCGGCGCCCGAGATGATAAGGCTCGCCTCGGCGTCGACCACGGCCAGCAGGCTCTGGAGCCGCCGCAGCACGCGGTCGGTCCGCCACGCCTTTGCGAGTTCCACCGCGGCCTTGCGGATGTTGCCGGAGGACTCCTTGAGTTTGGCCTCGAACCGCTCCATGAGCGCAAAGGCGTCGGCCGCGCCGCCCGCGAACCCGCAGATGACCTCTCCCTTCTCGCCCAGGCGGCGGATCTTCTTGGCGTCGGCCTTGACGATGGTCTCGCCCATCGTCACCTGGCCGTCGGCGCCCACCGCCACATCGTTGCCGCGCCGCACCGACAGGACGGTTGTCGAACGAACGATCATCCGCCACCTCCCCGGCTATTCCTTCTTTCCCCACCGCTCGCGCCACAGGACCTCGTCGAGAGGCTTCTTGTCGGCCTGGGGCGTCTCCTGCGGCGCCTTGCCGATCGGCAGAAAAATGATCAGGCGTTTCGGCGCCGGGATCCCCAGCAGCCGCTTGGCGTATTCCTCCTCCTTCAGGAGCGTCCCCTCGACCCAGACCGACGCGTAGCCCAGAGCGGCAATCGCCAGAAGCATGTTCTCGGCGGCGGCGGCGGAGTCCTCGAGCCACCAGCGCGACGCCGCCGGGTCCGCCACGATGCCGATGGCCGCCGACGCGGTCGCAAAGCAGGCCTGCACCTTCTCCAGGGCCCGCAGGGTTTCCTCCTTCTGGATGAGGATGAAGGTGAGCGGCTGGCGGTTCCCCCCCGACGGCGCCCGCCGGCCCATGTCCACGATCTTCAGGAGGTCCTCTTCCGGGACCTTCACCGGGCTGTAGGCCCTGACGCTCGCCCGCTTCGCAACGGCCTCGAACAGGTTCATGGCTGGTCCTTTCGTAAACGCCCCTCCCGCAGTGCCGTACCGGTCAATCGGCGAGGATGGCCTTGAGCAAGGCCGCCCGCGCCGCCGCGCGCTCCGCCTCCTGCTCCAGGGCCTGCCACACGATGTGGGCCTGGGCCTCCAGAGACAGTTTGAGGTTGGTATATGGATTGACTTCGGTGGCGGCGTCGACCTGGGCCAGCCACTCAGGCTGAAGGCCGCCCGGGCCAGAGAACGCCCCTGCCAGGCCTCCCGCGATGGCCGCCAGGCAGTCAGTGTCGCGCCCGAAGTTCACGGCCGTCACGACTGCGTCGCGGGCGGAGCCTTTCGTCGCCAGGAAGACCGCCAGGGCTTTCGAGACGACCTCGTTGGCCTGGCTGGCGGCATACGCCGTGCCGTGCCCGTTGTAGCAGGCGTCGAACTTCTCTCGCATTGCGAGCGGATCGCCGGCTTGGCGCGCGACCTCGACGGCCCGCCGGATCTCCCCCGCCAGGGCCGGCCCGCCGGCCTCGCCGGCCGCCGCCAGGACCGATTCCACCGTGGCGTCGGGCGCCAGGGCCGCCGCAATCCCGGCCGCCACCACGGCGGCCCACGTCAGTCCGTCGCCCAGCGGCGCCTGAAGCACGCAGCCAACTGCCTGCACGTCGCGGGCGGCCTGTGCCGGGTCGCCAGCGCTAACGAGGCCGATGGGGTGGCACGACCGCGCCAGACTCACGAGGCCCGTGTACGGGTTGAAGCGGCCGAGTTCCGAACCGGGCGCCCCGGCCTTGGCCAACCGGATGAGGTAGCGGTCGAAAGGCTCCATGCACCAGACGGCCTTCTCGGCATCGACCTCCTGGCGCCACACGGCCGCAACGTCGTCGGCCGTCGGGCGCCCGCCCGCGCGGCGGATGGCCCGCAGGAACACACGCTGCCGCTCGATTCCGTCCTCCGTGGTGCCCGGCGGGCGCTGCCAGCCGTTCTGATAGTGCTCGTAAGGCAGGAGTTCTTCGAGCCGGCCATGGCGCTCGCGGATCTCCTGCCAAGGCCAGCCCTCGACGGCCGCGCCCATCGCCGAACCGATCTGGCTTGCGGCCAAGCATCCGAAGACCTTCTCAAAGCCCGTCGGCATGCAGTGTCCCCCGGTCTGGAGCCAGTGCGTGACAACGTCAATGATAGAGACTGCCTCCGGGGATAGGCAAGCCGAATCGCCTTACCCTTGCACGGCGTCAGAAGAGGGGCGGCATGGCTACGCGCCTTCGCGTGGCCAGGCCATCCGGCAAGAGGCGCCCTCCTGAGACTTGCGCCGTACATACCATTGCAGCCGCCGCGTCGGCAAACTACCATGCGGGACATGACGCGGCGAACGTCGACCCTGGTGGCATACTTTGTCTTCGGGGCGTACGCTGTCATCGCCCAGGCGACGCTTCTGCGCGAGGCCCAGGTTCTGCTCTTCGGTTCGGAACTCTCGTGGGGACTCGTGCTGGCGTTCTGGCTGGCGGGCGTTGGCATCGGCGCGGCGGCGGCCGGCCGCCTGGCCGACCGGAGCGCCCGGCCGTGGCGAATCTTCCTGGCCGCAGGACTCGGGATGCCGTGCGCCCTCGTCCTCATCATCAACTTCCTGCGTGTCGCCCGGTTGCTCGCCGGCGTGGGGCCCGGCGAATACGTGGGCCCCGGCGCCATGATCTGGATCACGTTTCTCGCGACGGTGCCCGTGAGCGTGTGGGTGGGTGTGACGTTTCCGGCGGCCAGCGCCATGCTCGCCCGCCCCGAGGACCCGACGGACTCCAAAGCCCGCGCCGTCGGCTGGGCCTACCTTGTCGAGGCGGCGGGGAGCCTCCTGGGCGGCGTGATCTTCTCCTTCTTCCTCGTTGATCGCGTTGGGGCGACAACGCTGGCCGTACTTGCCGGGGGCCTGCTTCTCCTCACGGTCATCATGGTGGGTCCCGAGGCGCCAAGGCCACAATCGGGCCTCACGTCACGTCCGATTGCCGTCCTTCTGGTATTCGCGCTGGTAGGGGGCGCCGGTGTCGCCCTTGACAGCGTTACCCTGCACCAGAGATGGCAGACTTTCGCGCCGCACCTGGAACTCGCCGCGTCCAGGGATACGCGCTACCAGAACGTCACCATCGGCCGGCTGAACGACCAGTATAGCCTATACCTGAACGGCATCGTGAGCGCCACGTGGCCGAACCAGGCCGACGCGGCGGTGGCGGCGCACCTGGCGGCCTGCGAAACGCTGTCGCCCACACGCATCCTGGTCCTGGGCGGCGGCGAAGACGGCATCCTGGCGGAACTCCTGCGCTACAAGCCCGACCGTCTCGACTTCGTCACGCTCGACGAGAAGATGCTCGCCCTGGTCCGCCCGCACCTCGACGAATCCGATGCCCAGGCGCTGCACTCCCTGGGCGGGGCCGTTCACTTCGCCGACGCCCGGCGGTTCGTCAAGCAGGCGGCCGCGAGGGGCGACCGCTATGACCTCATCTACCTGGCGGCCCCGGAGCCGGCCTCGACGCTCGAAGCCCGGCTGTATACCGAGGAGTTCTTCGCGGAACTCGCGAATGTCTTGAGCGACCAGGGCGTAGTCACGTTCGCGCTCAGCGGTTCCGTCGGGTACTGGAGCCCGGAGGCCGCCGCCTACGTCGGCAGCGTGGTCGGTGCCCTCGAACGGGTCTTCCCCGAGGTCCTCCTGACATTCGGCTACCCGACCCGCTGTTTTGCCGCCAAGCGCCGCGGCGTCCTGGCCGATACCGGCGCGGTGCTGGCCGAGCGCTTCCGCTCGCGCGGCATCTCGTCGCCCCATTTCGATCCGCTCTGGTTCGCAGGCGCGAGCGACCTGCTGGACGCTGAGAAGCGGGCGTCGGTCAAGCGTTCGCTGGCGGCCCATCCGCCGGCGTTCCTGAACACCGACGACCGGCCTGCGGCGGCCCTCTACCACATGCGGTTCTGGCTCCAGACAAGCGAGTCGTCGCACGCGACGCCCAGTGCACCGGCCACGCAGCGGTTCGACCTGCTGGGGCTGCTGATGAAACTGCGGATGGAGCACGTGATGCTTGTCGCCGTGGTCGCGACCGCCCTGGCGGCGCTGGCGGGGCTCGCGCGCGGCCGCGGCGGTCTTGGCCGCGCGGCCCTCCTGTGGTCGGTCGGCACGACGGGGTTTGCCTCGATGGCCCTCGAGATCGTGCTCCTGTACACGTTCCAGACGCTCTACGGCTACGTCTACAGCATGGTGGGCCTGGTGGTGGGCGTGTTCATGTTCGGGCTGGTGCTCGGCAGCCTGGCGATGAACTGGCGGATCGCCCGGCCGCGGGTGCATCATACCGGTCGGCCGGGTCTTCGGACGGCGGTGGCCCTCGACCTGGCGATCACGGTCTTTGCGGCAGGCCTGGTGGTGGTGCTGGCGCTGCTCAGGGCTTCGGCGGCCGAGTGGCCGGTCGAGGTCGTAACCTTTGCCCTCGTGGCCATCTCCGGTATTCTCGGCGGCCTCATCTTCCCCCTGGCGGCCGCGATACGCCTGGAGGAGCACGGGAGCACGGGGCGTGTGGCAGGCGCGGTGGCGGCCGCGGACTACATCGGCGCCTGCCTGGGGGCACTCGCCACGGGCATGCTCCTGGTGCCCATCCTCGGCGTGAGCGGCGCGTGCCTGGCCGTGGCAACCATCAAGGTCCTGAGCGGGCTTCTGGTGGGAGTGGCGACTACCGGAGCGCGGGCTTCGCATCCTTCGGCGGCTTCGGCTTGAACGCGAGGGCGTCGTCCTGCGACCATACGCCGGCGATCTTGTGCCCGCACGACGCGCAGGCGCCGGACCGCAACATCGACGCATCGACGTTGTAGCCGACGCGGCGGATGACCACCTTGCCGCACGACGGGCAGTACGTGCTCTCGCCCTCGCTGAACGGAACGTTGCCCACGTAGACGTACCTGAGCCCGGCGTCCATCGAGATCTTGCGGGCCCGGTTGAGCGTCTCGACCGGTGTCGGCGGCAGGTTCTTGACGCGGTAGATGGGATGGAACCGTGAGAAGTGGACCGGCACGTCGGGCCCCATGTGCGACACGAGCCACTTGGCGAGGCCCTTGATCTCTTCCTCGGAATCGTTCAGCGTCGGCACCAGGAGCGTCACGACCTCGGTATGGATGCCGACGTCCCTGAGGACCTCGAGCGCCGCGAGGACCGGTGCGAGGCGGCCCGCGCACTGTTCGGCATAGAACTTCTCGGAGAACGCCTTGAGGTCGACCTTGACCGCCGTGAGCACCTTGCAGAGTTCTCGCAGGGCGGGCTCGCGGATGTAACCGTTTGAGACCATCACGCTTCCGACGCCCTCCTGGCGGCCGATGGCGGCGGTGTCGTGCACGTACTCGGCAAAGACCACCGGCTCGGTGTAGGTGTAGGCGATGGTGGGCGTGCGCCGCGACTTGGCGGCCCGCACCAGGTTCTCGGGGGGAATGACGATGCTCTCGACCTGTTCGGGCCGGTACTGGCTGATGCGCCAGTTCTGGCAGAACTTGCACTCGAAGTTGCAGCCGGCTGTCGCCACGCTCAGGGCCAGGGTGCCCGGCAGGTAGTGGAAGAACGGTTTCTTCTCGATGGGGTCGATGTTGGTGCTGCACAGGTTGCCGTAGACCAGGGTCTTGTAGTTGCCCCCCTGGTTCTCGCGGACGCCGCAGTAGCCGCGCTCGACGTCGGCCACGGTGCACTCGCGCGGGCACAGGCGGCAGCGGACGGCCTTGTCGGGCATGCGGTCGAACCACATGGCGTCGTGGACGGCGGCCTGGGGCTTCGCACCCTCGGTGGCCGACGAACTGGCTGCATCCTCGGCCAGGGCCCGGGCCGCCGAGAGCGCACAGGCCCCTGCCCCGACCGTCCGCAAAAATTCCCGCCGCGCGATCCTGCCCATGCGAATCACCCCACGTCGAGCCAGGCTTTGCCGATGCTGACCACTTCGATCCGTTCGAGGTCCGCCACGCCGAGGCCGCGCGCCTGGGCCGATGCCAGGTACCTGGCCGGGCGATTCTCGGCCTCCAGCGACGGCATGCCCGCGGCCGCGCGCTTGCGAGCCAGGATCTCGACGGCAATCCGATCCACCGCCACCGCGTCGGCGCCGACGATGAGGCCGCCGTACGGCCACTGCCACTGCGGCCGCACCGATGGTCCGCCCTGGTACTGCGGGCGTATGGCGTCGCACACCGCCAGGCGCAGCCGGTCGCGGATCAGCGGATGAGCACACACGTCGGCAATGAACGGGTCGCCCCCGTTGTCGTGGTACTTGTTCGGATTGTGGACGGCCCCGAAAAAGTTCTTCAGGGCACACGTGAGCCCCGCGAGGTTGTGGTCCTTGAGGACACAAGCGCTCACGAGCGCCGTGGTGTCATCGACGACGATGCGACTGAAGAGGCTGCCGATGGCCCCGCTGGAGAAGATCTCGTCTGTGTAGCCGCCGCTCGCGCGGGAGACCATGCCGTCTGTGCCGAAGCACCGCGGTCCGCGTGTCCCCTCTCGCAACTCGTAACCTGCGGCCTTGAGTTCACGACTCGTGCGATCCCACACGATGATCCGCTCCGGCGCCAGGCCTATCGAGCCCGCCGCGACCGCCAGGCCCGTTGCCACGGCGGGTCTGGTGGAGTATCCCAGGCAGTTGACCTTGATGCCGAGGCGGTCGCTGGGCTTGAACCACCTGGCCCAGGCGTCGGCGGCCTTGGCGTCGCCGGCGAGGGCGCGCGCGGCCTCGTCGAGGAGTTCTCGCACCCGCCCTGCCGCAGGCCCCTGCCCTTCGGCTGCCAACGACTCGTGCCGGATGACCACAACGCGCGCCTTTCGGCCGGGCGGC
>Ga0315289_10004777_pt1 | contig 20166 bp, 15 predicted proteins | sample YL17G11_40_MG_FD_203452 | JGI IMG/M metagenome (GOLD analysis project Ga0315289, IMG submission 203452) | Sediment microbial communities from Yellowstone Lake, YNP, Wyoming, USA - YL17G11_40 | ecosystem: Environmental > Aquatic > Freshwater > Lake > Sediment | place: USA: Wyoming | collected... | reverse complement strand
CGGCAGCTACTGATTTAACCGGGTCGCCAAAACCCGATTCAAACCTGTCGTACCGGGCGATAAAACCACCGTCGGATGCATTGTATGAAGCGCCACCGCCCCAAGTTTCTGCATAGCCGGCACTAAATACATGGCCATTCGGGCTAACACATACGTCGTCCAATGATTCGGTTACATTTTTTTTACCATTCATATCCATGTAGGTGTTCCCCAACCAGGATGTAGAATAAGTCCCCGGGGGATCAAACACTACTTCACCAAAGATTGCCTGTGAAGCGCTTAATAGAATAAAGGTCGCCAGTGTTGCGGTTACTTTCACGGTACAATGCTCCTTACGTCTGTTAATCATTGCAATACTGTATCTGGGATTTCCCATATGACATCATAGACAGTACTCCTGCACGCTACGGCCTTCATAATAGCACAATATGCGGTTTGATTTCAACGCATCTGAGCGTAAAAATAGCGTAAACCTTCAGTCGGTTCTGAGTATGTAGCCAGTGTGTAGCCAGTATGTAATCAGTTTTTACGCCAAAATAACCAACATAAGTCTATATCTGACAATACTTTAGAACTGAAGCTGCTTTTTTGGGAGCAGGAGGCCGCTGGTTCAAGTCCAGTCACCCCGATTCCTCATAAGCGATGAATCTATAAGCATTTGCCCCGATGAATCGTCCCAACCCGGACTTACAAAGGCCCAACGCCGGATTACAGCAGTGTCTATCTGGCGTGGGGCAAACCTATTCAATGACGTGGATGTTTTTCTTTTTGCACATATCTTTTAGGATTTTTGGCCAGACGGTAGCGCTGACTTCGCCGATGTGGGCCTTTTTAAGCAGCAGCATAAATGTGCGGGATTGGCCTATGCCGCCGCCAATAGAAAGCGGAATCCGGTCATTCAAAATAGCCTGATGGTACGGCAGCTTTAAAAAATGGAGTTGCCCGGAAATCTCAAGCTGCTGTCTGAGCGTCTCTTTATTCACACGGATGCCCATCGAGGTAAGCTCGTGCCGACGCTTTGTCACCGGGTTCCAGACAAGAATATCGCCGTTTAAGCCGTGCATCGGCTGCCCATCCTCGGAGGTTGTCGGCGTGACCCAATCGTCGTAGTCCGCCGCCCGCATTTCGTGCGGGTAGCCATCCCTCAGCACCCAGCCGATCCCGATAATAAAGACCGCCGGATATTCCTGCACAATGGTGGTCTCGCGCTGCTTTCGCGGCATTTCCGGGTACTTCTCAAGTATCTCCTCAGCGTGGATGAAAGTAAGCTCATCGGGCAAATCCGGATATTTGTCGGTCTTTAACTGCGGAAAAAGCTGCTGGATGTGGGTCTCGGCGCCTTTTAAGACCTGCCAGATTTTCTCTACGACCTGCCGCAAGAATTTGAGACTTCGCTGCTCTTTGGTGATTGCCAGCTCCCAGTCCCACTGGTCGACATAAGCGCTGTGGTCCTGGTCGAGGAAGTAGTCCTTGCGCACCGCTCGCATATCGGTAAGCAGACCTTCGCCGACGCCCATTCCGAATTGTTTAAGGGCCATTCGCTTCCACTTGGTTGCAGCCTGAACAACCTCGGCGTCGACCGGGTTCTTGTTGTAGTCGTTGGAAATGTGAAAGCCGATCGGCGTGCGCGAGCCGTCGCGGTCGAGATAATCATTAATGCCGCTGGCGACATCCACAATCAAGGGCACGGTGACACGAATAAGATTAAGCTCTTTGCAGAGATTCTGCTCGATGTAGTCTTTGACGGCATAAATAGCGATCTGTGTTTCCTTTGGGGATAGCAATGAGCTGTAACCCTGCGGCAGAATTTTCTCAAGCTCCGCGTAGTCACCGATGCCCGGCCCGGCTAAGTCTGCTTTTTTGTCAGCCATTGTGCACTCCTAAAATTTGCCGATGTAAAGACCCCGCAATGAACCCATCCCCTCGGCCTTGCTCGGGGCGGGCCTGAGCCGGGTCGAAGGATTGCAGGGCTAAATAAAAAATAATTAGCCCCCAAATTTATTTGGGGGTTTTGCCTTCGGGCAAATCTTATACTGCTCAAAGAAAATGTCAAGCAACTTTCGTGCCCCCTATGGAATGGGAAGGGAACATCGTATTCCTCCATAATATCGTCTGCTTATTCACAATACATTCTCTTTGCCCACAAGGTAGGACTAAAATAATTCGCCGCGCCGGAATTCGCAAGATGTTATTCCGCCTGCAGACAAAACTTGTTAGAATCACCACGCACAAGTAAAATGGCGCAGTTTCCATTGCACGTGTCTGCAAAGCCAATGTCACGCGACATTCGTTGCATGTAAGGTGAGCTAATGAAAAGCTACCGAAAAGAGCTTTGGTTCAATACACAAAATAGAAGAGAGTACATCAATATTACGCCGCAGGTCGAACAGTGCCTGGCAGAAAGCGGCATCAAAGAGGGGCTTTTGCTCTGCAACGCCATGCACATCACCGCCAGTGTTTTCATCAACGACGATGAACCGGGGCTGCATCACGACTTCGAGGTCTGGCTGGAGAAATTGGCGCCGGAAAAGCCTTACTCACAGTATCGGCACAACGGCTTTGAGGACAACGCTGATGCGCATCTAAAGCGCAGCGTGATGGGCAGAGAAGTAGTGGTGGCCGTGACCGAAGGCAAACTCGATTTCGGCCCCTGGGAGCAGATATTTTACGGCGAATTCGACGGCAAAAGAAAAAAGAGAGTCCTTGTGAAAATCATCGGCGAGTAATACAGGTCATAAAAAATATGTGCCATCGTTCAAAACAGAGCCGCGACCCTAAGGGAGCGGCAACAACCCACAGATTGAAAATATGCGCATGTGCAGCGCACACAATTTTTATGGTTGGCAAACCGGCAACTAAATGGACCTGCTGTTTTTCTTAGCTCAGGTACTGATTATCTCCTGCTCCGGCGCGATGCAGCCCGGGCCCGTCACCGCTACTGCCATCGCGATGGGTGCACGGTCGCGATATGCCGGGCCGCTTATCGCCATCGGCCACGGCATTATCGAATTTCCCCTGATGGTGGTGATTATCCTGGGCATGGGAAAATATTTCAGGCTGCCAAAAGTCCAGATTGCGATCGGCCTGGCCGGCGGTGTTTTTCTAATATTGATGGCAATGCAGGCATTGCTCAGCGTGAAAGCCAGGGCCGACGCCCAGCCCAAGGCCCTTGCGGGCAAACCCATTCTGGCCGGCATTATACTATCCGCCACTAACCCATATTTCCTGCTCTGGTGGGCGACGGTGGGTTTGGCACTAGCCACACAGGCCGCCAAATGGGGAGTCTGGGCCTTCGCAATGTTTGCCCTGGGTCATTGGTCGGTAGACCTTGTCTGGCTGCAAATTCTGTCCTGGGCAAGCTTCAAAGGCTCATCGCTGCTGGGTCCGCGCGTCCAGCAGGTGGTATTACTGGTCTGCTCACTGGCGATATTCGGGTTCGGCGTATTTTTCATATATACTGCCAGCAGCAGTCTGATTAGAACAGTCGCGACGTAGGATCACACTCGGGCTTTATGGAAAGGCAACATTTTTATGAGGACTAACGCACCTCAAAAACACTCACAGGTAACTGTAAAGTCTATGGCGTCACCGCTGCTTGTTTTTTTTGCCGCCTTAGCGATCGTGCTTGTGACGGCGGGCGGCTGTTCCGGAATAACAAAAGGGCCGGTGCTGCTTAGCGTATCAGCCGACCGAGCCGCCATAATGTGGGAGACGGACGCGGAGGGGCAGGGAAAATTATGCTACGGCAAAAGTCCAACGCTGCGAAAGTGCGTTGACAGCACAGCCGAAAAAGTGCAATACAAAGCCACAACACCTAAGGGACAAACCATCCAAAAAACCGCTTTCATTCATAAGGTTTGGCTCGAAGGTCTGGAGCCAGCCCAGGTTTACAAGTACCGTGTAGATAGGGCAGGACTGCAAAGCAAAACCTACGAGTTCCACACACCCGCCCCCGACGCCGACGAAGTGACATTTGTCGTCTACGGCGACAGTCGCACCAATCCCGATATTCATCGCAAATTAATAGAGCTAATGAAAACCAGGAATGTTGACTTTGTGGTGCACACGGGGGATTTGGCATCGAGAGGCAACCAGTACGAGCAATGGGGTACTCAGTTTTTTGCGCCCGTAAAAGGGCTGGCAGAAACTATCGCCTTTTATATTGCCAAAGGCAATCACGAGGGAAGCGGCGGCAACTTTGAAAAACTGCTCATTCCGCCGGGGCAGGGCAACAGCTTCAGCTTCAACTATGGTCCGGTGCACTATCTGTGCCTCGACAACGTCTCAAAAGACGCCAAAAGCAAAGAGCTGCTGCGGCTGATTGCCGCCGATGCCGCAAGCAGCCGGGCGCAGTGGAAATTCGTGAGCTTCCACGTGCCGAGCCTGAACTTCGGCGGGCACTGGTCAGACTGGGGCTACCCCGATGCCCTGCCGAGCCTGGCAAAAGCGGGCGTAGATTTTGTCATCACAGGTCACTCACACCAGTACGAGCGTTTTTGGCCTGTGGAACCGCCAGCCGCAACCAACGGAAGCCACGTCACCTATATTACAGCCGGCGGCGGCGGTGCGCCGCTATATGAGATTGAGCCGGCCCTTTACCACGCATCCGCCAGGCAAATACACCATTTCTGCCTGTTCCATATCAAGGGCAGTAAACTGACTATGGATACGATAGACGTCAACGGCAGCATAATCGACCACCTCGAGATAACCAAAAACAATGGCCGGCTAAACAAACAGTATCTCTGGACGGCAGCTCCTATGGAAACGATTCAGCTTCACCAGGTTTTACACTCTGCCTTGACGAAAACGGTGCCGGCTAAGCCCAAAAAGAATGAGCCATTCACGGTTTCTTACAAGCTGTCGGCGCCCGCTTTGAGCAGCTCGGCAAAGATGACTTTTAAGCTGCGTTGCGAGCAAGGGACATACGAGCTTGGCGAGCCGCAGACGTTCACGATTCCCGAAGAAGGAGGCACTATTGAGGTAAAGCTGACTGCGACGCCCCTGGCTGACGTGCAGGTCCCGAAGGATGCGCAAGGCAGACCGAAGGCAATTTCACCGGCGCTATGGGTTGATTGCCACTATGAAATCGGCCGGGTGCCGGAGGACATGAGCAAGCCCGTAGTGGTTCAGCCACAAAAGGAGTAAGTGATAGAGGGGCACAGAGGATTGCTACTCGGGTGGTTTTTGTTCGCTGTCTGATCGCAGGCCGCTGATCAATTCTTCGATGACTTGTCTGGACAGGCTCTTCCGAACGGGCAGTTCAAGGGCAATTTGTGCCTCTTTCAAGGCTTCCTCGTTGGCGGCGGGCCGATGCCTGGCCAGAAACTGGGCCAGCCAGAAGTGCACAACCGGATTGTCAGGCTCAATTTCAAGAGGCTTACGAAAATGCCGCTCGGCGTCATTCACCCTGCCCTGCTTTTCAAGCAACTGAGCCAACTGTCCACGCAATGGCCCCTTGTCCGCCAGAAGCTCCACCGCTTTGGTCAACGAGACGACCGCGTTGTCTGCGTCACCTGATTGGAGTTGGCAAGCTCCCAGATTTACCCACAGCTAGGCATTGTTCGCGTTAACCTTCAGAGCCTCCTTGAGGAATTCGGCGCAGCGTTCAAACTCGCCTCGCTCCGATAGAACATTGAACATAAATAGTGCAACATAAGGCTTAAATCTATCGAATGGCCACATCTGCTGCAGAATCTCCAGGGCCTTATTAGGTTGATGCTTTGAGAGAAACTGGGCGTAATAAACTTGCAGAGCCGTCGCTCCAGGATTCAGCGTAAGAGCCTTTTGATAGTATTGCTCAGCCTGATCCGATTTGCCCTGCTCCTGGGCGGCACTTCCAGCCAGAGCGTAGGCAAAAGCCGACTCCGGCCGCACAAGGATTAACTTCTGTACCTTCTCGAATGCCGAATCGTAATTGTCCCGCAAATAATCCCTGTAGGCACAACGGGTCAGCAAGAAGACGTCAACTCCATCCTTTGCTCTGGGAAGAGCTGCTTTGGCGCGGCGCAAAGATTCTTCCTTGCCGGCGTCGGCTACCAGGCGCTTGACCTGTGATATTGCCAGGCCCTCGGCTGACGTAGCCTTTTGCCCTGTCGTTCCGTGGAGTCGAACAAAGCATCCGGCAGCTTTACAACTGCCGGGCAGAAGCATCGGTGAGCCGCTCCAGCCCTTGCCAAGCTGGCCGATCCCACGTAGTAATATGAATCGTGGGATTTGCTGACGAACTGCCACAAAGTCGACCGGAAGCACCTCACGCTGGAAGGTCAAGCTCTCAGGAAAGGGCTCATTAGCATCGGGCCCGATGCTGTGAATAACTTCGCGCATACCGATTATCTGCATGCGTTCAGCAGAAAGTATGCTGTTGTCATCGGCTAATTGCAAGGCCGGATGACCCCGCCAAGACGCCTTGAGCACGGCAAGGTCAAGCTCCTTATCGGCGGCAACAATTTCACCCTCGCAGTCATCTCCGAGATAAGGACTAAATAACCTCACTAGTCCGGGCATCTGATGCTCGCCCTGTTCGGATTCTTCGAATACCAGATGGTGCGCAGTTACAACCAACGTACCGTCGCCAATTACAAACGCGTTTCCCGCGCGTTTTCCCATAGGAGTGCTGGACGTCACCACCACCAGAGAATCCTCCGCGCGGATTGGCGCCGCCTCCGGCGCATAAAGTAAAGCCGGAGAGCATATCGCCAAAAAAAACGAACAGGACACAGCCGGCTTTTAGTATGTTCATGGCACTGTGACTATGCTCTATTTACTTGCGGCGTCTTGCTCGTCACTTAGGATTTGCTTGAGGTTATATCGTCCGAGCAGCTCATTCTGCTGATGAACTATGTGCTCTAAAGGCTTGCCGGCTTCGCGCAACGGCTGACCAAAGCTGGCGTCGGCGACGGCTTTGGCAATTTGCGACAGCTTGACGTTTTCCGGGTCGGTTACCGGCAGAAAGCCGACAATTGGGTCGCTAGTTTTTGCCAGCAGGCCCTGCGCCACAAGATGGTTCAGTATTTTTTCGCCGAACTCGGCGGGCATGCTTAACTTGCTGCAGATAATTTCCGCTTCAACAGGGGCTCTATTTTGCTCGAAAGCTGCGGCAATTTCCCTGACAATGTTGATAACCGTCAGATCGCTGGCTATGAAATATCGCTCCGTTTTCCTGGCGGTGGTAATCTCCGCAGCGTCAAGGCTCTTTAAGTGCTGGGTGGTGAAGGTCAACTGCAAGCCAAATAAAACGATAATCCAGCTAATAAAAATCCACAATATGCTCAGCGGCACAAGGCCTAACACACCGTAGACCTTGCCGTAGGGAACAAACTCCGTAATGTATAAGCCAAAGCCCCATTTGGCAATCGCCCAGACCAGAGCGGCCACCGCTGCGCCTGAAATGGCGGCTCTTGCCTGAACCTTGGTATTGGGCAGAACGAAATACAGCAGAAAAAAGCCTGCGGTCGAAACCAAATAAGATAACAAAGCAGGGCCGACGCTCGACAAAATGGTCTTGCGAATCTGCACCGCAGCCGTGTATTGAGTGATCAGGTAGATTCCAACGCCCAAAAGCAAAGGCCCCAGAGTCAGAACCGCCCAGTAATTTATAATCCGGTGCAGCAGATTTCTGCCTCTGGGGACGTGCCAGATATTATTGAATGCCCTTTCAATAGTCGAAAGCAGCGCCAGAGCGGCCCAGATAACAAATATGGTGCTGATTATCGTAACCGAGCCGGTATTTACGCCCTGGAAGAAGTCGCCGACTATGTTGTCCAGATATTGCGTGAGCATTATCCTCTCGTCCGGCTTCTGAGGGTCCGGATGATATTCGATTGTTGTCAGATGAAGCTGCTCGTACACCAGAGTTTTGATCCCGTCGGCAACATCTTTGTGCTGGGGAAACAACTGAAAAATTAGCAGAATGACAATCGCCAGCGGGACGACTCCAAAGATCGTATGATATGACAGAGCGGCCGCCTGCTGGCCGGCACGGTTGGCCTTCAACAGCCTGATACAGTGCGACCATAATTTAATCTGAAAGACTGCCAGGCGACCGGCCTTGCCCAGTTGTGCGCTGGGCGTGGATAAAAGTTCCTGGAACATGCTATTGCCTTTTAATTCTTACGGAGGGATAGAAACCCCGCAATCAATTGCGGGGCTAAGTAAAATATTCTACCGCAATATTCGCTCAAGGCCCTTTCGCAACTGCTCTTCCAACTGCTTCTTCAACTGGTCCTGGAGAAGCCCGCCCAAATCAAGCTCCGGCTTCTGGATGGTTCCTTTAAGAGGCACCGATACCCTTTGGCCGACAGTGTCTTTGCCGACCCTAACAGTTCTGCCGTCAACGGTGTACGGTAAAGTGACGGTCATATTCAGGCTTTTATCCAGCCCGATAACGCCTTTGAAGTTTATGGGATTATCGCCGACGTCCACCTGCATATCGTCATATCTTAAGAATCCATCCTGCAGGACAAATTTTGTCGGATGGATGGTGATGACCTGTCCCCCAAGACCGCCGCCGCCGGCAGAAAGAATTTGCCCGAGCAAATCCGACGCCTCTAAGCGCACATTGTTCATCGAGATAGTGCCGATTACTTCGATGTCTTTGCCGGCAGCACCACCCAGCGGGATGGCGAGTTTTTCGCAGCCAAAATTCGCCACGCCGCTGACATTAACCGCGTTGGCGAAGATCGGATTGACGTACATCAACAGTTTTTCTGTAGTCTCTTTATTAATTTGAACGTCCTTTGCCACCTGGATGGGCCCCGGAGTCCTCAGTACCGCCGGCTTCTTTGTAAAATCAGCCTGTCCGGCAAAGCTCAATTGACCATTGTTTACCTTTGAGGAAAACGGCGCGATGCGCAGCACGCCGTTTTCAACCTGCACATCGACCTCTGTGGGGCTAAAATTCAATCCCAGGTACGCGGCCCGCTCAAAGCCGAGCTTCGTCTTGGCGTTAAGATGAGCCAGCAACTGGTCTGCCTTGCCCGCCGGGTATTCACTGGAAAAACTGATGGCGGACTTTCTTTGCCCGGCCAGCTCAAAACCCTGCGGCAAAAAACCGGAGGCCGCTGCGCTTACAGCGGCCCAATCATACTCACCTTCAAGCTCAGCCTGCAATTTTGTCTTGCCGCCATTGTCGGTCTTACTGAATTCGGCTTTTTTGACCTTTATCTGCGGACTTTCCAGTTGGAGCTTTCTAACATTTATCGACTTTTGGCTGGGATTGATTTCGGCATCGAAAGTAAGCAAAACTTCCTGCTGTTCAAAAGGTTTTTTGTCCGCTGAGATGAGCTTGAAATTCTTGATCTTTGTGGAATCTGTGGTGATTCTGTAACTACCTTTTTCGGAGGTGACCTGAATTTGAGATTCAGCGATGCCGGCCAACTGCATCTTTTCCGGGAAAGATGCGAACAACACCGCAAACGGCTGGACTTTTTGCAGGTCAACATTGCTGGCGGAGGCCAGCAGCTTCATAGGTTTGACAGCCTTTTCGCTCAGCGGCACAACCGCATCTTTTATGCTCACTTGGCCAAGACTGGCATTTGCCTTTATCGAACCGATGGTGAGGATACTGTTCGGCCTGTCGATGTCAACAGCGAAAGTGACATCGGCCATCGGCTCGGCGGCACTGACGCCTTTATCTGAGCTGACGGCAAGATTCTTTGCCTGCGAAGAGCCGGCGGCTGTGATCTTATCTTTAACGATGGAGATTTGTCCCTTGCTGAAAAGCTCGCCGGCCAGCCGGTATGGCCCTAAATTTGCGAATTGCCCCAGCTCCGATTGGAGCTTTGCCAGATCAACTTGGCCGTCATATTTAAGCTGTTCAAGGCTGCCTGTGGCAGTTATTTTGGCAAATGCGGCTGTGACATCGAAGGCATCAAAGTTGAACTTGTCCTTCTCGGCGGTTATCTGGAGCTTGGCGGCGACCGGTTCAGAAAGAGCGAGCTTTTTGCCGTCGACCGTGCCGGCCAATCCGGCAAGATTTGCCTGCCCTACAAGCCTGCCGCGACTTGCCTGAATATTCCCGCTCAATTTGCCCGAAGTTACCTTCATTTGCTCTTTGAGGCCGAACGTACGCGGCATCTGTGAAAGAACCTTATCCACATCAACCTCAAAATCGGCGTTCAAGCTGTAATCCGACTTACCTGCCAAAATGTCGCCCCACGACTTAAACGTGGTAGGAACCATGCCGCCGGCTTTTGCCCTGAGCCAGTCGCTATCTACCTGCAATTTCTCAATGTTTATGAATTGCTGCCGGCTTCTCAATTTCACGGTGACATCCAAGAGGCTGGTCTTTAGTCTATCGCCCTTTAGCTGGGGACCGGCTATATCCAGATTCTTTGCTCTGACTATCCCAGTTAAACTTTCGAAGGCGCCATCTTTTATCACGGCGTTTACATCGGCAGAAACCAGACCTTGGGCCTGAACCTGGAGTTTGGCCAGTTCAAGAATCGGCCCCAGAGATTCGAGGTCCAAATCATTGACCTCTATGATGAAATCGCCCGTAGTGCCTTTAAGCGTCCAGCCCTTGCTGCCGCCGCCGGGCTGGATTTGTCCGGCGGCCTTGATCGTTGATTCTTTGCCCGCATCCGCCACCGCCATACTGATATTGAAGCTGCTGCGCTGATTGGGCGGCCTCAAACTAACTTGCGAGTTTATCTGCGAAAGCGAGACGGTTCTACTTTGCTGATCGGTCACTTTGAAACTGCCATTGTTGACCACAAGGTCTATGACCTTAATCGGCAAAGCGACCACAGGCGATTTTTGAGCCGGAGGAACCACGCTCGCGGTCCGGACAGGCTGCTCAGCTTTTAGATTTATCTGTACCTGCGGCTGGTCAATGACGGTCTGCCCGAACGACAAATCGCCCATCACAATGGAGCCGTAATGTGGCTTTGTACTGATTTGCTTTACCTGCACCGAAGCCTGGCCGGCGTTATCGTTAAAACTGAAATCCGTGATCTTGATGCCTTTGGACCAGCCCATTGTAAGATCGGCAAAATCCGCCTGGCCGCTTATAGACTTGTTGACTTTGGCCAATATGATTTCCCGTGCAACCCCGCTGGAAATAAGCACAGGTACCAGCAAAAACGCCGACACGATCAGAACAGCCACAATTGGCAGGACCCATTTTAGGAGCCTGACGCCCATTTTACGTTGGGGTTTGATTTTTATATTCTTTTCATCTGGCATTATTTTGTCCCCCGGGATAATTTATCTGACCGTCGCCGTGCCGGCGACGGCTAAACAAGATATTTAGCCCCCAAATTTATTTGGGGGTTTTTATCAATCAAGCATTATCTCATCCGATTTATGTTTAATCATCGAATCAATCCGGTCGGTGTACTCTTTGGTGATATCATCGATCTGTTTTTCCCCTTTTTCCATGTCATCTTCTGTGATTAGCTTGTCTTTTTCCTGCTTTTCCAGTTGCTTATTTGCGTCTCTTCGGATGTTGCGAAGACCGACTTTTGCCTGCTCGCCGACCTGTTTAGCCTGCTGCGCAAGCTGCCTTCTTCTTTCCTCGCTGAGCGGCGGAATGCTGAGCCTGATGAGCTTGCCCTCGACAATCGGCGCAATGCTCAAGTCGCTGTTTTTGATCGCCTTTTCGATCTCTTTCAGCGATGCCGGGTCAAACGGCTTTATCACAATCATATCAGGCTGCGGCGCCGCCAGGGTAGCCAGCTGTTTTAACGGCGTAGGCGTCCCGTAATAGTCGACCTTTATATTTTCAACCAGGCCGGTGGAAGCCCTTCCGGTCCGAAGGGTCTTTAACTCATCGTGCAGCACCTCGACCGCCTTTTCCATTTTGGATTTGCTCTCTAACACCATCTGTTTTGTCGGCATATTCAACCTCCGGTCAGGATTTTGCGCAAATCAGCGTGCCAACTCGCTCACCGCAAAGAGCTCTGGCGATATTGCCTCTTTTGAAAATATTCAGCACGATAATCGGGATGTTATTGTCCCGGCAAAGGCTCACAGCAGCGTGGTCTATGATCCTCAAATTCCTGGTCAAAACCTCATCGTAAGACAAATTTTCAAAAAGCTGTGCCTGGGGATTTTTCGCCGGGTCCTCGCTGTAGACGCCGTCGACCTTCGTCGCTTTTACCAGCAAGTTTGCCTCCAGTTCCGAGGCTCTAAGAGCCGCGCAGGTATCGGTGGTAAAGAAAGGATTTCCGGTTCCGCCGGTTAGTATTACCACCCTGTTGTGCTCCAGGTGCCAGAGAGCCTTTCTGCGTATAAACGGCTCACACATCGCCGCCACTTCAATCGCACTTAGGACTCTGGTCGGCTGGCCGAGCTTTTCCAGCGTCTCCTGGAGTGCGCAAGCGTTTATAATAGTGGCCAGCATCCCCATATAATCAGCGGTATTTCTGGGTATGTGGGTGGTTTTTGAGAAGCTCTCTCCTCGCAGAAAGTTGCCGGCCCCCACCACCACTGCGACCTGCGGCCCAAGCTTACATATCTCTGCTATCCTTTCGGCAAGCGATTCAAGCGCCGCCCCGTCAATTCCAAATTCGCCGGGCCTGCAGAAACTTTCGCCCGAAAGCTTCAATAAGACGCGCCTATATTTGCTCGCGGCCATTTATTTTCGCACATGGTAACTTATATTACTGTGACCGGTGGTGAAGCCGCCGCATAACCAAATATTAACCCCGCAATAAATTGCGGGGCTAAATAACCTATCCGACTTCGAACCGGACAAATCTCTTTATTTTCGCCTGGCCACCAGCTTGTTTGGCAGCCTCATCTACAACCTGTGCCACAGATTTGCTGTCGTCCTTGACAAATCGCTGCTGCAAAAGACAATTCTCCACGTAGAACTTTTTCATCTTGCCTGCGACTATCTTATCCATCATGTCTGGGGGCTTATTTTTGACCTGCGCGGCAAAAACAGCCTTCTCGCGCTCGATGGTTTCAGCATCGATGCCGCTTTCATCCAAGGCCAAAGGCTTCGCCGCGGTAACGTGCATGGCCATATCGGCAGCCGCCCGTTTGAGCACATCCGATGCAGCCACGTCTTCATCGCTGGTTTCAATCTGAACCATTGACCCGACCTTGCCGTTGAAATGAACATACGTGCCTATAAGGCCGGGACCATCCAGCGTATATTTTGCGTAGTCACCTACCTCGGTTTTTTCGCCCGTTTTGCCGGCCGTTTCGGCCAGAGTATCCTTGAACTGCCTGCCCTGGTGTTTGGCCTGCAGAACATTCTCCGGGCCTTGGTGGGCTGAGCAGGCCATCGCACACTGGGCTAAGGCTTCGGCTGCGGCGACAAAGTCCTGGCTCTTTGCTACAAAATCGGTCTCACAGCAAAGCGTTGCCAGAACGGCTGTTTTGCCATCGTCACTTATCTTAGCCACAACCAGCCCCTGTGACGTTTCCCGCTCGGCGCGTCTGGCTAAAGTGGCAAGGCCCTTTTTCCGCAGTATCTGTATGGCCTGGTCGATGTCACCGTTGGCTTCCTGAAGCGCACTTTTGCAGTCCATCATCCCCTGGCCGGTTATCTTCCGTAGTTTTGCCACCATAGAAGCTGAAATTTCCGCCATCTTATAGACCCTTACTTGTTACGGCTCGTGACTTGTGGATTGTAACCGTTATTATGCGAACCGGCGGACTTCGGCGAGCTCGGTCGAGCCGTGAAACCGCCGGCTGAATATCACCAACTATTGACTGTCGCCCATCTGGTTGGGCTCTTTCCGGTTATTGTCACCTCCCTGCGGGGCCGAGTCCGAGTTTTCCGCCGACGCCTGCTCTACAGCCGCGACGGTCTTGGATTCAGCTTCGCCGGCCCGGGCAAAGGTCGGCCTTCTTGGACGAACCCGCTTCGGCCGGCCCGCAGGCTCGGCGCGAGCGGAAGTCATCGTCTTGCCGATCGCCACCGCATCGGCCAGCTCATTAAGTATCAATTCAATCGCCCTGATGGAATCGTCATTAGCCGGAATCGCCACATCCACCGTATCGGGATCGGAATCCGTATCCAGAACCCCGACCGTGGCGATGCCCAGCTTCTTGGCCTCACGCAGAGCAAGATATTCCTTCTTCGCATCCACTACTACCACTGCACCGGGCAGACGAGTCATCTTGCGCACACCATCCAGATTGCCTCTTATCTTTCGCATCTCACGTTTGAGCCTGGAGGCGTGTTTCTTGCTCTCACTTTCCAGTGTTCCATCTTGCTCCATAGCTTCGAGCTGCTCCAGTCTCTGCAATCGGGAGCGTATGGTTCTGAAGTTTGTGAGCGTTCCGCCCAGCCAGCGCTGGCAGATATAGTGCATGCCGCACTTTTTGGCCGCTGCTTCTACCACTTTCTGAGCCTGTCGCTTGGTGCCCACCAAGATAACATCGTTGCCCGATGCCACCACCTGGGCCAGCAACCTTTTTGCTATCAGCAAGCCCTTTAAGGTTTTCCTGACATCAATGATATGAATGTTGCCTCGCTTGGCGAAAATAAACGGGGCCATTTTGGGGTTCCATCGGCTGACGCCGTGCCCAAAATGCACCCCGGCGTTGATCAACTGACGAGTCAACTGGTTAGCCACTAAAGCCTCCAAACAATCTAAAATCGTTCTGTTCACCGCACATAGACAACCGAATTATAGCAAAATAAGACAATTCGCCGGACATGTCAAGGACTTTTGTTTCAAGAATTTTTTGCTTTATGAAGCGCAGCGGTCCTGAAAAGGCCGGATTTTTTCCGCCCATTCTCGGCTGATTACAAAATCTATTCGCTCACTTCCGACTTGCCGCCTGCCAATGGCAGAGCATCTCCACCCATTGCTTGAGACGGCGCAAAAACCGGGTGCCGGCCTCCGCTCAGGCTCTGTGTACCCAGATATTAAAGATAAATTAATACCAGACGGTGATAATGATGTTAGGTTCGGTCTTTTTGGCCTGCACCTCACCTGTGGTAGTGTCGGCTCGCTTTATCACGATGCCGGGGTTATCTTTCAGCCACTTGTTGACCTGCTCATCAAGGAACTCCATGGCTCCGGGATGCAGCTTTGTAAAGAAGGTCTTTACGCCCGTGATCCGGTCGGTCGATGTTATCACTCCGGCGGCCTTCCTGACAGCCGGCTTTTCTACTTCCGCCGTCCCGCTGCCGCCTAAATTCAAAGGCGCATGAGAAACCGTCGCTCTGCCGGCATCGTCCTTAAGAGGGATCGGATTGTCGAGCTCATCGTCAAGAGGAATTGGGTCATCGAAGTTTTCGTTGTTACCGGCAAGATTTGTGCCGCCAAAGTTCTCCATATACTCTCTCCGTTAACTATTGTTAATTTCCCGTATATGGTTAATCGTGATGCGAAGACGCCGCCGGCAGCGAACATCTATCCTCAGGTCTTCTCAGCCCCTTCGGTACTGGACGCCTTTTTTTCTTGCTTTGACTGGCCAGCATCGGCCTTATTCTTTTCGGATTCGGCGGCCTTGCCAGTTTCTGTCTGGGAGTTCTTGGCCTCAGCCTGAGCGGGCTGCTCTTGCACTTTGGGCTTCTGTATTTCAGACTGTGCGCGTTTTTCGGCACCGGCAGCTTTTTGCTCAGCCTGTTTGACCTGCTCTTTCAGCTTTTCTATCTCGGACTGCGCCGTTTGAGTGTCGGTCTTTGCCTTGGCCAGCTCAGCTTTTGCTTTTTCCAGCTCGGCCTGGGCCTGCTTGGCATCGGCGACAGCTTTTTCTTCAGTGGTTTTAGCCTGAACAATCAGCTTTTGCGAATCTGTCTTTATATTTGTCACCTCAGCAGTCGCCCGTTGAGCTTGCGTCTCTGCCCGTGCCGTCCGAACGTTTGCTTCTCTGACCGCGTGTCGGGCCTCTGCTTTTTCGGCCTCAGCCTCAAGCCGTAGCTGCTCAGCATCGTCGGTTTTACGCTGCAGTTCTGTCTTGCCGGCCTCGACGCCCAAGGGATCATTCAAGGTTTCCGATAATGCTCCGGTCTGCTGCGCCGGTTGGTGTTTGCGGGTGAGCTCTTCGACCACCTCTTTGTTTGGCCTGCCGCCTGTGGAGATGCTCGGGGTCAGAATGAATATGGTCTCTACGACCCGCTCTTCAAAATCACTGCCGGAGAATAGAATGCCGATCACAGGCAGGTCTTTCAGGAAGGGCACGCCCCGCCTAACATCGCGCCTCTCGCTCTTTCTCATCCCGCCTATTACCAGACTCTCACCTTGTCTGATGCGGTTTTCTTTGTTGTCGATTTGTTTCTTGGTGATAATAGGCAATTGCTTGACGCCTTCAGGCGTTAATTTTGACCCAAGCATAATGGTTGTTTCCAGGCCAATGTAGTTCTGTGCGAACACGTGAGGAGTAATTTGAAGCGAGTCGACCACGTCCTCATACTCCATTTTACTCTCCACCCATTGCGCAACAGCACCACTTGAAAGATATGCCCGTTGCAGCGGCACCTTCTGACTTTGCGAGATTTTCGCTGTTTTGCCGTTGACGACTTCGAGCGAGGGGTTCATCAAGACTTTCAGATAACCGTGCGACTCCAGTATATCGACCAGAGCCAGGTACTTCTCGTTGGCATATCCGACCTGAAGGCCCATCCTAGCGCGGGCGAGCTCCCTGAGCGAAGCGCCGGGAAATGCAGGCAGCAGAGACGGCTGCTTAAGCAGTTCATCAACGGCCATCCCAAAAGGCTGACCTGACGGTCCGGCCCAAATCTGCTCGCCGAATAGCTCTTGAACTTCTAAGGTCGTTGACCAGTCCAGTGTCTTATCCGCATAGACCTCAGAAATAATGCAATCAATTTTAACCTGGACGGGCGGGACATCCACCTGTTCCAGCAGTTCAAGCACTGCTTCAGCATCTTCTCTGTTCGGACACCTCACAATCAGTTGATTGGTTGCAGCAACGCTGCTGACCGTGTAGTCTACCAGTCGGGTTGACTTGCCTTTTTCGTCGAAGAGCATCGTGGCGAACTGATCGTGAACTACCTGTCTTAACTCCTCGGAGATATGATAATTGCAGAAGTAGAATAGCTTGAACTCCGGTTTGCCGCCGACAATTTGCTCAACGATTTTGGGCGCTTCCTTGTAAACTTGGGGAATTGAGATGTTTGGTTCAGCTACAGGCCTGATTCCGCTCAGTTCGTTGATAATACTTTCTGCCTGCACGCCGGCAGATTCTTGCGCAAAGAACCCCTCACACCCTCCAACCCAAAGGAGAGCCATAGCAGCCGCAGTCGCAACGACAATGAGACTGCGGCCCAGCTTGTGGCCGCCATAATCCATAAGCACGTTCCCACCAGAAACAAAAATCCGCGCGTACAAGGCGCAGTGTCTCTGCGTTAAACTACTGTTTGTATTTTAGACGGCTTAAAAGGCATTATATTCCACTCATCTACTTATCGTCAAGCATATTTCAACAAATTAACAAAAAATGGATGTCTTCTTTTGCCCAGATCATAATGTTAGATGTTAGACAGAATAACGCTTTCTTGCTATTTTATCGGTTTATGATAAGAAAACAGCGAAAAATTGTCACTGTAGGCTTCGTGGCGCTGGGCTGTCCCAAGAACATCGTGGACAGTGAGAAAATGTTGGCGAAAATCGTGCAATCGGGCTTAGTAATAACTGCTGAGCCGGAAAATGCTGATGTTGTTGTCATTAATACGTGTGGTTTTATCGAACCGGCCAAGGCCGAGGCACTGCAGGCAATATGTCACGCGGTCGATTGTAAAGGTCGCGGCAACGTCAAAAAAGTAATCGTCGCCGGCTGCTTATCACAGAGGCTCGGCCGGCAGCTTCTTGACCAGGTACCTGGCATCGATGCTGTTATTGGCCTTGGGCAGCGAGATAATATCGCCCGCATAATCAAAAAGACTCTTTTCTGCAAAAAGCGCCTTGCCTACCTGGAGCACCGTCCCAAAAAGTGCAGTAATGATACTGGAAGACTGCTTATTACCGGACGCCACTGGGCATACCTGCGAATCAGCGAGGGCTGCAATCACCGGTGCTCGTTCTGCACCATACCGGCAATCAGAGGCAAATTCAGAAGTAAATCCAGACCTCGCATCCGGGCAGAAGCTGCCGAGCTGGCCCGCTGCGGCGTGGCTGAGCTGAATATAATCGCGCAGGATACCACCTGCTATGGCCGGGATTTGAAAATGAAAAACGGCCTGGCTAAACTCATAACCGAACTTGAAAAAATTGCTGGGGTCGCCTGGATTCGATTGATGTATCTCTGGCCCGCGGGCATCGACGACCGGCTAATCGATACCATTGCATCGAGCAAAAAAGCCATTCATTATCTCGATATTCCGATTCAGCACGTGAACCGCACGATCTTGAGAGCTATGCGACGGCCCGACACAAAAGACCGGCTGCACGGATTGATCGAAAAGCTGCGCCGCGCCATCCCCGATATTGTCCTTCGCACAACACTGATAGTTGGGTTTCCTGGAGAGACCGAGCGTCAGTTCGCTGAGCTTCTGGAGTTTATAAAGTGGGCCCGGTTTGACGCCCTTGGCTGTTTTCAATTCTACCCGGAGTCAGGCACCGGCGCGGCAAGAATGCCCGGTCAGATCGCACAGGCGGTAAAGCAGCATCGGCTGGAAAAGTTGATGCTGACCCAGCAAGAGATTGCCTTTGCCAAAAACAGAAACAGGATCGGCAATAAACTTACCTGCCTTGTTGATTCGGTCGACGACAAGGGTATCGGCCGCGGACGTTTCTACGGCCAGGCGCCAAAGGTGGACAGCATCTGCATAATAGAACACTGCTCCGCAACTGCCGGCCAGTTTATCAACGCCGAGGTCACTGGCACGGAAAACTACGACCTGATTGTCCGGCAAATTTAGCATTGAATTATATCACAGAAAAGCTAAACTTTTCGCTATGGTTGAACTGCTCCCGAACATCTTGACTTTCTCCCGGCTCGGCTTGACTGCTATTTTCCTGACTATGGTTCTTCACGTGCCCTATGTTGAGAACAAAGCACTCTTTCTGAACATCGCATTTGTCCTGTTCGTCATCGCGGGTATTACCGATCTGATCGATGGGCCCATCGCCAGAAAATTGAACGTTGCCAGCAAATTCGGCCGAATGAGCGACCCTCTGGTTGACAAAACCCTGATCTGCGGGACCTTTATTTGTTTTGCGATAATCGGCCAGCCAAAGCTCTTTGATCTGCCCGACAATGCCCTTAGGATGGTGCACTGGTCGATTGCAGGCATTTTGGTGCTGAGAGAGGCTTACGTAACCGTCCTGCGACACCTTTGCGAATCTCACGGCATAAACTTCGGGGCGGTGGCTTCCGGCAAAATAAAGATGTTCATGCAGTCTTTTGCCATCGGCACAGTGCTTATTAAAATGGCCCACGTACAAACCGCTTACTGGGGACACTGGTTCACCACCGTAACGTTTGTGATTATGTTAGTCGTTACGATTGTGTCGGGCCTAACGGCAACCCGGCGAAGAAAGTTGAAAAAACTACCGGAGGAAATAAGAGCATGAAAAGTGGATCGTTCTCTACCACAAGATTCGTTTCTCTGTGCATTGTGCTCTGGGCGTTAGCCGGTTCAGCCAACGTGCACGCCGGCACAATGGAAGAATTTATGCCGGTCCTGCCTGAAGGAAAAGAATGGAAGTTAGCCTGGAGCGATGAGTTCAACGGCACGAAGATTGACCAGTCCAAGTGGGAGATTCTCGGCGACTGGAAAAGGCAAGACGGTTACTGGGTCAAAGAGGACGCCTATCCGGACGGCAAAGGCAATCTTGTACTGCGGACCAAAAAAGAGGGCGACAGGTACACCTGCGGCGCCGTACGCACCAAAAAGAAGTTTGAGCATAAATTCGGCTACTGGGTCTGCCGGTGCCAGTTGCCAGAGCAGCCGGGGCACTGGCCGGCATTTTGGGTGCACACAAACAGCGTCGGTAAAGTCGGAGACGAGGGCAGAGACGGGACCGAAATCGACATTATGGAATATCCCTGGCGCGACGACCGCCTCACCCAGAATTTGCACTGGGACGGCTACGGAAAGGACCACAAGCACGCAGGCAAAGAATCCACGATACCCGGCGTGAGCGAAGGTTTCCACACATTTGCTCTTCATTGGAAGCCCGATGAATACGTGTTTTACGTTGACGGCAAAGAAACCTGGCGCACCAGCGCGGGCGGCGTCTCGCAGGTGCCACAGTTCATAAAATTGACCGAAGAAATCGGAAAATGGGGCGG
>Ga0315289_10004776_pt1 | contig 20170 bp, 12 predicted proteins | sample YL17G11_40_MG_FD_203452 | JGI IMG/M metagenome (GOLD analysis project Ga0315289, IMG submission 203452) | Sediment microbial communities from Yellowstone Lake, YNP, Wyoming, USA - YL17G11_40 | ecosystem: Environmental > Aquatic > Freshwater > Lake > Sediment | place: USA: Wyoming | collected... | reverse complement strand
TGCTGCTGCGGCATCAACGGCAGTCCGGCAGTCGCGAGAAAGGTCGGATAGAAGTCCATGCCCACCACGCGTTGCGAGCAGGTGGTTCCGGGCTTGATCACGGCGGGCCAGCGAATGGCCAGCGGCACGCGCATGCCAGCCTCGAACGGAAAACTCTTTCCACCCATCAGCGGGTAGTTCGACGTGTTCTGGAGCGTCAACCCGCCGTTGTCGGAGGTGAAAACGACCATGGTGTTCTCGGTCAAGCCTTCCTGTTCGAGCGCTTCCATGATCCGGCCGACGCTTTGGTCGAGGCTTTCGACCATGGCCGCATATTGCGGATTGTTCTGATCGGTCTTCCTGGCATTGGCATAGGCGGCGACCAGCTCGGGCTTCGGCTGCACCGGGCTATGTACGAGGTAATGCGAAAGCACCGCGAGGAAGGGGCGCGATTTGTTGGTGTGGATGAACTTGATGGTTTCCCCGGTCAACACATCGGCGATGTAGTCCTCCGGCTTGAGATTGGGAAGATTGACGAGGGCGTTGGGAGGATAGCTCCTGCCCCAATGTCCCCGGGTGGCGCCGCCGAGGTTTGACTGGCGATAGCCTTGTGCAAGTTGGAATCCGCGATCGGACGGTTGGTAGCCGGAAAACTCGCCTACGTGCCATTTGCCCCAGAATCCCGTAACGTAGCCGGCCTCGGCCAGCACTTGCGCAATGGTGGTCTCACTCCTGGGCAGGGCATGGCGATGCCGCGCTTCCAGATACTGGTTCACCCCGCCCTGGTTCTTGCTGCGGTCGAACAGCCGGTCGTCCGGCCCTTCCTCGGGGTCCCACACTGTCGTCAGCGCGGTGCGCGCGGGATTCTTTCCGGAGTAAATCGCCCCGCGCGACGGACTGCACACGCAGGCCGCGGAGTATGCCTGGGAGAACTGCATTCCCTCCCGCGCCAGCCGATCAATATTCGGTGTGCGGTAGAAGCTGCTCCCGGCGTAACCGACATCTTTCCACCCCAAATCGTCCGCTAAGATGAAGACGATGTTGGGCCGCGCCGCGGTGGCCGCGAACGAGGAACTGAAGACGAGGGTTGACGCGAGCAGGGTGAGGAGTGTTTTCATCTGTTCGGTTCTATTTGAGGGGAGCGTCATCGCAATTCAGGTCGCCCAGAGCATACTGGATTCCGTCCAGATAGAACCGCAGCATGCATTCGGTTTCGTAGCTCTGGGGCTGGTGCGAGGGGCTGACGTAGAACACGCGTCCCTTGCCGTAAGGCTTGATCCACGACACATAGAGGTGGTCCTTCTGGGCGATCTTAGGATTGTTGCGGCTCGTTTCGTCGAGTTTCTTCATGTCCGCCTCCAGCAAGGGGCGGAAGGTCATCTTCGCGGAGGCAAGCTTGAAGATATACAATTCGTCGCTGTGGATTAAGCCGCCCCCGTTGAATGCCGCCACCAGGGGGTGAGCGGGATCCACCAGGTTCAACGTGAGCACTTGCCGTTTTGGATGGAAGTCGAAACTCGCGCCTACCATCGCGTTGAAGGCGGGCGAGTTGTTTTGGAGGGCGATGGAGCCGTGGATGGACACGAGTCCCTTGCCGCCGGCCACAAAATCTATCAGGTTCTGCTCCAGTTCCGCCGCCTTTTTCTCGCGCTGCTCGGCGGTGAGGTCCTTGTATTTGAGGCCGATGTCCTTGATGGATTTGTCCACCTTGTTATTCAGCACGTCAAGGAACAGGTTGCGGTTTTTCGCATCGGGACAGCAGTTGTTGAGGATCACGGCATCGAACTTGGCCAGGTTCTCCGGCGCAAAACTCTCGATGTCCAGGCTCTCGACCACCGTGAACGCCCCGGTCTTGTCAGCCAATGTCTTGATGACTTCCGCCGCGTAGGGTCTGACATAATGCTGGAAGCCGGTGGTGAGCGAGAAGAGCAGCACGGCGCGCTGCCGCGCCGGTTTGGCCGTCGCCCGCGCGGGCGCGAACTGTTCGATCCGCGCGATCCACGCCGCCGTGGGCACGGCCGGCACGACCGCTTCCGGCGGCGCCGTTTGGTAGGTTTGGGCAAGCGACGCCGTGGCCGACAATAGAAGTGCGATCCATGTTTTTTTCATATTGCCGTTGTATTGTTAGAATGTTTCCGACACACCTTTTTTCGTCTCGCCGTTGACCCGCACCGTTGTCTCGCGCGGTTCCTTGGAACGGATGCGGTAGTTCGTGACCTTGCCGTTCTGCCAAGCGATGTCCACCTCGAAGCCACCGCGCGCGCGCAGTCCCTTGACGTTGCCGCTGGGCCACGCCTTCGGCCAGGCGGGAAGCAAATCAAGAAGAAAGGACGATTCCTGCCCGCTGACTTCCACCCGCTCATGGCTTTGCAGCAACATTTCCGCGAGGCCGGCGCAGCCGCCAAAGTTGCCGTCAATCTGAAACGGCGGACAGACGTCGAAGAGATTGGGCAAGGTGCTGCGGCGCAGCAGGGCGAGGAAATGCTCGCGCGCGGCGTCGCCATCGCGCAGCCGCGCAAAGTGATTGATGATCCACGCGCGGCTCCAACCGGTGCCGCCGCCGCCATGAGCCAGCCGGTAATCCAGCACCTTGCGCGCGGCGGTCAGCAGTTCCGGAGTGGCGGGCGTGATCAGGTTGAACGGGTGCAAGCCGACCAGGTGCGACATGTGGCGGTGCCCCGGCTCGGCTTCCTGATAGGGTTCAGCCCATTCGAGCAAACGGCCGTCGGGACCGACCTTGAGCGGAGGCAGTTTGGCGGTGGCTTCCGCGATCCGTCGTCGCATCGCCGGGTCCGTTCCGAGGATGGCGGCGGCGCGGTCGGTCGCGTCGAAGATCGCCCGCACGAGACTCTGGTGATAGGTCGAGCCGGCGGTGATCCGGATGCGTTCCTTCGTGCCCGCATCGCGGTAGGTGTTTTCCGGCGACTCGGACGGGGCGATGACCAGCGTGCCGTCCGGCGCGGGCACGAGGGTGTCGAGTACGAATTCGCTGGCGCCCTGCAGGATGGGATAAAGCCGTTGCAGGAACGCGCGGTCGCCGTTGAACTGATAGAAATCAAACAACTGTGCCGCCATCCAGGCGCCACAGAGCGGATCGAGCACCCCGTTGACAAACTGCGAATTGAGCGTCGAAGCGCTGGGGGTGACGCGGCCGAACGGATTCGTGGCGAGGAAGGCCACCCAGCCGTCGGACCCGTAGAGCCGGCTGGCGGATTCCCGACCACGCTGGGCCAGCAGCTCGAACCAATCCATCAAGGGCGCGGCGGTTTCCGCGAGATTGGCCGGACCGGCGGGCCAGTAATTCATCTGCAAGTTGATGTTGAGGTGGTAATCCGCCTCCCACGGCGCCCACATGCGTTCGCTCCAAATCCCCTGCAGGTTGGCCGGCAGGCGCGCGGGCCGGCGCGAGCTGCTCATGAGGAGGTAGCGCCCGAACTGGAAATAGAGCGCCGCCAACCCGGGATCATCGCCACCCTTGCGGACCGTCGCCAGTCGTGCATCGGTCGGCAACGTCGCCAGCGCGGCATCCGTCCCGTCGAGTTGCAGCGAGACGCGATTGAACAGGGCGCCGTGTTCTGCCAGGTGGGCTTGGAGTAACTCTGGCCATGTCTTCTTCGCGGCCTTGGCGAGAATCTCCGCGCTCATTCGCGCCGGATCGAGGCTGCGATCGAAGTCGAGCTTGGCAAGATTGTAGTCGGTGGCGGCCGTGAACAGGATCACCGCCTCGCCGGCACCTTCGATGCGCAACTGGCTGCCATCGGCCGTCACCTTGCCGCGATCCACGCGCGCCAGCAGACGACCGGCGAATTTCATGTGCGCGCCGCCGGGGCCGGAACCGCCGGCGTTGTCTTCGTAGCCGCCGTCTTTTTTTTCCACGTCCACAATTTGCCCGTCGAGGTGGAGCTGGCCATCGGCTGTGGCGGTGACCGTGGCATTGCGCTGGCGCGTCAGGCTCACCGAGAAGGCCAGCGTGCCCGGCTTGTCGGTCTTCACGCGCAGCGCCAGCACGTTATCGGGCGCGGAGATGAATGCCTCGCGCGTCATCGTGGCGTCGCCCTGGCGGAAGGTCACGCGCGCGATGCCGTCGGCGAGGACCAGTTCGCGCCGATAGTCGGTCACATTTTCCATGGCTCCGAAATCGAGCCACAGGTCGGCGAGGGGCTCGTAGGAGCGGAACGAAGTCGGCGTCGCCGTCAGATGCGCCACGCCAAAGGCCTGCGCCTCGGCATTCTTTCCGGCGAACAGCAGGCGGCGGACTTCGGCGAGGTGCTTGGGGAAATCCGGCGGCCAGGCCTGGACGGGACATCCGGCCCACAAGCTCTCCTCGTTGAGCTGCAAGCGCTCCTTGCCCGGAGTCCCGAAGACCATCGCGCCGAGCCGGCCGTTGCCGAGGGGCAGCGCCTCGTTCCAGTTCGTGGCAGGCTGGCGATACCACAGACACAACGAGGCTTCTGGAGCTGCGGCGTTGATGGCGGATTCAGCCGGTTGCGCTGGCGCGGGCAACTCGGCGGCGGGAAGCGCGGGCAGCGGCGCGAGCAGCAGGGCGGTGAGGAGTGTGAGGGTGTGTTTCATGGCTTGGTGGTGCCAGTGGCAGCAATTGAAAGGTGAGTAGGGTGAGTTGGTTCGTCGCTCATTGCTTGCCCGGACGTTTGGGTCTCGGCAGCAGTTCCTCCATGCGCGCGGCGAGGCGTTTGGCCGTGTCGGGCTGGTCGCGGAAGCGGTTCGTGGTTTGCGAAAGGTCGTCGCGCAGGTTGTAGAGTTGGGCGGGCGGCGCGCCGGGTTGGACCTTGCCTTGCGGGTCGATGTCGCTGTTGCGTTGGTTCATCTTCGCGTAGGGCAGGCCCCACGGGGCGCGCGGCGGCACCTGGACGGTCATGCCGCCGGAGCCTTGTCTCGGGATGTAAAGCCAGTCGCCCTGCCGCAGGGCGTAGCTGCCCGTGCCTTGAAACAGGGCCTCGGTGCGCTTGGCCGGCGCGCGTTCGGGGTCGGTGAACGCAGCCAGGCCGCTCATGCCATCGGGCGATGCACCTGGCGGCAGTCTGACGCCCGCGGCTTCGGCGAGCGTGGCCATGATGTCTACCTGCGTGAACAGCGCCTTACGTTCACTGCCTGCCGGAATCCGTCCCGGCCAGCGGGCAATCAACGGCACGCGGTGGCCACCTTCCCACGCATCGGTTTTCTGGCCGAGCAGCACGCCGTTGGAGCGGTGGCCGGCCTCAATGGCTTCGCGGGTGCAAACGGCGCCGTTGTCGCTGGTGACGATCACCAGGGTGTCGCGGGCGGCACCGCACGCGTCGAGCGCGTCGAGGACCCGCCCGATGCAATGGTCGAGCTGCTCCACATAGTCGCCGTAGATCCCTGCCTGGCTCCTGCCGCGGAACTCCGGCGCCGGGTTGACCGGCACGTGTGGCGCCGCGAAGGCGATGTAGAGGAAGAAGGGCGTCGCTTTCGGTGACCGCGAGAGGAAGGCCGCGGCCTTCTCCGCGATGATCAGGTCGATTCGCTCATCTGGCCGTGCAGCGTGCGCGTTGGCCGCGCCCGCGCTGATGCCCCAGCCGTAATCCTTGAGGCCCCGCTGGAGCACTTCGTCATGGGAGATGATCCGGATCGGGTCGGCGGGGTCCCAGCCCACCACGCGATGGTTCTCCACGAAAACCCATGGCGGCTCGTTGTGCGTCCGCGGCGTGCCGAAGAAGGAGTCAAAGCCAATCTCCAGCGGCCCCGGCTTCAGCTCGGCGTTGTAGTCCGGGTCGCCGTTGCGGCCGAACCCGTTGTGCCACTTGCCGAACGCGGCGGTGCGGTAGCCGGCGGATTGCAGCAGCGACGGCAGCGTGATCTGGCCGTCATGGAAATAGAGCGAGTAATCGTTCGTGCGTTTCGCGTGGCACAGGTAGGTGCCGGCGAGGATGGCGTAGCGGGAGGGATTGCACACGGCGGCGGTCGAGTGCGCGTCGGTGAACCGCACGCCGTCGGCCGCCAGCCGGTCCATACGCGGCGTCCTGATCTTGGTGGAGCCGCAGCAGCCGACGTCTCCGTAACCAAGGTCGTCCGCCATGATCAGGATGATATTGGGCCGTTTGTTGGGATCGGCGGATGACGTCGCTCCGCTGGCCGGTGTCTGCGCAGCGGGCTGCTCCCGTTGCGCCTTGGTCCCAGGCGCGGCCAACCCGATGGCGGGTTTCGGCCGCGTCACCGTGTTCGGCACATCGGCCGCGTGCAGCACGCTCAGAGGCGTCAGCAGCAGGGCGGCGGCGGTGACAACTACGAGAGAGTGTCTCGTCGTTCCGTTCATGGGCTACTATTCCTCGCAAGTAGGTGGTCAAACCTGCTGCTCTTGATGGCCGACTAACTCGCCAGTCCCCCATTGTAATGCTGCTGAACGGCATGTCAAAAATGTTTCCCGGGTCAGCCGGCCGGCCACCGGCAAGTTGATGCTAACTCCTGGAGCGGAACTCCGATTTTGCCATCTTACAAAACAAAGTGCTGAAAAGCCGTGCGGACAGTAAGCGTCCGTTCCATCCATACTTGTCGCGCCTGTTATGCTGAATTCTTTCCGTTCACATTTCAAGGAGACAGGTTGTGGGTCGTCCACCAGCGGGTCTTGATGAGTACTTGGATTGGAAGCAGCGTCTTGAAAGCCACAAAGCCAGCGGCTTGAGCCTTGATGTTTTTTGTCTGCAGGAGGGAGTTTCCAAATCAACGTACTATCGTTGGGTTGATCAGCTCAAGAACGGCATTCCGGAGTCGCTGCTCGCTGAGGAAGCGGCTCGCCAGCAAGCCGAGGCGAACCCGGCATCGTTCTTGCCGGTTTCACTGAAGGCATCGCCGATCGAACTACAATTGCCCAATGGCGGTGTGGTGCGACTGCCCTTGGGAATCGGCCAAGCGGCTTTGGTGGAAGTTATTCGCGTTGTCGGTGGGCTTCGCCCGTGGAGGTCACCGAACGCATGAACTACCTCACGGACACTCGCATCTTCCTCTGCCTGACGCCGACCAAGATGAGTTACAGCTTCGACAGCTTGATGAGCCAGGCCGAGAAGATCTTCGCCCAGAATCCGTTGTCGGGCCATTTGTTCCTCTTCCTCAATCGTGAGCGCGATCGGATGAAGATCTTGTTCTGGGATCAGGACGGCTTTTGCATCTGGTACAAACGTTTGGAGGCGGGAACGTTTCAACTGCCCATCGCTCCCGAGAGCGCGCAAGGCATCGAGTTGGACGAGGGCCAACTATACCGATTGCTCAGCGGCCTCGATCTGCGGACCGGACGCCGACGGCGCAGGTATCGCCGCGTCGGTTGAAAGAAATTCACGAAGAGGGCTTTTCTTGTTTCGATAAGTTGCTACAATTGTCGGCGACATGGATGGTAACGACTTTCTTCCGAACGATCTCCGTCAGTGCCAACAACTGTTGGTGGCGGCATTCCAGCAAGCCACGCAACTCGAACGTCGCGTGGCGGAGTCGGAGCAGCAAGTAGCGGAACTCAACCGCGTGCTGAGCGAAACGTCCGCCTCATATGAATCGCTCCAACAAGAGCACGCCGCCACGCTGGATGAACTGGCATGGTACAAGCGTTGGGCGTATGGCCGGCGACGAGAACGTTTCTGTGAAGGTGAAGGGCAGGGCCACTTGTTCGAGTTGGGCTCTGACGTGCCGGTTGACGACGATCCTGCAGAAGCCACGGGTTCCGACGACACCATCGACGTACAAGGCCATAGCCGTCGCCGCAAAAAGCGCGAGATCGACTGGGACAAGCTGCTGCAAGTCCGCCACGAGCATGACCTGCCGGAGGAAGCAAAGCGCTGTTCCTGCTGTGGCCGTCCGATGGACCGTATCGGTGAAGACGTCACACGGGAACTGGAATTGCAGCCGGCAAAACTGGAAGCCCATATCCATGTTCGCCCCAAATACGCCTGCCGCTGCTGCAAAGCGGGAGTCGCTGCGGCTCCGCTTCCGCCGCGGCCGATTCCCGGCGGCATCGCCGGGCCGGGACTGGTTGCCGAAGTGCTCGTCAGCAAGTTCGGCGATCATCTGCCGCTGTACCGTTTGGAGGACATCCTGGTGCGTGCCGGAGTCTACATCGCACGCAGCACGCTGTGTGATTGGGTGAAGTTCGCGGCCGAGTTGTTCGCACCACTGTACGAACTGCAACGGAAGCTGGTGTTGCAGTCGACGGTGATGTGGACGGACGACACCTCCGTTACCGTCTTGGGCGGCTTGCAAGGAAGTTTTGCCGGCAACTTCTGGACCTACATCGGACATGAGTACCCCTACTCGGTGTACGACTTCACCACGAGTCGCACGCGCGATGGACCGGCACGTTTTCTCCGTGGGTTCGCCGGTTATCTGCACGCCGATGCCTTCACAGGCTATGATGCGATCTTTCTCGGGCCGCACGCGGCCATTCGCGAAGTAGCCTGTTGGGCGCATGCGCGGCGGAAGTTCTTCGATGCCGTGAAGAGTTATCCGCGGCAGTCGCACCAGGTGCTGGAATGGATTCGGCAATTGTACGACGTCGAGGATCGGGCTCTTGCGTGGTCGCCTGAGGCGCGCCGCCAGCTTCGTGTTGCCGAATCGATTCCTGTGCTGGACAAGATCGGAGCCTATGCGGCGGAATTGGCCAGGACGGTACTGCCCAAGAGCAGCCTAGCCAAGGCGGGCAACTACGCACGTAACCAATGGGATGCGTTGCGCCGCTATACCGAAGATGGTCGTCTGACGATTGATAATAACGTGAGCGAGCGGACGCTACGGCATCAGGCGATTGGTCGCAAGAACTGGCTCTTCCTGGGCAGCGAAGCCGCAGGATCACGAGCGGCCGTGCTCTGTACGATCCTGGCTGGTGCGAAGCGTCATCGCATCGAGCCATGGAGCTACGTCCGCGACCTTCTGCTGCGTTTGCATGCGGACGATCCGCGGCTGGAGGAGTTGCTGCCCGACCGCTGGGCCGCGGCGCATCCCGAGGCCATTCTAACCCATCGCCTGGACGAATCCCGAGCCAAAGCCGCTCGCACCCGGCTGCGTCGCGCCCATCGCCGCGCCCGCTGCGCATAACGCGATCCCACGGTCTGCCATCATGGACAGGGCTGACGCTTACTGCGGACATCGGTTTATAGGAAGCCATCCAGCCCCATCTTCTAAGGGGTCAGTATCGCCCGTCCTCACTCAATTCGAGAGCCGCCGCCCGTCCGCAAGTCATCCACGGCGAAACGCAATTTCCAAGCTTGTCCAGAAGGGTGGGCCTACCGAGACGACGATACCCAATCGATTCCGCACCAATTCCGGCAGATACTTTACCGGCACCGAGCCCTGTTCCAGCACGGCCTCGTGATAGCGGCCTAACGTAAAGCGTTCGCCAAGTTCGCGCTGGATCTGCTCCCGCAAACGGCACATCGCCATGCGTCCCACAAAATAGGTTGAAAGTTGACACGAGCTTTGCTTGGCGCGAATGATCTTGAGTCTCGCTTCCCCTTCCGACTGGAATGCCTTGCCGACCAACAGCGCAAGTGCCTCATCATCGGTCATTTGGGTGCAGTGCATTTTGTGATCCAAGATGGCATTGGCTACGGCGCGCAGGTAGAACTTCAACTGTGTCAGCCGCAGGGCGAGATCTCCCTGCCCATAGCCCTGGTTGAGCATCATTTGCTCGGTGTAGACCGCCCAGCCTTCGATGGTCACCCCGGACCCCAGTACCCGCCGGATCAACGAAGGATTGCGGTTGGCATATTCAAGTTGCACATAATGTCCCGGATAGGCTTCGTGAATGGTGAGGATCTGCAGCATGTGCTGGTTGTATTCTTCCAGCAGACTGTTGACCCTCGGCGCGTCCCAATCCCTGGGTGGTGGACTGACGGCGTACATGCTGGCGGCGCTCGGGTCAAGCGGCGGCGCTGCCTCGAGATACGCGGTGGAATTGCCCCGCTTGAACTCCGGCATTTCAATCACCTGGCAACGATCGGGCTGCGGCAACCGCAGAATATCGTTCTCCTCGATGAACTGTTTGATCTTCACGACCGTCGCCCGGGCGTCGCTGGTTAGCTCTTCCGGCCGCCCGTGTTCCTTCCCCACGGCAGTGAGCACCTTTTCCGTCGTTAGCCGCTGCCCTTCGGCGTCGTCGGGCGGCAAGGGTTGGCGCGGGTAGTAGCGGCTCCAAAGCTGCCGGGCGATCACGTACATATCGCGCCCGACGCGAGTAAACTCCGACTCGGCGTCGGCCAGCACCTGCTCGGCGGTCATACCAGCATCAAGCTCCAGGTCTAGCTTGCGTGCAAATTTCTCACCGCCGATTCTCCACTCGCCGTTGGCGCGCGGCAGCAGATCTTTTTCCAAGAACTCCTGGTAGTCCCGCAAGCAGGCGGCAACTTTCCCGGCGGCGGCGGCAAGCGCGGCCTGTTGCGGCGTATCGCCGGCCAACTCCAGGATGTCGCGATCATAGAAGGCGATCGCACCACGGTTTTGGCGGACCGCCGTTTCGGTGGCAGCCCGCGACGGATTCTGCAGATTCTCTTTGGCCGCGGCCACGATCTTGGGAATTTGCGACATGCGGGCGATGCAACTGGTGATATTGGCTTCCTTCGGCAGCGTGGATTGCACCAACAGCAGGAACGTGCTGTCGCTGATGTAGTCGTTGTAAGTGCGCGGATCCTGCTGGAAAGGACGCAGGTTCTCTGTGAGCCAAATCGACTTCACCAGCTCGTGCTGGAAGATCTCCGCATCGATCTTGGCGGCAGGGGAGAGCTTCGGCAAATCAACGCGGCGGGGCAGATCCGCCAACGTGTTGCGGTCGTGCTCGATCCAGGCCGCACGGCCTTTTTCGGAAACGTCGTCGAGCAAGTGGTCGAAGCGATGGTCACCCAACCGCGTCGCCTCCAGCGGCCGCTGCCGGAAAGACTCTTCCAGGTACTGTTTGAAGAAAACGTTAAGCTGCGCATCTGCGTCCTGGCCGAAACTGGCGGCCCCCCCAAAAGTAAGCATTCCCAACGCTCCCACGGCGATCAAGCTCGATGTGCTTCTCATAGAACCCGCATCCTCTCAACATTGTTCACTCCGGTGGTACGGTAAGGCCAGCCGTAGTATAGCCGCGGTCGGAATCGCTTGCCAATCACGGCTCCCGGTGAAAGCGGAAGCATTGCCAGCAGGTGTGCATCCGATTGTGGTTGGCGGCACAGTCAATTACTATGACAGACATGCAAAGCGGCTTGGTTGCCAATATCCAGCGATTCTCCCTTCACGACGGCCCGGGCATCCGCACCACGGTCTTTCTAAAAGGCTGTCCGCTGAACTGCCTGTGGTGTCACAATCCGGAGAACCGATTATCTCAGCCGGAGGTCGTGGTCGTCGAGAGCCGCTGCGTTCGGTGCGGCCAGTGCGTCTCCGTCTGCCCGAATCGCCGCGCGGATGCCCACGCAACGGGCAATCACCAGCAAGCGGTTTCCTGCCGACTATGCGGGGCCTGCGTGGAAGCTTGCCCGGCGGGCGCGCGCCAGATGGTGGGCAAACGCATGACCGTGGCCGAGGTGATGGACGAGATCCGCCGCGACACCATCTTTTACGACGATTCGCAAGGCGGGGTCACCTTTTCAGGCGGCGAACCACTCGCTCAGCCCGAGTTTCTCGGAGCCCTGTTGGCTGCCTGCGCCGCGGAAGGGATCCACACGGCGGTGGACACCTGTGGTTTTGCCGCCCAGCAGCAGCTCCTGGCGGTGGCTGCCAAAGCGAATCTGTTTCTCTACGACCTCAAGATCCTCAACGACGCAAAGCATGTGCAGTTGACGGGTGTCTCCAACGTGGTCATCCTCGACAACCTCGGTTCGCTGGTGCGCGTTCACAACAACATCTGGCTGCGCATCCCCATCATTCCCGGCTTAAACGACACAGAAGAGGATCTCGAGGCCACGAGACGATTTGCTGCCGCTTTACCCGCAATCCGTCAAATCAACCTGCTCCCCTATCATAAGACGGCAATGCACAAGTTCAAACAACTCGGGCGGCCGTATGAGCTGACCGAGGTCCAGCCCCCTTCGTCGCAGTTCATGGAACGCGCTCTCGCGCGATTCCGCGACAGCGGTCTGAGCACCAGGATCGGAGGATAAGCGATGAACGCACGAACCAGCAAACTGAGGCAAGAGAGCCTGGATGCAAGGCCCTCCATTTCGCCGGAACGGGCGGTCCTAGTGACTGATTTCTATCAGGCGAACGAAGGCAAGTATTCGGTACCGGTGATGCGTGCCCGAGCTTTCCTGCATCTTTGTGAGCACAAGACGATCTATCTTGGCGACGACGAGCTGATCGTCGGTGAGCGCGGGCCGCGTCCCAAGGCTGCGCCGACTTTCCCGGAGCTCACCTGCCACAGTCTGGAGGATCTGCGGATCCTCAATTCGCGTCCCAAGACGAACTACGCCGTGGCCGAGGAGTGCGTCAAAGTCTACGCGGAGAAAATCATCCCCTACTGGCGCGGCCGCTCGATGCGTGACAAGATGTTCCAGGAACTGCCCGAGGCCTGGCGCGATGCCTACGACGCCGGCATCTTCACCGAGTTCATGGAACAGCGTGCGCCGGGCCACACCGTGCTGGACGGCAAGATCTACCGCAAAGGCATGCTCGGCTTCAAACAGGACATCGCCACCGCGATGGCGGCACTGGATTTCCTCGGCGATCCAGAGGCTTACTCCAAGCGAGAGTCGCTCAAGGCCATGGACATCTCGTGCGATGCGGTCATTCTTTTCGCCCAGCGTCATGCAGAACTGGCAAGGCAACTGGCATCGGGTGAAGCGAACCCGCAGCGCAAAGTGGAATTGGAGAAGATCGCCGACGCCTGCTCCCACGTGCCGGCCCATGCCCCGCGCGACTTCCACGAGGCCTTACAATACTACTGGTTCTGCCACTTGGCAGTGATCACGGAACTGAATGGCTGGGACTCGTTCAATCCCGGCCACCTCGACCAGCACCTGTTGCCGTTCTACCAGCAGGGCCTCGCCGACGGCACGCTGACGCAGCAGGGCACAAGAGAATTGCTGGAGGCGTTCTTCGTCAAGTTCAACAACCATCCTGCGCCGCCGAAGGTCGGCGTTACCGCGGCCGAGAGTGGCACCTACACTGATTTTGCCAACATCAACATGGGCGGACTGCTGGCCGACGGTTCCAACGGTGCCAATGAACTCTCCCACATGCTCTTGGACATCGTCGACGAGATGCACTTGCTGCAGCCGAGCACGAATATCCAGCTTTCCCGCAAGACCCCCGACGCCTTCCTGAAGCACGCGCTGCGCGTCGTCAGCAAGGGCTACGGCTTTCCCTCGATCTTTAACGTCGACGCGGTCGTTCAGGAGCAGTTGCGCCAGGGCAAGACGCTCGAAGACGCCCGCGCCGGCGGATGCAGCGGTTGCGTGGAAGTGGGCGCGTTTGGGAAGGAAGCCTATATTCTCACCGGGTATTTCAACCTCGTCAAAGTGCTCGAAATCACCCTCCACAACGGGTTTGACCCCCGCACGGGAAAACGCATCGGACTGGAGACGGGCGCCCCGAGCGATTTCGGCTGTTTCGAGGAATTGTTTGCCGCCTATCGCAAACAACTGCACCACTTCCTCGACATCAAACTTCGCGGCAACCAATTGATCGAACGCATGTACGCGGAACAGATGCCCGCGCCGTTCCTGTCGGTGCTCATCGACGACTGCATCAAGAAGGGACGGGACTACAACGCCGGCGGCGCGCGCTACAACAATACGTTTATCCAGATGGTGGGGCTTGGCAGTATTACGGATTCGCTGGCGGCCTTGAAGGAAGTTGTTTTTGAGAAGCGAACGATCGGTCTGGGACGATTCGTGGAGATTCTCGACCACGACTTCGCCGGCGAGGAGTCGCTGCGATTGCGGCTGGTCAACCACGCGCACAAGTACGGCAACGATGACGATTACGCGGACGACCTTATGCAGCGCATGTTCGATGCGTGCTTCCAGGAGATTGACGGGCGGGCGAATACCAAGGGGGGCAAATACTGCGTGGAAATGCTCCCCACCACCTGTCACGTCTATTTCGGCTCGGTCACCGGCGCGATGCCCGACGGGCGCAAGGCAGGCTTGCCTGTTTCAGAGGGCATCTCTCCCGTGCAGGGCGCCGACCGCCGTGGCCCTACCGCCGTCATCAAGTCGGCGGCCAAGATGGACCACGTGAAGACGGGCGGCACGCTGCTGAACATGAAGTTCACTCCCGAGCTTTTCACCGACGAAGACGGTATTAACAAATGGGCGCACCTCGTGCGAAGCTACTTCAAGATGGACGGCCATCATGTGCAGTTCAATGTAGTCCGCGCCGAAACGCTGCGCAAAGCACAGGCAGCGCCGGAAAACCACCGTGACCTCATCGTTCGCGTGGCAGGCTACAGCGACTATTTCTGCGACCTGGCGGTGGAACTCCAGGAGGAAATCATCGCCCGCACGGAACACGCTGAATTCTGATTTCTGGGTTGACGATGCGGTTTGCCGCCGAGAAGTTTATCACATGTGTCGCGCCCATGACGCAAAATCGGCGCAAGCGGTCTTTTCGGCACGGCTGATACATACCCGGGAACCTCAAGGTTGGAGCAAGCCCTCGATTCAACCGAGTTGCCAAACGGTGTCGTTCTGCAATAGTCGGCTGAGGACTGGTCGCTGGGCGCGGATATGCTGAGCCAGCGCTTCGCGTGCGCGTGCCCATCTCTTAGCCATCAGAGCTTCCAGGATGGTGCGGTGCTGGGCGGCCATTTCCGCCACGACGTGAGCTTCGGGGGCGGCATAATCGAAGGCCGACGTATAGTAGGTCGCCGTGTACTGCCGGAAGAAGTTCTGGATGTAACGATTGCCGGACTTGAAGATCAAGTACTCGTGCAGGCGGTTGTCCAGCCCTGGAGACTGGCTTCCATCGATCGCCGGGTTGCCCTCCAAAATCGGCAGAAGATCCGCGGCCTGGATATGCGGTATGGCCAGATCAAGCGCCTTCAGTTCGAGGATCTCGCGGACTTCCAGGTAGGCTGCGATATCATCTTCATGGATCGGCTGCACCAACCATCCTCGTCGCGGAATATGCTCGATCAACCCGGCTCCCGCCAGGCGACCAAGCGACTGACGTATCACGCAGCGCCCCACTTCGTACTTCTCGGCAAGCGCCTCTTCGCGCAGGTGGACTGGCCGGCGACCGAGGCTGGCGAGCATCACCTCGCGGATGAGTAAGCGATCCCAGTCCCGAGCGGTCGGGGGCGGAGCAACGGTTTGAAGTGCCTTGCGAGACCGCCGCTTGACGGCCACAACGGACAGGCGGCCGTTGGGGAGCTTTTCAAGACAGGCGTCGGTCAACAGTTGCGCGACCGCGCCGCGTACCGGTGTCAGACTCACGCGATAATGCTTCGCCAGAGCCGACAGGGTCAGCTTGCAAGGCGGTTCTCCGCTCGACTGTAGCCGCGCCCGGAGGTCTCCGGCAATATAATCTGTCAATTCCACAACCAACCCCTAAGAGGTAGCTTACCCCACCCCAGCAAGGCGACCCGTGCCCAGGCACGGTGAAATCAGGACTACGAAAAGCCTACGAGGACCTATTGACTTTGTCAACAAGGTTATTATACTCAAACAATTACTTTGTGCACAAAAATAACATACTGGCTGTCATGCTCGGACCGGCCACATAGGAGATCGCGATGAAGATGATGCCCGCCCTGGTGAAAAGGGAAGCGAAGCCTGGCCTGTGGCTGGAAGAGGTGCCTGTCCCCGAGATCGGCATCAACGACGTGTTGATCGAAGTCTTGCGCACGGGGATCTGCGGGACCGATGTTCACATCTACAAGTGGGACGAGTGGGCCCAGAAAACGGTGCCCGTGCCGTTGGTGATCGGCCACGAGTTCGTAGGACGAATCGTGCAGCTTGGCGACAACGTCAAAGACTTCGAGATCGGTGACATCGTCAGCGGCGAAGGGCACGTGGTCTGCGGGCGATGCCGGAACTGTATGGCCGGACGGCGCCACCTCTGCATGGACACCGCGGGGATCGGCGTCAATCGTCCGGGCGCATTCGCCGAATTCCTCGCTCTGCCGGTAACCAACGTCTGGCACCACGCTCCGGAAATCTCTCGTGACGTCCAGTCGATCTTCGACCCGCTGGGCAATGCTGTGCATACGGCTCTGTCGTTTCCCGTGCTGGGCGAGGACGTTCTGATTACGGGGGCCGGCCCGATTGGCATCATGGCGGCGGCGGTGGCGCGGCATGCGGGCGCCCGCTATGTCGTGATCACCGACGTGAATCCCTACCGGTTGGAACTTGCGCGGCGGATGAAGCCCACCCTGGCGCTCGACGTGCGGAAGAACAACATCGCCGACGCGCAGAAAGAACTCGGCATGAAGGAAGGCTTTGACGTGGGCTTGGAGATGTCGGGCAATCCGGCCGCCTTCCGTGAAATGCTGGAGAACATGTGTCACGGCGGCAAGGTTGCCATGCTCGGAATCCCAAGCCAGGAAATGGCGATCGACTGGAACAAGGTCGTTTTCAACATGCTCACGATCAAGGGAATCTACGGCCGGGAGATGTACGAGACCTGGTACAAAATGACCGTAATGCTCCAGAGCGGCCTGGACATCGAGCCGGTCATCACGCACCGTTTTGACTGCACTCATTTCGAGCAGGGCTTCGAGGCTATGCTCTCGGGGAATTCCGGCAAGGTGGTTCTCACCTGGAAGAAGGAGGAATGACGCCATGTTCGGTGCGATCAAGCAACACCTGGCCGGTCGCCTCCGGGAAATCGATGCCGGGGGGTTGTACAAGCGCGAGCGCGTGATCACCACGCCGCAGCGGGCACGCATCGGCGTGCTGGAACATGAACCGGTGCTGAACATGTGCGCCAACAACTACCTTGGGCTGGCCAACCATCCTCAGGTGATTGCCGCGGCCCATGAGGCGCTCGATCGATGGGGCTACGGCCTGGCTTCGGTCCGCTTCATTTGCGGGACACAGCAGTTGCACAAGCAGCTCGAAGCGAGAATCAGCCAGTTCTTGGGTACGGAAGACACGATCCTGTACACCTCCTGTTTCGATGCCAACGGCGGGCTGTTCGAGACATTGCTTACGGAGGAGGACGCCGTTATTTCCGATGAATTGAACCACGCCAGCATCATCGACGGCGTGCGATTGTGCAAGGCGCGGCGTCTTCGCTACAAGAACAGCGACATGCCGGATTTGGAGGCCAAACTCCAACAAGCCGCCGATGCTCGCTTTCGCCTGATTGCCACGGACGGGGTGTTCTCGATGGACGGCATCATTGCGAACCTGCCGGGCATCTGCAATCTGGCAGAGAAGTACGACGCGCTGGTCATGGTCGATGACTCCCACGCGGTTGGCTTCATGGGCCCCGGCGGTCGAGGCACGCCCGAACACCACGGGGTGATGGATCGCGTGGACATTCTCACCGGCACACTGGGCAAGGCCCTGGGCGGGGCCAGCGGCGGCTACACGAGCGGGCGTAAAGAGATCATCGATATGCTCCGCCAGCGCAGCCGGCCGTACCTGTTCTCGAACACGGTGGCCCCGCCGATCGTCGGTGCTTCGCTGAAAGCAATCGAACTGTTGGCCCAGTCCACGGAACTCCGCGACCGCCTGCAAGACAACACACGGCTGTTTCGACAGGGCATGACAGATCGAGGCTTCGACATCGTGCCCGGCGAGCACCCCATCGTGCCGATCATGCTGGGTGACGCAATGCTGGCGGCGAAGATGGCCGATGCCCTGCTGAAGCGTGGGATCTACATGATCGCCTTCTCGTATCCGGTGGTCCCGGAAGGCAAAGCCCGCATTCGAGTGCAGGTGTCGGCCGTTCATAGCCGCGAAGATCTGGAGTTTGCGCTGGATGCTTTTTACAGCGTTAAGCAGGAGTTAGGAATCTGAAGCCGAGCGGACGGGTGGGGAATCCGAAATGATCTACGGCTCTCCGTTAAACAAACCAATCCATCGGAAAAGGAAGTGAGCATGAAACTCGAACATTCAGCCGTTAAAAGCGCGGCGCGTAAACTGAAGTTTCGCACCAAGGCGTTCATTGACGGAAGATTCGTCAACGCCAGTTCGGGGAAAACCTACGTTTCGGTGAACCCATCCACCGGCCAGCCCCTGGCCAAGATTGCCTCGTGCGATGACGCCGACGTGGACCTCGCCGTGAAGGCCGCACGGCGCTCCTTCGAACAGGGCGTTTGGGCCAAGCGGTCGCCAGCCGAACGCAAGCACGTTCTCCTGCGTTTTGCTGATCTGCTCGAAAAGAATCTTGCCGAGCTGGCGTTGTTGGACTGTCTGGACGCCGGCAAGCCCATCACCGACTGCATGACGATTGACGTGCCGGATACGGTGCATTGCTTCCGCTGGCACGCCGAGGCGGTCGACAAGGAATACGAAAAGGTCGCGCCCACCGGCCCGGGCAATGTGGCGATGATCGTTCGTGAGCCGTTGGGCGTCATCGGCGCCATCCTGCCATGGAATTTCCCAATTCAGATGGGCGCTTGGAAGCTAGGCCCCATCCTGGCTACCGGCAACAGCGTGGTGGTCAAGCCGGCTCGCCAGACGTCCCTGAGCATCCTCCGCCTCGCGGAACTGGCCGCCGAAGCGGGCATTCCTGAGGGCGTGTTGAACGTCATCCCCGGCAATGGCAGCGTCATCGGCGCGGCTCTGTGCAAACACATGGACGTGGACGCGGTCGCCTTTACCGGTTCGACCGACGTGGGCCGACAACTCCTGACCTATTCCGCCGAGTCCAATCTCAAGCGCGTCGTGCTTGAACTGGGCGGCAAGAATCCCCAGTTGGTCTTGGAAGACGCCGGCGATCTCGACTACATCGCCCAGCAGGCGGTCAACTGCGTGTTCTGGAATATGGGCGAGAACTGCAGTTCCGGCTCGCGTCTGATTGTCCATCGGAAGCTCGAAGACAAGCTGCTGGCGAGGATGCTCGACGTGGCCAAGGAGTGGATCGTCGGTGATCCGCTCGATCCGGCGACCAAGATTGGTCCCATGATCGAAGAAAGCCACATGAACAATGTGCTGGGGTATATCGAAACCGGCAAGAGCGAGGGGGCTAAGCTCGTGGTCGGCGGCAAGCGTACCTTGGAGAAGACCGGGGGGTTTTTTGTCGAAGCCACCATCTTCGACCAGGTCAAACCCTCCATGCGGATCGCGCGCGAGGAGATCTTCGGCCCCGTGCTTTCTGTATTCACCTTCAACAAGGAAGAGGACGGCATCGCGCTGGCGAATGACACGAACTACGGGTTAACCGCTTCAGTCTACACCCAGGATGTCAACCGCGCTTATCGCGTGGCCCGTGCGTTGCGCGCCGGCACCGTTTCGGTGAACTGCTTCTCCGAAGGCGACGCTACGACGCCGTTCGGCGGCTTCAAGCAATCCGGCTTCTTCGGACGCGACAAGTCGATCTTTGCTCACTATCAATACACCGAACTCAAGACGGTCTGGATGCAATTGACCTGACGAGATCCTCCTATTGACGCACAGGATTGAGGCCGCGGCTTCCGGGTTGTGCCGATGAACATGTCGCTTCTACAGAACTTCACGGAGCATGCGGCGATCGCGGTGGCTGCCGTCGGCGGCGTATTGGCGGCGCGCGGCAAGCGTATCGACCTGTTCGGCGTGGTGGTGCTTGCATTGGTGACGGCTTACGGCGGCGGCACGGTGCGCGACTTGCTGGTAGGTGACACCCCCGTCACTTGGTTGCGATCCCCCTTCTATCTGCTGAATGCCACACTGATCGCGATCGTCGCTTTTGCCGTGGCGCGCTTGCGTGAGATACCGCAAATTGGGTTGCTGACGGCAGATGCCTTCGCGTTGGCGCTGTTCACAACGATCGGCACGGCCAAAGGTCATTCGCTGGCGCTATGCGCGCCTGTGTGCGTGTTGCTGGGCCTTATCACCGGAGTGGCGGGCGGCATCGTGCGCGACGTGTTGGTGGGCGAGGTGCCGCTGGTATTCCAACCGCAGATCCATCTGTATGCCACGGCGTCTCTGGTGGGAGCGGCGGTGTTCATGGGCTTGAAAGGCGTTGACAGCTCGAATCTCGTCGCCACCCTTGCCGGGATCAGTACGGTGTTGCTGCTGCGTTTGATCGGCATCCGGTTGAAGCTCTCGCTTCCCGTGTTCGAGCCGCTCACTAGCGCCCCCACAGCAGTCCGCAAAGCTAAGGAGCCAAG
>Ga0315289_10004775_pt1 | contig 20171 bp, 31 predicted proteins | sample YL17G11_40_MG_FD_203452 | JGI IMG/M metagenome (GOLD analysis project Ga0315289, IMG submission 203452) | Sediment microbial communities from Yellowstone Lake, YNP, Wyoming, USA - YL17G11_40 | ecosystem: Environmental > Aquatic > Freshwater > Lake > Sediment | place: USA: Wyoming | collected... | reverse complement strand
TGCAAGGGATCTAGCCCGTGAGGACAATCAAATATCATCCCCAATACTCCTTCCAGTTCTCGTAGTGAAAATTATAATTACCAACAAACATCTGATACCCCTCATCAGTTAAAAGATATTCTGCCACTAAAGGACTAGTCAGCTTTGCAATCTGAATAACTTCATCCAAAGTAGGGATTCCACCTTTGCAAAAAAACGCAAACATACCATCCTTTAATTCATGAGGATAAAGAAGGTATGATACTAAACGATAAGAAATCTTATACCAATTAGGGTTCTCCGTTGTAGCGTCAGGGAGCTGCTCACACTTAGCTCCAAACTGCCGAAGAAGAACCACCACCGCTTTTGCTGCTCTATCTAATTGTTCAGATGTTCTCATTGCCTAACTCGACTTCTAGTTTCAATGCTTCCACAATATGCTTGGGTTCAGTTTTAGATAAACCCTCATTAATAGTGCTTATTGTTCCTTTTCTGAGATTAAACAAAACCCCTGTAAAAGGTACACCTGAAGCAACAACTGCCAGTGCGAAATCCTTCTGAACTTCAATATCCTTTGTTTTATTCCACACATCTAGGATGCGACCTTTTAAGGAATCAATAGCCGCAGATATGCGGTCGTACTGCTCTTTGAATTCAGGGAAGTAGGCTAGGAATTCAGAACCTTCATTCTTTAATACAAGCTGAACTAATGCCTTCACGGATGAAGAGGATGCTTCTTTAAGATGAAGAATAGCTAGGTATGCTGGATTCTTCACCTTAACTCGATTAAATGCAGCATCCACTACCACATAACCCTCATCCATCTGTGGTAGCTTTGCTGCTAGATCAGCGACTTCAGACAAAGATGATAGAGCGATAGGATGAGATCTCGTTAGCTCAACGATAGGAGCAACCTCAACTAGCTTGTTGATCTCTACGACGACCTCAGTGTCAGGTAGTTCACAAAGAGATTCCATGTCTCTAATACTGAGTAGGACAATCCTTTCCTTCTCATATCTTGTTACGATCCTGTTATAGGGTGTCGCTAGTTCAAAAGTATAAGATAGTTTAGGGCTAAGAACTTCACTTAACCCGTGAGGACACAACCCAAGCACTCGGTAAAAAAGCTCTGCAAACGTGGTAGGTGGAAACACGTTGTTTACGTTCCCATCTCCATCGATCATACCCAAGGTTTGGAGCCGCCATTTTCCGTCCCAGAAGTATAAAGTGATACAGGTGCCATCTACCTTCTCTAAGACCTTAGCCGTACTCAGGTCTATAGAGGCTGCGTGGCCTTCACCTAGATTGAAAAACTTTTTGAAAGGCCAAGAGATGACCTTCCAGTTATCACGACGATCTAAGATAAGACCACGAGCTTCTTGACAGATAGGATGCCCTAGTGGGGAATCGATCATATCATATTTAAAAAGCACTCGGCAGCCGTCAGCAGCTTCCTTAACAGTTAAATGAAGTTCATTGCGAAAGTAAGCAAAAGCCGCCTCTTCTCCATGAGTAAATAAATAGTTTTGTATTTCTAACATTTAGCACCTCTCTGAGCCATTTCCCCCTTAAAGATCTGTAGTAATTCTTTTGAACAGTCAGGACAAAAGTTAGGTACGGAGGTATCGGAATGAGTACGTTCTTTTTCACAGCGCAAACATATGTAGTCGGTAAAAGCCTGACCTGCGAAACCACTTCGGCTCATCTGAGCACCTAGTGCTATGCGATGAAGTTCCTTTAGTGTTGTGCTTGATACTTCTACGTATTGTCCTTCTATCTCTTTAAGAGGACACCACTCAGGTCGCCTCTCTGATCCAACCTTACCTGAGTAGCCACCTTCTGCATCGTATTCGTTAACAATCAGAAATTCCCCATCCGGTGTGGCAGAACAGTAAGTATCACCACTTTCAGTCTGACATTCAAACTGACACTCTGTGCAAAACAAGGGATTATCCAATTCAACTTTAGCCGTTAGTTTAAATCGAGCCATACTAAACCAAGCCCTTCTCACGCCAATACTCAAGGTACATCCGTGTCTGTAGTGTTGAAATCCCATCCTGATCTGGTGAGTGTCTTAGTTTGGATTCTTGATACGCAAGTTCAAATAGAGGTTCAAATTCATCTGCTCTCTTTAGTAGGTAATCAAGATCATAGTCGCCTTGCTTCACTGAGAGTAAAAACTTATTTTCCTCCAGTGGGAAATCCACACGACCTTCTTTTAGAAGTTTCAAACCTTCGTAGTAAAGACGGAAGAGATGACTTGCAAACTTATAGTCGTAGCCACCTTCATCTAAAGAAGTTGTCCTATGTCCATATTGATCAATCTGAAATGAGATCTGTTGGTATATCTTCTCGGCATCCATCCCGTAGTTATATTCTTTCTCATTAACAATAACGGCTGGAGTACCCTCAAGCGTCATCGTTGGAGTGATGAATTTAAATTTGCCTACTAAGGATTTCGCATAAAGGATGTCACCTAGTACTACTGGTTTATGAGGGCTACCATCCCCACCACTAGCATTCTTGTTCCAGAAGTTCTCACGATTAAGACCTTGCTCAAGCATCTCCTTGAACGCTCTCAGATCATCAAGTCTTTGTTTCTTAACAAGGAGTTTCTTCTTCTGCGAAAAGGCATAACCTTGGAAACTATGCTTTATCTTAAGGGATAAAAACATATCTTTAGCTTCAACGATCTGCTTCCAGTAATGTTCATTTTTGTAAACGATATTTCGTTCTGGAGCGAAGAAAAATTCTAATTTGTTAGGGTTGTTCTTTTGAGCTAAGTAAAAGAAATTCTTAAGAGAGTACAGCTTTATATCCACATCTTTAGGTGTGTTCCTAGCTGACTTCTTTGAAGTACTCTTTGTCGAAAAGTCAACCTCATCACAACTTTTAGAACCGATCACATACTCAGGTGGTTCGATAAAAATTCCTTCATAGTCCATATCGGACTTTGGTGTAGAAGTTCCGTAGAGATGTGAGCCTGTTAAGATAATCGCAATGCAGTTATCTTTAGCTAGACGTTGTGCTGGTGTTGTGACTGGAAGCGATTCTAGTAGCTTGCTCATAGTATCCTCAATGCTTATACTTCGAAATTGGGACGATATTCCCAACCATAGCTTCATGTTCACTCATGACTTTTAATGCGATGTCGTCTGGAACCATCTCTTGTAGTGAATCAAAAACAAAAGCACGGTCATTGTCTGTAGCCATCGCTACCTTAGTAAGTACGGAAGCCACGGCAGCTAAAATTACAAAAGGAGCACACCCCGATTCCTTATCTAGATTCATAACATACTGTGTTATAATACCATCAAACTGTAACGCTAAGTCGTCAGCATCCTTATTTAATTTGATGATGGTTTTTTCATCAAGATACATTATTTTTCCTTCTCTTTATTTAGTAAACGATACGCAACTTCTCGACAAGCATAGACATCAGCCAAAGCTGAATGCATGTTGGTCGTGTCTATACCTAACTCCTCAGCTACATTCCCTAAGTTAGCTTTGTCTGTAGTTAACTGTCCGCTATACTGCATCCAACGGCATAGAGATAGCGTATCTAAAAATATGTATTTATTAATTTTATCCAAAAGTAGCTTCGATTCGTTTTCTCCTAGAAGCCTCTTTGCCCAATAAGTTAAGACATCAAAATCGTATTTAACATTATGACCAGCTAAAACCCACCTCCCTTGGACAGAGTCGTTAGCAAGCAAGTAGTCCACAAGAGCCATCAGAGCTTTATGAGCTGATACGAGATCCTTACCAATTACCCAATCGGCTGGATTAACTACGTGAGGTGGTGGCAAGTTAAAAGTTAATGCAGCCTTCGAATGCACAAAAAGAGGTGCGTTCTCTTTAAAGCCAAACGTAACTAAACGGTCTGGATCTTGGGGATGAAATTTCTTATTATAGCTCTTACAAAACTCATCAATCCCCATATGCCCGTAAAGCAGATCTTCCTTGTGAAAGACTGGCTGCACTTTATAGGATTGTATTTCTCCTACTTGCTTGCCGTTGATCTCCGCAACGTAGGCGATTTCTCGTACTGATGCGATTGTGGGATCTAGCGAAAATGTCTCGCAATCACAAAATAGGACTTTAGGAAACCTCATGAATTCTTTCTCCTAACAGGCGTTGTAAACGCTCGGTCTACTTCCCATTTGTGCTTAGTTAACCGCATATAAAGGACACATTGAGAAGATACAATTGTCGAATTGCCGCAGGAACAAACGCATTGCCACATTACTCTGGCATTACTAGAACGCTGATCTGTAATTGAAATTACAGTCAAACGACCAAATACTTTTCCTGTTAAATCCTTTGTGACTTTTTCTCGTAAGAAACAACCACAAGACTTGGTATGACCTTTCTTTAGATTTTTACCGAATACAACAACAATTTGACCACAATCGCATCGGCATAACCATTTAGCTCTTTGATCGACACATCGGTGAAGTACCGTCAACCGACCAAACGTCTGTCCTGTTATGTCCACGAATTTACCCACTCTTAGTCAACCTCACTTATCTTTATATTAGCAACCAGCTCCTTGCATTCATTACACTTCAGTTGGAGCACTCCATTGCCCACATACGATACTTCACATCCAGAACTAACATGACAATCGCACTTTAGTACAAGCGGTAGCCCACGCAGGGTACAACCCTCACATCTTGTTTTAAGCACCATGTCATCCAAATCGTTACGAAGTAGCATCAGATGCCCCCTTTACTCCAGTGTCTGTGGATTGAACTACATTAGTTGTTTGTGTTGAAGCCTTAGCCATCAATAGCTTTTTAAGCATGGCAGCGTTTGTATCACCCCAAAGTCTTTCGACTTCTGCTTTGCGTATTGCATCGAAATCAGCATCTGAGATGCCAATCATCTGAGCATATTCCAAACTAAGTTTTAGTTTAGAAATACGACCGAAAGCTCGCATTAAAGGATCTCCATCGAATACAGGAGGTGAGATCTGTCGTTTCTGAGCTAGATACTCAAGCACACCACCTATTTCGTCCATACTGTTAGCAATAGCAAGATCCTCGATTAGATCTTTAATAATAAGATCCACTAACCGAGAGCGATGCTCTTTTTCCTTTGCATCTACCAAATCAACTTTAGGTTGGATCTCTACCCAAAGTTCATCCCCAGGTCTATCGTCCAATACCTTATCTAGTTCATCTTGTGTTGGTAAACTCATGCAAGATCTCCCTTATTACTATTCTGTAGAGCTTCAATCATACCGTTCAGACTAGAAACAGAAGAGGCCAAAGTTTGAACCATTGATGCAGCATCACCCCCAGCTAACCCTCGCATAGCATCACCAATACTTGCAGCTCCTTCAGAGTTATCATACACAGCACTTAGTCCTCTAGATAAGTAACTAAAGGTATCTGCTGTCTTTGCATTAGCGTAATTGTAGGTATTACTCTTAGAAAAACCCATCGATTCTGCTTGGAATGAATTTTGATCTGCACCTAAGAATAAAAATTGCCAATTATACTTTTCTGTTTGGTGTGTAATCATCGTTTTAATTTGAGCTAATTTAAACTCTTTACTTGCGTTCTCTTGCCCATCGGTTAACGTCACGAAAATAACAAGAGAAGGTCTTTCGTTTTCTGGGGTTTTAGCCAGTCTATCACCAACCGTGTTGATCGTCTTACCGACAGCATCTAAGAGTGCTGTCATACCTCTAGGAGTATATGTTGCCTCAGTCAGTGGCGATACATCTTGAATAGGCATACCATTATAATTGATCTCATATTGGTCATCAAACTGCACCAACGTTAGCTTAACGTCACCTTTAGCTTCTCTTCTTTGATCACTGACAAAAGTGTTAAACCCACCTATGGTATCATTTCTAACGGTGGACATAGAACCTGAACGATCCAAGGCAACAATTATCTCTACAAAATTAGGTTTAGTCATGTTCCTTAACTCCTCTATGGCATTTAGCAACTCTTGATTTTCTATCACTAGCATCGATATGTATTTTTTCATCTCTAGCATCTATAAGCACATCAGGCGGTAGTGGTGCTCTAAGGGCTTTTTCTTGCTCTGAAAGCTCCTGCTTTGGATCTTCTGTTCCTCGACAAAACGGACAACTAGCCTGTTTTAACGTAGGCTTTTGAATAATGACCACAAAGTCACCGCTGCCATCATGCGAGCCTTCCAACGTCCCAGTAAAATGCACCCTAAGATAATTCTCAGCTTTCGGGTGATTAAAAAGCCAAATAGCGAGAGCTGGAGCAATCTCATTAAGCCCATCTAATATTCCTTTTTCTAGCCCTTCAAACTGCTCTTGCGATATATCTAATTTCATAAATCACTCCCACTCATAGTCTTTCGGCTCTAACTCGTAGTCGCCATGATCGTTAAGTTGCTTATATACATCTTTCCCTAAGCATTCCAACATGACCTCTTGTGCTATGTGTGCTTCGCAATCACACTCAGTATGGCAAAACATCTCATTGTATCCAAAGTGACCTTTAGCATGATCTAGGCATAATTTATAGAAGCGATCAAATGCTGCGATCTTATGTTCTGGTGCTATATCTACTAATTTAGTGTACTTAAAAATTCCCATTATACCTCCGTAGGTACACGTACCGATGATCCAAACTTAAACATGGATAAATACTGGGTTATGATCTCAGTACCCTCTTTGATGTTAAAATTTGTGGCAGTCAAATGCTTATGCGTTAATTCACCCATGTCAATTAAGGCTTGAATTTTATCTAAGCCATCTTGAACTGGTTGGAGTGCTACAGAGATCACAGTTTTTCTCACACCATCTTTAAGTTCATTTAACTCATCGAAATAGGCGAGGGTAATTGCTCGTGACGCAGCACCAAGTAGCTCCTTCCATCTCGCATGGACAATATAGAGATCTGTATTAATTTCATGAATCCGATCTAGACAATGCTGAATGGCCGACAGTACCGCAAGCTGAGTTTGATAGTCCTCCGGTGTGGTAACCTTAGAAACTAAAACACCCTTCTCCGTTGATTTAACACCACGCAATTTCTTGATATCATCCTCATATTCAGATGGAATCCGATAGTGAGGATCTTTCAGTCTTGAGTAGAATTTCATAAGTGTAGGATCTGAGGCCACCCTAACTGCTAAATTCTTTTCAGTTACGACTACTTTGTCAGTCATCTAATTTCCTTTAATTTATAAACAAAACCATCGATTTCAATTATTCTTGATTCATCCTCGGTATAGTTCATTTTCTCTATTGTCATGTTAGCATGGGCAAAATAATCAGAACCCAGAGCTATAAATGCATCTAGATCCTTGGGTGGTATTACCCTTTCTCGTCTTTTATTAAATGCACGGTCATACACAGCCATCTTAAAGCCCTTTGTGTACTTCTGAAGTAGTAGGTCACTTAAGGGTGTTGTGCCTACCAAAACAGGTTCATTCGTCTCATGGACAATAAGTACACCATGTGGGGTACTACCTACTGTGGATTTATGACGTAATATGAGTGCGAGCATATCTCTACCTCCCGATACTCCGAGCTATATATTATTAACAAGTCGTTTTGGGAAAACGGTCGAAAACATCACGACAGCTAACGTGTCCAAATTGTATTTGTTGAGTTCTCATAATGCTGCTGACGTAACACAGCAAGAAAAGAACCTTTATCTACCCACTCGTGGAGCGATAGGAAACGGTCACGGTAGTGATATTTTATACTGCGAGATTGACCACCTTCCGTGCCGTAACTCCAAAAGAGGCAATACGGGGAAGGCTTCAATATAAGTCTTTTAGGTAGACCTTCAGTGAAAATTAACCTGTAGAGCATTTCTTGACGTATTGGACCATAATATATGTGCAGAAGAACTCCATACCCTAGCTCGATCTCTAAAGGATCAAGATCAGGATGGAATATAACTTCCTCCGCTATAGGCTGAAGCCAAGTATAATATACGCTAGGCTGCTTCGACGGCAGCCAAGCGTACTGACCTTGAGCTAATGCTGGATCAGTTCTTAACGGGTAATTACGGTCAAAATTCATCAGACACCTATACAGAACGCTGTTGATCCCTAACTCTTGAAATCCAATAGTAGTTATTACCACGATTGAGACACAAGGTTTTACCTTTAGTTGGTGCCGTTGTATCTTTGTACGGCCACCACTTCAGATACAAAGGCTCTTTACTACTAGTAGCTGGTTTAGTGGCTGCTGCTTTGTCTTTTCCTTTTGTTGTTTTTTCTTTTGCAGCTTTTTCTTTCTCTTCCCCAGCTAGAGAAGCCACGCACTCACTCAAATACTTAAAGTTTAAATTGAGCATGTCGGTAGGATCATAAGGAATCGAATGTGTAAACTCCACATTCTCAATCTCGATCATAACGTCCTTTGCTTTTGACGTATTGAGTGTAAACGTACCAACACCATTTTCCACTGTCAGACGAACGATTGGCATATCCTCTTTCGCAAAGAAGTGTGTAGAGGAAGTAAAAGGTGCGATCTCTGTAAGAGCTTTCTGAAGATACTCAGGTGTTGTCTTTAGTGTAAACGAAGGGAAAGTACCAACAACAGTCACAAGTTCTTCTAGGTCAAAGTTAACTTCTTGAACGATATTTGGAAACCAAACATCAATCTGCCCATGACTTAAACGCCAAAAGTCTTTAGATATACCAAAATGGAATACAGGACTACTCTCTAGTGCTAAAGCGTGCAAAACCGCTTGAAGTGGTCTTGGTAGAATATAGTAGTTAAAATCATTTTGGATTGGAATAGATGTTGTCTTAACAAAAGACGCTGCTGCTATTTTATCCTTGGATACAAAAATAATTTCATGATCGTCACCCTCAACTGCTTTACGGCTGTAGATACGAACAGGACGCTTGGATGCCTCTTGTGCGTTGTGGTGTGTACCATAATTGTGTGCGGAGAGAGCAGATAGGAAATCACCAATCAAAAATTGCTGATTTAGATCAATGGAGTTACATTCTGGTCTTGCGCTCTCTACTTCTTTCTCGATATCAGCATGAGATAGAATCAACTTACCTTTCAAAAGTCCGCTGGTAAATTCAAGAGTGTTACCTTCTTTACTACGTCCTAATATTATACTGAGAGAATCACCAGAAAATTTAAGGGAAGCAAGCGAACCTAGATCCACTGATCTTTTGCACTCACCTTCTTCTAACTCCCCTTCTAGCGTAACATCTTCAAATGTATAAGTTAAAAACGATCCGTTCAAACTAAACTCTAGCTTAAGCTGCTTCTCTTCAGGAAGAGCACGCAGCAAACAAATGCTGTGAGCAGAGATCCTAGCACTAGCCGAGCAGTCTGCGACCGTCTTGACTAAATTCATGACATTTTTGAATTCCTTAGTCTTAATAGTAAATTTCATGGTTAAACCGTATCCTCATATAATGTGTTATCCATTGGCCACGAAAGAGCACTTTCCTTAACTACCAATTTTGAAAAATCCACAGGAAGTTCTTCCGCAGAGAACAATAAACTGGTCGATTCTGGTATAGGCTGTTTCACTTCTTTAACTTCTTTTCTCTCAGGAACATCACCCATAGTATTATTAACAAGTCGTTTTGCTTCGGAGCGGATTTTTGTATCGTACTCAACAGAAACAGTAGGCTCTGGTTTAAGTCCGACAGCCTGACACCGCAATTCTAGCATCATCAATTCGTCTTCATTAGGCCAGTTTATCCTATCTTCTTGATCCTGATCTCTGAATTGAGCTATGTCGAAACGCTCTCCTAGAGCAAAGTCATAGAGCGCAGCATTTCGAGCCTTTTGTTGTTTAATTTGAATGATACGCTGAGTTCTTGCGGATTCATCTCGTATCCACGACATCACAAAGTTCGCATGATCTTTAATAGCCTTAGAGTAACGGAGGTTATATGCATCATCGATCTGAGCAAGAAGGATGACAACACAGTTTAACTTATTAGCTAAGATCTTTGCTTCTCGTGATATGTCTCCTAGCTTCTGCCATTGAGATTCGGATGATCCCATAGATGAACCTAAGAGGTTGATGTAGTCGAGAAGAAGAACGTCAGGTTTTAAATTGCGAACACGGAATCCAATCTCTGGGACAGTCGTTTCGGACTTAGGGCAGATGATGTGGTAGCCATTCCCTCGATCATAACCGTAGTTGTCGTTGCCTAAGTTAAATTCACGCCATGCCGCAGTGGCTTGACGCAGCTTAGGTGGTGTCAGCCTATTATTCTGAAGATCACTCATGTCTACTTCACCGATGTTAGAAATGAGTCGCACGAGCACTTCTTCATCGGTCATCTCGTAGCTACAAAGGACTACGTTGTGTCCCATACGGTACTGACGAATGAGAAGGTTAACTGCCATCAGAGAGTTATGGGACATAAGACCGTTGGCTGCATATTCGTGAGGACCTGGGACGCTGAGGTCAAACACAGGAACTGTCTCTTCTTTTTTCTCGGAAGACGCTACCTGTGCCCATACCTGAGAACATAATTCTTTGATCTGCCCTCGTAGCGTAATTAAAACAGAATCATTTTCAATCAGCTCTCTAATGTGCGGAGCAACTGAAACGTATTCCCCCGTCACCTTATTTCTTGTGGAGAAACCATTGTGACTATCTATAATTAAATTAGCTGTGTACTTCGAGGTGAAACCTTCTGTTTCTTCTAATACTCTTTTAACGAAAAGATTTGGGTAGAATATATGGTACTTCCCTGTCGCAGCTTGATAGCTCGTTGGTTTCCCGTGTGACACTCCCGTTACCGTGATAGTTTGACCTTTCATCAGTTCAAATACACGGTCGATATAAGCAAGTACAGGTGCGTTGGGAATGTGGTTATATAGACCAGAGACAAAATAATTGGGATTACCCTCTTCAACCATCTTATCACAGTGCTCGACACACCTCAGTAATTCTGTCTTTTTACGCTCAGACATGAAACCTATTTTCTTTTGAAAAAGAAAATAAGATTCTCGAAGGATATAAAGAGTATAGCCATCTTTGGTTACTTGACTTTCAGATCCATTAGATGCCCATGTATCTTTCTTCTCTACCTTGCAGTAGATCCCCAAGTTTTCTAGCAGAGCTTTGACATCATATACAAGGCGGTGGCTGATCGTAGTCATCTCTAATGACCATACCTTTGAATCCTTACCTTTTTTACCGCCTTTATTTACCTCGTAAATACAACCGTCACCCTCAAATAAACCACTAAGAAAGGCTCGTTGAAACTCTTCTGGTGCTTGCATAATGCAGCTAGGAACAAATCTCTCCGCACTTTTTACATCTCCGAGGAAGTGAGTGAAGTAGTGCTGCAAAATTTTATTAAAATAAACTGTATAACCATCTTGTGCGACTTTCCTTTCACAACCAAAGTAATTATGCAGAGCTGAAATAACATAGTCCAATAACATTGGATCTGTGTTTGTAAACGAAACGGCTCTATGTCCTTCTGCTACAACCAAGCCAAATAAAGTAGCAAGTTCATTAGTTAGTTTCTCTGGATAACGGGAGACATCTTCATGTCTAAGATTGTTTTGCCCTAGTGTTGGTGGTGTATAGGGGATTGCGATACTCTCCCCATACAAGTATGTACCAACTGCCTTCAATATCCAATCAATTCCAACTCGGATCTCGTCTAGACGTTTGAAACCAAATTCCTGCTTACTATTATCGTAACAGTAGAGCTTATGCTCCCCTAGCCCTTCAAACTCATCACGCCATTTGGTTATTATCTTATATGTGCTACCCTCTGTTTTAAAAACACCATCAACGTCTTTAATGCCTTCTCTCGTATAAACTTGTAACGTACCAGCAGGGACGGGAATCCACCCTTTGTCGTCTGGTTTGGCGAAAAGGTTGTAAAGATTCCCAATTTGATATATACCTTGGTTTGTCGGTATAAGACACTGAAATCCTTGACATTTTCCTCCTCCGCTATTGGCCCCCAGAACCACTAAGTTAGTTCTATGGAACCCACCTGTCTTATCGTCGAACTCCTTAAAACCAGTTTTAATTTTTACCTTCTCAAACGAACCGTTTAAGATACGATTAAAGGCATCCTCAGCCGCTTGGTTATAAGGTCGTCCCATTGAGATCTGCGCAAGAAGTTCATCATCTGCCTCTACAGCAAAAAGAGATTGACCTAATGTGTTGGTTACTTGTTTTACAAGCTGCTCTGGCGTATCAGAATCTAAAAGATCGTTGGTTGCGGTTTGGGCAGCTTTATATAAAGCTCTTGTTTTAGCTAAAGACGATAAGCCTCTCACAAGAATATCAAAGTCACCTTGACTTGCAACTATGACTACATTCTCACCAGCAAGTGCAGCCGTAACTGTTTCTCTGATACTAGGTGATAGCTTAGAATCCGAAAGAACAAAATCCAACGTAGGTAGTTCAACTGAACCTGATGAGGATAGTAGCGATTGGATATGCGCAAAAATAGCTTTGGTTGTTGATTGGTGGAAAAACTCTTGTTTACATATTGAATATACCTTCTCTGCCCAATCCGAGGTTGGAGTGAGTATAGTTTTAATAGCACGCAGCTCTAACTCTAGATTCCAAAAGCCATCCGATCTAGCTTTTGCTACTGGTTGATCTACCTCATCGGTATCGTAGTCTTGGCTGCTACTCCCTGTATTTACTACTGTATAAACCATGTGTTAATCCAATTTCCACGCATTAAATTGATAATTGTTTGGCTTGTGCTTTTTTGTTTTTACCTTGGCCTCTTTTACTTTTAGGTTCCTTTTCTTTAGGTACTATCCCGTTCTTATCTTTATCGAAGTTGAAAAAGTAAGAGACATAATCAGCATTAATTCTAAGACGACTAAGGAGTGCTCCCATATCTTGGGTTGATGTTAGAAGCACTCTTGTGTGGTTTCGATATGCAAAGAGAAACTGCATTGTCTTACTAAATTCATAATCACCTGTAAGCTCGGTGACTGGTCCCCAGACAAGGAGGTGTTGATCCCCTGTAAAATAATCCTTACGATCAAAGAACGTCGTACTGAAAAAATTAACATTAATAGATAAAACACCTGACTTCTTAAAGAGAACCCTCTTATGCACACGGTGGCTTAGAGAACAAATAAGATGCGACAAAAAACCCATCGCTCCTGTAAAAGGACTGGGATCATTATCTAAATCCTTTGTTGTAAACCACTCTTGTGCATCAAAGAATGTATAAGGTGAGTTAATTATGATTAGACCGGAGGGTTTGCACCACAACATCCCACTATCTATTAGCTTAAGTGCATTCTTATATTGCTCGTCATAAGTCACAATCTTCTGTGCTCGTTCATTATGAATATACAACGTGGAAAACGGATGTATAGCATACTGCTCAGTTGGATCGTCTGTGAACTCAGGATTTGCAAATTTCAAATACCTCGGCTCTACACCACACTGAGCTGCGAAACGTGCCGCTTCAGGGAGCGACTGCAACTCATTCTCGGTGTATTTAGGAATGTTTATTTTAGGCAACATCTCAGGCATTGCTAGCCTCCCTTACACTAAATGAATACTCGAATATAATTTTAGAGATGCTTCTTTATAAGCCTCTGCTTCCTTGAGGTCAATATTTTTAACCAGTATACCTCGCATAAGACGTGTATCTATCTGTACCAAACTGTCTCTACCTGCTGTTGGTACTCTGATCCACTTGACAGACTTGTCCTCCATATTGTCTACTTTAAGAACAAGTGCCCTTTTAAACACCATCTTGTTTTTCTCTGTGTCATCTGCGTCGTAGTACAACTCTCCGTAGTATATAAGAGGTGATCCCTCTACGATAAATGCACAGATGTCCGCAGATTCAGCTTCATTGCTAGTAATTACGTCACTCATTTAGAACTCCTAAAAAATAAAAAATTAATCCAACGTTGGTGCTTCTATCTTTTGCACCATTTTAACTACTTCTAACTTAAATTTCTGATTCGTATAGGCTCGATATCTTTTCTTATACGAGCCATAACATAATGGATTGTTATCCACATAATCCCGAATTAAACCTTCTGTTTTCACCGTACCATCCTCACGTTCAAAGGGTGTTCTTATACGAGAAAACTCTTGGTAATAGTTTCCACTTAACTTCCCCTCGTCATTGAATACAACATTCGATGTGGGGAACGCTGAATAGTAGGTGTCCCATCTAGGTACATCAATCCCAGTGAGCATTTGACTATTACACACTAAAACTTGTGTTTCTCCACTTCGAGCACGAAGAAGAACACCTTCCCTATCCTTACATGTCCCATAAAATGATTCTGCTCTTACTCCCATCATTTTTAATTTGTCCGTCCAATTGATTAGCTGCTTAGTCGAGCATCTATGAAACGCAAAGCAGATATAACGGCCAGCCTCTACATCCTTAAGAAGGTCGTTTAGGATGATCTCCATCCTCTCTTGATTGTTGTAGAGGCGTTTATATAAATTGGGTAATGGCTCTAGAAATGTGTAACGAATGGGTATGCCAGTGTGAGTGATTACGACTTTACATGGTATGGTAGCTACCCGACCTTCGGCCACCACTGGACCTATGATGTCGTTCAGCAAAAACTCCCTACCATCCACACGCTCAACTGTTCCTGTTAAACCAAGTCGATAACGAGCTGGAAGTCTGTTAACTGTTTTAGCATAAACAATCCCACCAAGTTTGTGAACTTCATCTACTATTATCAAACCCCAAGTATTGCCGTACTGAGTAATCCGCTCCGCTCCATACTTACTAGCGAACGTCTGCCAGCAAAGAAGACAAACATCCAACTCCTCTGGATTATCGTAATCGCCAAAAAAACCTACTACCCTACCTTTTGCATCTCTTTTCTTTTGTTTTGGTTTTATATCTTGAACATCATCGATATTAGTGAACGCTCTAAATGAAGTATAGAACTGCTCCAAAAGATCTTTCTGGTGTGCAATGATAAGTGTCTTTCGTTTCAGCTTAGTCATGACGAAAATAGAAGATATGGTCTTACCAAATCTAGGGGGAGCTTTTATGATACCACCTTTATGGCGTAACCATGTTAGCACAGCCTCTTGCTGACCTATCTGCTTTGATTCCCAAGTATGTAGGGCACCTTTGAACTGTAGATCTGATGTCATCGGTTTGGCGCAGGTTTTATCTGTCCATGGTAGATCACCAAAAAGACGACCTAACTTCTCTAGGTTCCCTCGTGAGAAGGCATAGTACACCTGACCACCTATGTTGGCCTTACCAAACGTGCGTATTGATCCTGTTACGGTTTCAAACGGACCGTAGTCGTACACCCCATCTTGATTCTCAATCAGATAAACAAATTCATTAAGATGTTCTGGAGTGACATACTCTTCTGGAACATATAGACGATCTGCTAAAATGCAGTCCATACTAACCCCTATGTTTTATTTCGTACCCACATTTATATTTACAAGTCGATTTTCAATTTTACGTTTTTTTAGATCCGCTTCTCAAAGTCCTTAAGAATTCTAGTTAGACCTTCCTCACGTTCGGCTTTTGTTAACTCCTTGCCGTTCTCTAAAATCCACTGCTCAATTAAAGGCTGGTAATACGATAATTGCGTCTGGTCGTCTGACTCGTCATTAGGTTGATCTTTAGTTTTCTTAACCACTTCACGCTCTACAACATGATCCCAAGCCACATGTGGTGACTCGAATACTTGAGGGAGCTGACGTGCTACTTGAGCGTAGACCTCAGCCGTAACTGTGAACTGAAGGTATTGATCCTTGTGTTTTGCAAGAGCCTCAAAGGGGATCTTGTCTGGTTTATCAAGAACACCTAACTGTTTATGATGCTTAAGACGTGGTTCGTAATCTATGAGGGATCTTAGTATGGGCTGACCGTCTCGCACCCACTTATCCCCAGTTTTAGTGAAGCTGTGGATAAGTACACCTTTAGGCATCTTCTCACCAAAATCCAAAGTGATTGGGGAACCTGAGTACCAGCATATCCCCGTAGGATCGAGTTTCTGGCTTCTATGGATGTCACCAAGAAACACAGCCACAAGAGAGGGAGCACCTGCAATGAGCTGTCCTGCATCTATATAGTGATCTTGATCCCTCGGTGGTTTCCAACCTACGTCAGTCGTAATTCCTGCACAGCACTCATGCATCACAAGAAACTCGGCTGGGTACACAGCAAGTAGTTCATGGAGTTGAACTACCGTGTGCTGACCGAACGGAACTAAAAGAAGTTTTTTATCTTCAATCCATTTTGGTTTTAGAACAGCTATGTGACCTTCTGCCATTTTTGTTAGTGGGCTTACTACAGAAGCAAGAGCGTCTGGATCAGTGGGATCGTATGGCTGTCTGTCGTGGTTACCGTCCACGAAGAAAAACTCAAAGTTACTGTGATTCTTTTTTAGATCCATCAAAGGATATAGAATATTTATTATCGGCAGGATGAACTCATCACGGTTGGTATCCTCATTACGATCAAAGATATCACCTGCTTGGATGAACCAGATCTCGACTTTTTCATCTTTATACTGCGCCACAATATCTAGAATGAGTGACAATATGGCACCAAGCATCAGCCTCTGCTGCTCTAAGTAGTCGTTATACTTTCTGTTTCTTCCTAAGTGCCAATCTGCGGTATGTATTACAACCCGTCTCATCTTGTCTCCTCTAAGTAAATATCCTCACTTAGTATTAACAAGTCGATTTTAAAAACGGGTGAATTTTGGTTCGGTAGGTTACTAAGTCAAAAGGTTGGTCTGTCTTAATTTCTTTTCTTGTCTTTAGGCATGGACTACTCTAAGTAACTTCGAAGCAGAGCATCGAGCTAGATGTGGTCTCCCCCAACACGTCGTTGCTTCAATAACAGCATCATTTTCAGTTTCACATAAACTAGGCCAAGATACTGTGCTACGTCTACCTTGTCTTTCAACCAACATTGTCCACATCCAAGCCGTAGGCTCATCTTGCTCACAACACATCACTTACCGTCTCGATCATATTTCTATTTTTAGCTTCCCAATCCTTTTGGGATCTCGTATTTTCAAGATCTTCCATCTGCTGTAGAACGTCCCGAAACAAATTTACTTCTCTCGTTGCTATCGAAATCTTCTCTCTTTTAACTGCCATTTTATATTCTCTATTTGCTGCATCACACATAAAGTCTATAATACGTTTTAGCTCACTGTGAGCGTGATAATAAGTAGTCTTATAGGATAATGAACCTAGATTTTTTGAGACAATAAGAGCCTGCCATTTAAGCATCTGTGCTGACCAAGATACTTCAACCCTTGTAGTACCTAAAGTGATACCCATAAAGATATACGCCTTACCTCGCTCATCTCGTCTACCGATATATTTAAAATCCGAGAGTGTAGGAGATGAAAATTCCATCCCACAAAACTGAGGTGGTCTTTTAGTATCACCTAAAATAAATAATTTAAGTAATTCCTTAATCCTTCTTTTCATCACCAAATTCCTTTCTAAACTCATGAAACATCTTATTCGATATGCTAGTATATACCTTTCCAATCCAAGAGTAGATCTTACCACCTAACCAAACGAAGAAGTCTTCCATGATTGCCCACATAAAACTTATCGGCCAAGTAGTAATCCACCGAATCAATGTTGCTTTGTACTTATTAGGAGATGGTGGCCATTCGAAGCCATATAAAGCAGATCCCCACGCTGTTTTTAATTCCTTTGGAATCGCAGTGTCAGTTTGGTAGTAAACAAACTGACCGCCAGAACGAGTATCACTCTGCGCTACAATCACTTTATTCTTCTGGAGAAATTTAGTTTTTACTTCGTGGTACTTAGTTAGTTCTGCTCTGACCAACCTAAACCATTTAAAAACAGACCAGACCGCACCGATAAGAAAATAACCAATAAGTAAAACAAACAACTTCGAGTAGTTATCCTTTACCCACGACCAAATATCTATCTTAAAAAGAAGCTGACAAATAGCTAAAAACGCTACGCATATGAACCCAGCAAGCTCGTCTATCTCCTTAATAACAGCAACGAATAACCAAAGGACACACAGAACTATTATCAGAAGTTCCCACCACGCAAACAAAGCCAAAGACACCATTCCTCTACTCCTCTACTCCTCTATTCCTAATGCTTCCTTAGTATCTCCTGTTAGTAACCACTTCGGAGGGTAATTAAGTTTAGCAAGCGTAAGCAGCTCAGGCTGGCACTCGATAAACCTAAGAAGCACGTAGGCTTCTCTAGGGAATACATTTTGTTCTTTATACTTTTTAAACGTACCAATATTAAGACCGAGACACCTCTCGATCCAAGCAGTTGATTGTCCATTCTCTGCTAGTATATCTAACGATTGAATAGCTCTTTTCGTAATAGCTTCTTTGATGGCCTCTTCGATAAGAAGATCGTTGTCATTCGAAAAGTCGCCTTCTGCATTACAGTCTTTGCAGTGACACTTGAACTGATCAATAAAGATTAGGCCAGCACCTAATGGATTCATTGATCTCATATCCTGCCTAACGTCGATGTCGGTAGATCCGCATATTGGACATACTATCTCAGGTGGAAAGTAGTCTCCGTTTTGATTCACCTTACCTGTACCATCGCACACCGTGCAGCTTAGGTAATCAGGAAGGTCATCATCAAAAGATCCTGTTATTGTCTGATCGACAATGCCATCTCCGTTACATTGACCACATATTTCTTCACTCATTATCCTTACCTTTCCCACATATCTTATCTCGGCTACCTACGACACTCACTACTTCTCCGATCTCTAAAAGATCAAAGCACCTAGCAAGGTGGTTCACTAGAAGTTCAAAATTATGGAATGCATAAGTCTTTACTGATGATGACCTACTGTAAGTTAGAACATAACCATTATCGATGATCTCTATCGAGTAGGTGTTGTTTATTGGCCTTGGTTCTGTACAGTCTTTCATTGTTATCCTTATTTTATCAAAAACATCTCTCGTATTTTCCACCACAAATAAGTAGGAGGTATTAGATATTTACAGTCATGGCAAATTTTACAACTATAGTGAATGTCCACTATGTCCACTATTCTAAAATTCGGAGGCTCGTTGCTCATCCTTTACCTCCTCTTTATATTGTTTAACCTGCATCATGTTCCAGACGCTTATGGCTTTTTTGGTTGAATCAAGCCAAGCCTGCTGTGGCCCGTCGATCCTCGGTCCTCTTACCCCACAACCCGTACAGACCACTTGAAATTCTAAGTTTGTATCCGCGATCCTATTAGGGGAACCAATCTTACCTACTGCGTTGCAATAGGGGCACGGGTTTATTTGTTCATTCACTTCCTCTTTTGCACCATGTCTCTTCTCAATAACCTTCTTAATTTCACCTTCTATAAAACTCTGTGTATATCCCAGATCAATCATCCTAATGAGAATCTCTATTTGTCTTGTTGTCTTATCATAATATTCAGCCTTACCCATTACTACACTCCTTGGCCTTTACCACTAAATAACTGTGGGGAACTAACGGCTTGTAAAAAAATGCCCCCATAGACATAGACCTTGTGTCAATTGTTGACCCCTCTACAGAGGCAACAGCCGGTAACAACTTCTTTACACATGGTTCTGATGTGTCCTTTTCACCCTGCTTGCTACACATTACAACATCGCAATAAAACTCCTTAGGGACACAACCTAAATGGTAGCTCACCAACACACGACCAAAACCACACAAAGAATAAAATATCAAAGGGTTAATCACTGCTGCTTCCTTTCTACCTCAACACCAAGTTCCTTAAGGACAGACCTTAAACTTTCGTCACTCATCATGCGCCATCCTGATGTTGTCCACTCATCCCAATTCTTCTCTTCATTGAAGTTTCTTGTAATCCCAAGCATTAAGTCACTTAACTTAAACCAAAGATCCTCACTAATTGTGATTTTAAAGGAAACCTTAACATCAGACCTGCTCATTTTCTTCCCTCACGTAGTGGGCTTCTTAATACCTTTATACAGAGATATTCTACTTATATGTTGGAGTAGCTTTTCGACTACTTCTGGCTCTAAAAATATAATATGTTCTGGATATTCAGACCCATTCTCTACTGTTAGTTTGATTTGATATCCATCGAATTCTGAATATACTCCATCACCTAAATATGTTTTCTTTTCAAATTCTGATCTGCTCATTTTCTTCCCTCACGTAGTGGGCCTTAATACCTTTATACAGAGATATTCTACTTATATGTTGGAGTAGCTTTTCGACTACTTCTGGCTCTAAAAATATAGTATG
>Ga0315289_10004774_pt1 | contig 20175 bp, 19 predicted proteins | sample YL17G11_40_MG_FD_203452 | JGI IMG/M metagenome (GOLD analysis project Ga0315289, IMG submission 203452) | Sediment microbial communities from Yellowstone Lake, YNP, Wyoming, USA - YL17G11_40 | ecosystem: Environmental > Aquatic > Freshwater > Lake > Sediment | place: USA: Wyoming | collected... | reverse complement strand
AATATTATCAAGAGTCATCTGATTACTGCCAATATCGATGAATATCCGAAAGAGGCTCAGAAATACAGAGAGATTCTTGAAGGTCGCTCGATGTTGGTAAAAAAGGCAAAACCGTTTGAAGTAGAATGTGTCATCAGAGGTTATCTTGATGGTTCATCCTATGTTGATTACAAAAACACAGGAATGGTATGCGGAATAAAATTGCCGAAGGGATTAGAAAAAAAGAGCCAGCTACCAGAACCAATATTCACACCTGCTACTAAAGCCACAACTGGACATGATGAAAATATCACTTTCGATACAGTAGTGAAAATGGTTGGAAAAGAAACCGCTAATTTTCTAAGAGACACAGGTATTAAGTTATACTCTTATGCACAAGATTTAATGCTCAAAAAAGGAATCATTTTATCAGATACAAAATTTGAATTTGGCAAACTTAATAACGAAATTATTTTAATTGATGAGGTACTTACGCCTGATTCCTCAAGATTCTGGGAAAAAGAAACATACCAACCAGGAATCGAATCGAAGAGCTTTGACAAACAATATGTTCGTGATTATGTAACAGATATTGGATGGGATAGGAAACCACCAGCTCCCAGACTGCCTGAAGACGTCATTAGAAATACATCAAAGAGATATACAGATATTTATAAATTAATTACAGGAAAAGAAATATAGTTATTAGATTTTTTCTCTGCGAACTTGGCGCCTTCTTTGCGCCCTTTGCGGTTAGTTGTTTTACCGCAGAGAACACTACGCTTGCAAAGACTGGAGACAATTATGAAGGCAAATGTTTTTGTAACATTAAAACAAGACGTTCTCGACCCTGAGGGATTAACAATCAAAAATGCTCTTAATACACTAAATTATAAAAACATAAAAAATGTCAGGATGGGTAAATTTATTGTTATTGAATTCACCGATTCAAAAAAAAATAAAGTCGAAGAAGACTTAAAGAAAATTTGTAATGATATACTCAGTAATCCAATTATTGAAGATTACACTTTTAAAATCGAAGATTAAGAAAATGTAGGGACGTGATTCATCACGTCCAATCAAAAGGTTTGATAAATCAAACCGCTACTAAAATAGAGGAATGAAATGAGATTTGGTGTTATAGTTTTCCCCGGCTCAAATTGTGATATGGATTGTTATTATGTACTAAAGGATGTACTGCACCAAAAAGTTGATTATCTCTGGCATAAAGATTCAATCACTGAAGATTATGATTGTCTTGTATTGCCAGGAGGATTTTCCTATGGTGATTATCTTCGGGCAGGTGCCATCGCCCGATTTTCCCCGATTATGTCATCTGTGATTGAATTTGCTAAAAAAGGAAAGTTAATATTGGGAATATGTAATGGTTTCCAAATCCTTTTAGAAGCAAAACTTCTTCCTGGTGCAATGATTAAAAATAATTGTCTCCAATTCGTGTGCAAATATATCCACTTAACAAAAGAAACGTGCGACACTCCATTTACGAATTTTAATAAAAATATTTTAAAGATACCGATTGCTCACGGAGAAGGTCATTATATTGCTGATAAAGACACTTTAAAAATGCTTCAGGACAATGACCAGATTGTATTTAGATATTGTGATGAAAAAGGTCATATAACCGAATCCGCAAATCCCAATGGCTCGGTGTTCAATATCGCAGGAATTGTTAATAAACAAAGGACCATCCTCGGAATGATGCCTCATCCAGAGAGATGCTCTGAAAAAGAATTAGGTAGCATGGATGGAAGATTAATTTTCGAATCAATTATTAATTACTTAGATATATGAAATTTTGTAGCGCGACATTTATGTCGCATGTTTATGCGAGATAAATCTCGCACTACACTCGTTAAAAAATTTATAAACCAAAATGACAGAAACAAAAATTACAAAAGACCTTATCGAAAAACATGGCTTAACCGATGATGAATATCAATTAACTCTCAATATTCTTGGTCGAGAACCCACCTTTACTGAATTAGGAATATTTTCTGTGATGTGGAGTGAACATTGCAGTTATAAAAACTCAAGAACTCTTCTTAAAACCTTTCCCACAAAAGGTAATAGAATATTACAGGGACCGGGTGAAAATGCTGGCGTTGTTGATATTGGTGATGGATATGCAATTGTATTCAAGATAGAATCTCATAATCATCCATCAGCAATTGAACCCTATCAAGGTGCCGCAACAGGTGTTGGTGGAATCTTGCGCGACATCTTCACAATGGGCGCAAGACCAATTGCAATGCTCGATTCCTATAGATTTGGAAATCCAAAAAATTCAAGAGTCAAATGGATTATCAATGGCGTTATTGCAGGAGTCGCTGATTATAGCAACTGTGTTGGAGTTCCAACGATTTCTGGTGAAGCCTACTTCATAGATTGTTACAATGAAAATCCACTTATAAATGTAATGTGTGTAGGATTAATTAAAACAGAGAATATCACAAAAGGAATAGCCAAAGGTGAAGGTAATCCTGTAGTTTATTACGGTTCATCAACAGGCAGAGATGGAATTCACGGTGCCACATTCGCATCAGAAGAACTCAGTGAAGAATCGCAGGCGAAAAGACCTTCTGTTCAGGTTGGCGACCCATTTATGGGAAAGAAAATTCTTGAAGCAACTCTTGATTTGATTAATTCAGGAGCAATTGTTGGTCTGCAAGATATGGGTGCTGCAGGACTCACCTGTTCAAGTTGTGAAATGGCTGGAAGAGGAAACACAGGCATTGAAATTGACCTCGATAAAGTCCCATTAAGAGCAGAAAATATGAGTGCCTACGAAATTATGCTCTCAGAATCTCAAGAGAGAATGCTCGCCGTTTGTGACAAAAACAGATTAAACGAAGTTAAAGAAATTCTCAACAAATGGGACCTTGAATGTCACATTATTGGACAAGTTACAAACGATGGTTTTATGCGTGTATTTTATAAAGGCAAAAAAGAAGTTGAAATACCTGCATCAAAAATCTCTGACGATTCACCTATTTACAAAAGAGAATCCAAGAAACCTGATTATATAGATAAACTCAACTCATTTAATATTTCTACCATCCCGATTAAAGAAAATTACTCTGATGACCTCTTAAAACTTTTATCATCACCAAATCTTTCAAGCAAGAATTGGATTTTCGAACAATACGACCATACGGTTCAGACAAATACAGTTATTCCACCTGGAACTGATGCAACAGTCCTGAGAATAAAAGGCACAGGCAAATATATCGCACTAAAAACCGATTGCAATAGTATCTACTGTTATTTGAATCCTTATGAAGGGGGGAAAATAGCAGTCGCAGAATCAGCAAGAAATGTTGTTGTTACAGGAGCAACTCCTTTAGGAATTACAAATTGTCTTAATTTTGGGAATCCAATGAAACCTGACATCTTTTATCAATTTGAAAATTGTGTCAAAGGCGTGGCCGATGCTTGTAGAATACTTAAGACTCCCGTAACGGGTGGAAATGTTAGCTTCTATAATGAAAGTAATGGCGAGGCAGTTTATCCGACCCCCGTTATTGGAATGTTGGGATTAATCGAAGATAAAAAACATATTACTCAATGTGGTTTCAAAGATGAGGGTGATATAATTCTGATAATTGGGAAAGAAGCAAAAGGACTCGGAGGAAGTCAATTCCTGTTTTATCTCCATAATAAGATTGTTGGTCCTTCTCCAACTATCGACTTAGATTACGAGAGGAGGCTCCAAGAAAGCTGTTTAAAAGTAATCAGAAATGGATATATAAAATCAGCCCATGATATATCAGATGGTGGACTCTCGGTTGCACTGGCTGAGTGTTGTATAAACTCACAATTCAGTTTTGGTGCAAAAATAGAATTTAAGGGGAACACAAGACCTGATGAACTACTTTTTAGCGAATCCCAATCAAGAATAATTATTACAGCAGACAAGAATAATATAAATAAAATTATAGCTTTGTGCAGTGAACGAAATATAGATTACCAATTAATAGGAGAAGTGAAAGGTAAGAGTCTAACAGTATCTCAGAATAAAATGAAATTAATAAATCTCAAAATTGATAAATTAAAAACGAATTATTTTAAAAAGGCAATTGACTAATAGATAGTGAATCATCCAAAGTTATAAATAAATTGATTAAATGAAATATAGTGGTATCGATACAATATCAAGGTAAAATAATAAATGAGTGAAACACCAAGAGAACAATGTGGAATCTTTGGAATCTACAATCATCCTGAAGCAGCAAAAATAGTCTATTTAGGATTATATGCTCTTCAGCATAGAGGACAGGAATCAGCGGGAATTGTATCTTCGGATGGCGATAGACTTTACGCCCATAAAGGTCTGGGTCTTGTTGCTGATGTCTTTGACAAGAATTCTCTCGATAGTCTCTTGGGGAAATCAGCTATCGGACATGTCAGATACTCCACCACAGGTTCGAATGTCATTACAAATTCCCAACCTATCAAGATAAATTACAAGGGCGGAGAATTAGCTGTCGCTCACAACGGTAACATAACAAATTCTGAAGAACTAAAATTAGAACTTGAAGAAAGAGGTGCTATATTCTCATCCACTATGGATAGTGAAATTCTCATTCATCTAATTGCTCAATCCACTGCAAAATCGTTTATCGATTCACTCACAACATCTTTATTCAGACTTAAAGGCGCCTATTCTTTTTTGATAATGCGAAAAGATAGAGTAATAGGTATTAGAGACCCAAAAGGATTTAGACCATTATGTCTTGGAAAATATAATGATGCCTATCTCTTAGCCTCTGAGACCTGCGCATTTGACATCATAGGAGCACAACATATTAGAGAAGTTGAACCGGGTGAGATTATTATCATATCTGATTCTGGAATCGAAAGTATTAAACCTTTTGCACCAACCGAAACGTCATTCTGTGTATTCGAATACATCTATTATTCCCGACCAGATAGTCTGGTAGGAAATACAAACGTTCATAACATCAGAACTGCATTAGGAGCAAAACTTGCTGAAGAACAACCAGCTAATGCTGATATAGTCATCCCCGTCCCGGACTCATCCAATGCGGCTGCGATAGGTTATTCACGCAAATCAGGAATTCCTTTTGAGATGGGACTGATTCGAAGTCATTATGTTGGAAGAACGTTCATAGAGCCGGAGCAATCTATTCGACATTTCGGAGCAAGAATAAAATACAATCCTATCAAAAGTGTTTTAACTGGTAAGAGAGTTGTTGTAGTTGATGATTCCATTGTGCGTGGAACTACCAGTCCTAAAATAGTGAAAATGATAAAAAATGCCGGAGCTAAAGAGGTTCATTTAAGAATTAGTTCACCACCCTGGAAATTTCCTTGTTATTTCGGTATTGATACTCCCTCAAAAATGGAACTCATCGGATCAACTCATTCAATTGAAGAAATATGCAAACATTCAGGAGCTGATAGTCTCGGATATTTAAGCATTCAAGGACTTAAAGAAGTTATCCCAGGTTTTCAAAGTTATTGTTTCGCTTGTTTTGATGGTGAGTACCCTGGAGGAAAACCAAAAAAACTGTTTAAAGAAATTTTGGAACAAAAATACTGAATACAAATTTAAAATATAAAACTGACAACTGACAATTTAAAATAAATTAGCCACGAAATTACACTAAATAACACGAAAATTTATATATCTCTTTAGTGTATTTTCGTGTTCTTTCGTGGCATCTGATTTAGTTATGAAAAAACAAAAATCTTCATTAACCTATAAATCAGCAGGTGTTAATATTGATGCTGGAGATAAATTTGTCAATTTAATCAAAAAACAAATTCCTTCCATTGGGGGTTTCAGCGGATTATTCCCTATTGCCATAAAAAAATATCAGAATCCCATTCTTGTATCAAGCACAGATAATGTAGGAACAAAGCTTCTAATCGCTGAAATGATGGACAAATTCGATACTATTGGTATTGATCTTGTCGCAATGGTTGTAAACGATATAATTGTTTGTGGTGCAAAGCCGCTTTTCCTCCTTGATTATTATGCTACACCAAAACTGGAACTCAAAAAGGGGATGGAAATTATCAAAGGCATTATCAAAGGATGTAAAGAAGCTAATTGCGTCTTACTCGGTGGTGAGACTGCCGAATTACCTGATCTGTATACTAATGACAAATTTGATTTAGCTGGATTTGGTGTCGGAATAATTGATAAAAAAAATATTATCGATGGTTCTGGAATAAAATCTGATGATGTTATTATTGGAATTGAATCAAGTGGATTGCATAGCAATGGATATTCTTTAGCAAGGAAAATTTTTCTTAAAACTCACAAATGCAATCTGCATCAGCCTTTGAAAGGGATGAGAAAGCCTTTAGGCGATGTTCTTCTCGCACCTACAAAAATCTATGTTAAAGTTGTTCAAGAACTGATTAAAAATGTTAAAGTCAAAGCAATAGCTCACATAACAGGGGGTGGAATTAAGGGGAACTTAGTTCGTGTTCTCCCTATTAACTATAAAGCTCGTATTGAAGCAGGTTGTTGGATTCCACCAACCATATTCGATAAAATAATGGAATATGGTAACGTCAGTTTACCCGAAATGTTTAAAACATTCAATATGGGAATTGGACTCATAATTATTATTTCACATAATGATATGGAAAAATCATTATCTCTAATTGAAAAACATAATTTAAGAGCATCTTTAATCGGCGTAATGCTCAAGGGTAATAGAGAGGTCATCTTAGAAAAAGATGGGAAAAAAATTTAGAATAGCTGTGTTAGCATCAGGGCGTGGTTCTAATTTCCAAGCAATCTTAAACAATGTTAAATCTGGTAAATTAAATGTTAAAATTGATGTTCTTATTTCTGATAGAAGAGCAGCAAAAGCCCTTGAAATAGCTCAGGAAAACAACATTGATACAGTTTATTTTAACATTAAAGAATATCCTTCTCGTGATGAATTCGATAAAGCTATTGTTAAAGAATTGAAAAAAAGAGAAATAGATTTAGTCTGCCTTGCAGGTTATATGAAATTCGTTGGTCAACCTATTCTCGAAGCTTTCGAGAATAGAATTATTAATATACATCCTGCATTACTTCCTTCCTTTCCTGGACTCAATGCTCAAAAGCAGGCTGTTGAGTACGGTGTCAGATATTCGGGTTGCACAGTGCATTTCGTTGATGAAGGTGTGGACTCTGGACCGATTATTCTCCAACAAGTTGTTCCTGTCGAACAGAATGACACTGAGGAATCACTCGCAGAAAGAATATTAAAGGAAGAACACAAGCTTTATTCAAAGGCAATAGATTTAATTTCAAAAGGGAAAGTTCGAATCGAGGGTAGAAAGGTTTATATTGATGAGTAAGAAAAAATTACTCGTTATAGGAAGTGGCGGTAGAGAAGATTGTCTTGTCTGGAAGATATTACAGAGTCCACAAGTTGAAGAAGTCTATTGTTGTCCAGGAAATGCAGGTATTGCGAAAAGGGCGAAGTGCATAGATATTGATTTCTTAACTTCTTTTGATGCCTTAATTAATTTTGCACAAGAGAAAAATATCGATATGACTGTTGTGGGACCAGAATCTCCCTTAGTCGATGGAATCGTTGATGCCTTTGAATCAAGGGGTCTGAAAATATTTGGTCCTTCAAAAAACGCAGCAATGCTTGAAGGTAGCAAATCTTTTGCGAAAGAAATTATGACTTCCGCAAATGTGCCTACGGCTAAAGCAGAAGTTTTTGATAATGAAAAAGAAGCACTAAAATTTATAAAATCTCTAACCCTACCTTTTGTTATAAAAGCAGATGGACTTGCGGCAGGTAAGGGTGTTTCCATCAGTAAAAATATAGAAGAAGCCAAAAGTCAACTCAACGCTATTTTTGATGAAAAAGTTTTTGGTAATGCCGGGACAAAAGTTGTTATCGAAGAATTCTTATCCGGCGAAGAGGCTTCTGTTTTAGCTTTCGTTGATAATTCCACTATTGTAACCTTAGATTCTTCTCAAGATCATAAACCCATCTATGATGGTGATAAAGGACCAAACACAGGTGGTATGGGTGCCTATTCTCCTGCACCTATTGTTGATAAAAATATGTTAAGACAAATTCAGGAGACAATCTTAGAACCAACAATTAACGAATTAAGAAAACGTAACATTACTTACAAAGGAATTATTTACGCAGGAATTATGGTAACGAAGGAAGGTCCAAAGGTATTAGAATTCAATTGCAGATTTGGTGACCCTGAAACACAAGCTGTTCTTCCAAGATTAGAAAACGATATTGTGGAATTATTCGAAGCAACAATTAATAACCAATTATCATCCATCGAACTGAAGTGGAAAGAAAAATGGGCAGTATGTGTCATAGCAGCTTCTGACGGCTATCCGGGGAAATATGAAAAGGGAAAAGTCATCAACAACCTTGATTTAATCAAAGAGAATAATGATGCTATTATTTTTTATGCAGGAGTATCTGAAAACAATGGTAAGTTGATTACAAGTGGTGGAAGAGTTCTTGGTTTAACAACTCTCGACATCTTGCTTTCTGATGCCATAAAGAAGAATTATGAACTTTTGAAGAGAATTCACTTTGATGGAATTTATTATAGGCGAGATATCGGCTATAGGGCTTTGAAATCTGAATACAAAATATTTTAAGAGGCAAATAAATGAAAAAGGCAATTGTATCAATTATAATCGGAAGCGATTCTGATTTGGAGATTATTCAACATACTTGCGATACTCTTAAGAGTTTTGACATTAAATTCGATTTAAAAATTTTATCTGCCCATCGAACACCTGAATTATTGAGAAATTATATTAAGAAGATTGAGAAAAATGGAATAAAAATAATAATTTCAGCGGCGGGTTTTGCGGCTCATCTTCCCGGTGTTATTGCTTCGTATACTTATTTGCCTGTAATTGGTGTGCCATTAGATTCGTCATCACTCAAAGGGCTCGATTCATTACTCTCAATTGTCCAAATGCCTTCAGGTATCCCTGTCTTAACCACTACTATTGGGAGAGCGGGTGCGATTAATGCCGCTTTAGCGACGGTCGAGATTCTCGCAACAAGCGATAAGTCCTTAAAAACAAAATTAAATAAGTTTAGAAACGAACAAACAAAAAAAATCAAAGATAAAGATGAACTATTAGAAAGAATTGGTTATAATAAATACATTGCAAAGAAAAATAAGTAATTGTAGGGAACGCATATATGCGTTCCTATTCTACATAATACATCAACGAGGAAAACTATGGGAAAAGCAAAATTATTAATGGATGCAGATGTACTCAAAAAATCTATTAATGAACAAGCATCAAAAATATTAGAATTAATAAAGGAAAAAGAAAAAATCGCTATAATCGGCATCAGGACACGGGGTGTGCCTTTAGCTTCTCGTTTGAAAGAGATTCTTGATAAAAAAACCGGGTTGAATATCCCCATAGGAAAACTTGATATCACTCTTTATCGTGATGATTTATCGACAATTGACACTCAACCAATAGTCGGAATCACAGATCTGCCCTTTGACGTTACAGATAAAATCATAATACTTGTTGATGATGTCATATTTACGGGCAGAACTATCCGCGCCGCACTCGATGCGATTATTGATTTCGGTAGACCAAAATCGATTAAGGCATTTATTCTAATCGACAGAGGACTCAGAGAATATCCTATCCAACCTGATTTTTATAGCCTTAAAATCGAGACTAATTATAATCAGGTTGTGCAAGTTAGATTAAAAGAAGTCGATGGCACAGAAGAAGTTTTACTCGTTGATTTAAAGAAAAATTAAAAAAATTTAAAATGTAAAACTGACAACTGACAATCTAAAACTGTATGAAACCGCAGAGAGATGCTGAAACAAGTTCAGCATGACAGGATAAGGAAAGTGTCATTCCGAACTTGTTTCGGAATCTATTTGTGTCCATTGCGCCTTCTTTGCGAACTTTGCGGTTATATGTTTAATTAATTGTCTGTTGTCCGTTGTCAGTTTTAAATTGTTAATTTTATAAATATCCCTGTTAAATCTTATTTTAGAAGGGGAAAAAGATGAAACTAAAAAGCAGACACTTATTAGGACTTCAAGAGATGAGCAAAGAAGAAATTGAGCTCATTCTTGATAACGCAATCGGATTCAAGGAAATATTTACGCGAACCGTAAAAAAAGTTCCGACCTTAAGAGGAAAAACTGTAGTCAATCTATTTTTCGAGAATAGCACAAGGACACGAACATCCTTTGAAATCGCTGCTAAAAGATTAAGTGCTGATGTTATCAACTTCTCTGTTTCGACAAGCAGTGTAACAAAAGGTGAATCATTGCTTGACACTGCAAGGACAATTGAAGCGATGGGCTCTGACTTCATTGTTATGCGACATTCCTGTCCTGGAGCACCTCATCTACTCAGTAAACGACTCAAATCAGCCATAATTAATGCCGGTGATGGTTGCCATGAGCATCCCTCACAAGGGCTTCTGGATTTATTCACAATGCGTGAACATAAGAGAAAGATTGCAGGCTTAAAAGTTGTTATTCTCGGTGATATTCTTCACAGCAGAGTAGCACGCTCAAATATCTGGGGACTCTCAAAATTAGGTGCAAAGGTTACTGTTGTTGGTCCCAAAACACTTATTCCTCCACATATAGAGAAATTAGGAGTCGAGATTTGTTACGATCTCAAAAAAGGAATTAAAGATGCAGACGTAATTAACTTATTGAGAATTCAACTTGAAAGACAAAGAAAAAATCTTTTCCCAAGTATCAGAGAATACAAACTTCTATATGGTTTAACTCAGGAACGAATGAAATATGCAAAGCCTGATGTCCTGATTATGCATCCCGGACCAATAAACAGAGGTGTTGAAATCTCTCAGGAAGTGGCAGACGGTCCTTATTCAGTCATTATAGAACAAGTTACAAATGGAGTAGCAATAAGAATGTCAATATTATATCTTTTATCCGGAGGAGGAGACAAAAGTGTCGAAGATATTAATTAAAAATGGACGTGTCATTGATCCCAAAAATAAAATCGACGGATTATTTGATGTGCTTATTGATAAAGGCAAAATTGAGAAAGTGGCGAAAAATATCAAGATATCGAAAGTAAAAGTTATCGATGCAAAAGGGAAATGTGTTGTTCCCGGTCTGATTGATATGCATTGTCATTTAAGAGTGCCGGGAAGAGAAGATGAGGAAACAATATATTCAGGAACCTGTAGTGCAGCCGCAGGTGGTTTCACGAGTATTTGCACAATGCCAAATACTGACCCTGTAATAGATACACAAACAGGCGTAAAATTTATCATATCGCGAGCTCAAACTGATGGTGTTGTTAATATATTTCCAATTGCAGCAATAACAAAAGGCGCTCTTGGTGAAGAGATAACAGAATTCGGTGACCTGATATGGTATGGGGCAATTGCATTTAGCGATGATGGCAAACCCGTGATGAATGCAGAGATTATGCAACGCGCTCTTCAATATACAAGTATGTTTGATGTGCCAGTTTTATCTCACTGCGAAGATTTGAATCTATCGAGAGATGGCGTTATGCACGAGGGATATATGTCAACATTGTTAGGTTTACCAGGAATGCCATCTGTTGCTGAAAGTGCAATGGTTTCAAGAGATATAGAATTGGCTGAATCCTCTGGTGGCAGACTTCACATCTGCCATACAAGTGCAAAAAGGTCAGTTGAATTAATCAGAAAAGCCAAAAAGCGTGGTGTGAATGTTACCGCTGAAGTAACACCTCACCATTTAACTTTAACCGACGAATGCGTAACATCTTTCGATACTTATTTCAAAGTTAATCCACCTCTGAGAACAAAAGAGGACATTAAGGAGCTGATTAATGGAATTAAAGATGGAACGATAGATGTTATCGCCACTGACCATGCACCGCATACAGATATTGAGAAAGATATGGTATTTTTAGATGCACCTTTTGGAATGATTGGGATGCAAACAGCAGTTCCCGTTATTATGACTCACCTCGTTCATAAAAATATTATAAGCATTAACAAAATGGTTGAGATGATGTCTACAAATCCTGCTAAAATTCTCAGACTCAATAAAGGCTCTCTCGGAATAGGAGCAGATGCTGATGTTACAATAATTGACCCAGCAAAAGAATGGCTAATTAAAAAAGAAGATTTGCTATCAAGAAGCAGCAATTGCCCATTCTTAAATATGAAATGTAATGGTGGGATTGACACAACAATCGTTGGTGGAAAAATAGTTTATCAGAATAATAAAATCGTTAAATAAATATGTTTATAGAAGATGCAGAAATAATTCGAAATGATCAATTAACCTCAGATATTTTTTCTTTAATACTTTATTCTCCCCTAATATCTAAAGAAGCTAAACCCGGAAACTTTCTTCAGATTAAAATTTCCGATACGGATTATCCTTTATTAAGGAGACCTTTCTCAACCGCTAATAGAATTGATGATGATTCTATTGAAATAATTTATAAAGTAAAAGGACTTGGAACAAATCTTCTTTCAACAAAGTGTATTGGAGAAAAAGTCAATCTAATTGGACCTCTTGGAAATAGTTTTACTATCTGTAGGGGCGAGGTCACCTCGCCCTCAAATCACAATGTAGGAGCATATCGAGATACACCCCAAAATACAATACTAATTGCCGGAGGTATGGGCATTGCACCCATAATATTCCTCGCATCTACTCTAAAAGAAATGGGAATCAATTTCCAAATCTTCTATGGAGCCAAAACAAAATCTGAATTAATCTACATTGACCTGTTAAGAACTTACACTGATAATGTTTCACTAATTACAGATGATGGCTCATACGGTAAACAGGGGCTGGTAACTGAATTTGTTGTTGAAGAACTAAAAAATGAAAAATATGCAAAAGAACATCACAACAAACTTAAATTGTTTGCTTGCGGACCACATCCTATGCTAAAGGAGATATGTAGAATTTGTAATCAACTATCGATCGATTGTGAAATATCTCTTGAGGAAAATATGGCTTGTGGTTTCGGAGCTTGTATGGGATGCATTACAAATACACTGACAGGTTACAAAAGAGTCTGTTATGATGGACCCGTTTTTAAAGGATCAGAACTGATTTTCGAATGATAAAAAAATTAAACCACAGAGAATACTGAGGTTTTATCAATTGAAAACTGACAACGGACAACTGACAATTAAAAATCATCATTCTGAGCCGAAGTCCTGAGTGAAGCGAAGGAACAGCGAAGAAACTCGTATTTTATTTTTCATTATAAGTTGTCTGTTTGAAGTTTTAAATTTCATTATCTTGTATAACCTGTTAATCATGTCTATTTATTGGTTTGTTTTTCTCTGTGTCGTCTGTGGTTAAACTAAATCATTATGGTCTCATTAAAAGTTAACATAGCTGGATTAGAACTCAAAAATCCGATAATAACCGCATCAGGAACGTTCGGTTATGCAGAGGAATTTGAGGATTTTATTGATTTATCACAATTAGGTGCAATAATTGTCAAAAGCATAAGTCTCAAACCACGTCAAGGCAACAAGCCACCGAGAACAGTGGAAACACCTTCCGGAATGTTAAATGCTATCGGACTACAGAATGAAGGCGTGGAAAAATTCCTCTCAGAAAAATTACCTTACCTTGAAAAACTAAAAACTGTTATCATTGCAAACATAGTCGGTGACTCGACAGACGAATTCAAAGAACTTACGAAAATTCTTAATTTACAAAACGGGATCGACGCATTCGAAGTCAATATATCCTGTCCAAATGTTAAAAAAGGTGAAATGTCTTTCGGCACCTCTCCTGATTTAACTTTCGAGGTAATTAGTACTATAAGAAATATCACTGAGAAACCAATTATTGCAAAACTTACGCCGAACGTTACTGATATAACGGTCATAGCAAAATCCGCAGAAGATGCGGGAGCTGACGCCCTCTCACTAATCAACACAATTGTGGGAATGGTTGTGGATATTGAGACCAGAAAACCTGTGCTTGGCAATATAACAGGAGGTTTATCAGGTCCAGCAATAAAACCAATCGGGCTTCGAATGGTATATCAAGTTACAAAAAAAGTTAAAATACCCGTTATTGGAATTGGTGGAATAATGAATTATAAAGATGCATTGGAATATCTTTTAATTGGAGCAAAGGCAGTTCAAATTGGAACGGCAAATTTTATCAATCCAAGAGCGACAATCGAGATTATTAATGGAATAAGAAAATTCCTTGAAGAGAAAAATATCTCTGATATAAACGATTTTATCGGAACATTAAAACTGTAGGGAACGCATATATGCGTTCCATCCAAATAGAATTTAACCGAGAAAAACGTGCGATGAATTTCTTTGAGAAAATCGAACATATTCAGAACAAAAATAATTCGTTTTTATGCATCGGTCTCGATATTGATTTAGAAAAAATTCCTCCTCATTTGCATAATTGTAATGACCCTATATTTGAATTCAACAAATCAATTATTGATGCCACAAAAGACCTTGTCTGTGCCTATAAACCCAATCTTGCCTTCTATGAACAATACGGAATGAAAGGTTTAGAGGCTCTTATCAAAACCATAAAATATATTTCTTCTCAAATCCCAATCATAGCAGATGCGAAAAGAGGAGATATTGGCACTACTTCAAAAGCTTATGCTAAAGCTATTTTCGAAGAACTCTCCTGTGATGCTACAACAGTTAATCCTTATCTTGGTCACGATTCTTTTGTTCCATTTCTTTCTTACAAAGATAAGGGCATTTTTATTCTGTGCCTAACTTCTAATGAAGGTGCTAAAGATTTTCAGATGCCGAACCACCTCTATTTGAAAGTGGCTCAAAGTATTAAAGAATGGAATATGAACAATAACTGCGGTCTCGTGGTTGGTGCTACATACCCGGAACAGTTAAAAGAAATCAGAAATATCGCAGGCGATTTACCTTTCTTAGTTCCCGGCATTGGTAAACAAGGTGGTGACGTCACTGCAACAGTGGGTTATGGTATGAATAGCAAAAAACGAGGATTGATTATCAACGCATCAAGGTCTGTGATTTATGCATCAAATGATAAAAATTTTTCTGAATGCGCAAGAAAGGAAGCACTCAGACTAAATGATTTGATAAATAAAGTTAGAGAGGAATTTAATTTATTATGAATATTGAAGAGAAAAAAGAGATTTTAGCAAAAACAGGTGCATTCTTAGAAGGACATTTCCAATTATCTTCCGGTCTCCATAGTAAATACTATTTCCAATGCGCCCTCATTATGCAATTCCCTGATACTACTGAAATGATATGTAAAGACCTGGCAAAAAATTTCTCAGAAACTAAAATAGATAAGGTTCTCTCCCCCGCTTTAGGTGGGATAATTGCTGGATATGAGATGGCACGAGCTTTAAAATGCAAATCCATCTTTGCCGAGCGTGAAGAAGGCAAAATGACTCTGCGTCGAGGATTTCAAATCACACAGGGGGAAAATGTTTTAATTGCTGAAGATGTAACAACAACTGGCGGTTCAGTTCTTGAATTAGAACAAATAGTCAGAAAACATAGTGGAAATGCAGTAGGGTTTGTTGCCTTTGTAGATAGAAGTGGTGGAAAATTCAAACCCGTTAAAAAATTTGTCTCCTGGTTTCAAATGGAAATTGAAAACTATCAACCAACCTCTTGTCCACTCTGCAAAGACGGCATCACCCTCATTAAACCAGGCAGCCGTAAATAAAAACATTTAGACAGGATAACAAGATTAACAAGATAATTAATAAAATTTAAAATGTAAAACTGACAACTGACAATCTAAAACTGTATGAAACCACAGAGAACGCAAAGTAGTCGCAAAGAAACGCAGAGAGATATTATAAAAATACAATGGTGCAGGATAGATATCCTGTCCATCTTTAATTAATTTAGAATTTTATTTCTTTGCGATCTTCGCGCCTTCTTTGCGAACTTTGCGGTTATATGTTCAATTAATTGTTTGTTGTCCGTTGTCAGTTTTTAATTGTCAGTTTGACATCGTTCTTCGTGGTTCCAATATTTCCTATTCAATCTGTTTTTTGCAGTTTGCTTTTTCTACCACTAAAAAGATTTTCAATACCTGAAATTCCTCTATCTACTCCTTTGGTAACAAATACCGCAACTTTATGGGCTACTTTCTCAACAAATTCCTGACCGGCATCAATCCCCATATTCATATATCGTATTTGTAACAATCCTTTCCAACCAAATGGCATCCCTAATACCAAATCAAAATCCTGCAACATCTCTTGAACCCAATCTAAAAGGAGATTGACACGCCTAATATTACCTTCGCTCAAACTTGTCCCTCCCAAACTCAACAAATCAGATATGCTAATCTGTTTTATCCTGAAAGCTTCGACTAATTCTCTAAATTTTTCAGAAGGATAAACTCTGGGAACTGCTCTATACCCAGATTTAATAACATTAAACATACTTTCAAGAGGATGAAGACTTATCCCTGGCACAACTAAATCAAATGTCAAATCGAAGATGCGAATAATGCGAAGATTAAAGACGGAATAAATCCCTAAAGCAATATTATGCAAATCAAATGGATTATAATCATTGTGCAAACGATACACAGGTCCGGAATAAACCGAAGGAGCATTAAAACCGTCAGCAAAACCCAATCCTACAATAAAACTAATGCACAAAACAAAAATAATAATTCTTTTTCTCATTCAATAATCCTTTAATAAATATCTTTTACAATTATGCAGTGATTGTTTCAAAAATCTTTTTATGAACAAAAGGATGAGATTGCTTCACGATAAGACTGTTCGCAATGACACCACTCTTACTTTCTGTGTCATTGTGTGATCAAATGTTCCCTCTGTGTCATTGCGAGGAGGCTTTAGCCGACGAAGCAATCTCGTCCTTATAAGTTCTTAAACAATCACTTATACAATTAATCGTAAAAAGCCAGAAAACTTATAACTATCAGAAATACGAATGCAAGTAAAAAATGGGTCTTAACAAAATTCTATGCTAAAAGGAACTTCATAAAAAAAATTTCAGATAGGATAAACAGGATTAACGGGATTCATAAAAGAATAATAGATTTCTCTTGTTAATCAAATAAGTTTCTAAATAATCATTCGAAAAAGTTATAAAGAGCTATTAGTTTTTTTCGACTTTTTTCTGGTAACTGGAAGGGATTATTAGGACAGGACATTCTGCGTGCCTGGTTATCTTTTCCATAACATTGCCAAAGAGAATGGTTTGAAGCGAACTTCTCCCCTGTCGTCCTATGACAATAAGGTCAACATTCTGCTTACGAGCGAATTCAAGGATTTCCAGATACTCTTTTCCAATTCTTATTTCTACTTCAAACCGTATATTTGGGGGAATTCGGGGTGTATAAGAAGTGGTAATCTTTGTCTCAATATCTTGTTTTGCTTTTTTATCCACATCATCAACTTCATACAGATAAGTTTGCCAGAATTGCGATTCTGGTTCTGGTATAATATGTAATAAAGTAAGTTTACAATCAGGATAATGGGAGGCTTGTTCGACAGCATAGTCAAAAGCAAAATCAGCATTTTCCGAAAAGTCAGTACAGAATAAAATATGTTTGAAATAATGAAACTCCTGTTTCGGTTCATTGCTTTGATCCATATTCATTTTCTTACCTTGTCAAATTCGGTATAAATAAGGAAATTTCTGGGAATGCCGTTAGAATAGCAGATGCCACTATTAAGGCACCCAAAAAGGGCAAGGCGCCTTTAAAAATCGTCTGTAAAGAAATATCCCGTTCAATACCATTAACAACATATACGTTGATGCCAACAGGTGGTGAAATGACACCCATCTGAGTTACCACGACAATCATAACCCCAAACCATATAGGGTCATACTTTAAACTCATTATAACAGGAAAGAAAATTGGAGTCGTAAGTAGGACAAGTGCAAGAGCATCCACAAAACATCCGGCAATTAAATAGAAAAAAATGATAAGGGCTATAATGAACCAGCCTGGCATACTCAATCCTGCAAGCCATTCAGCTAAATCGAAAGGTAGTCTTGTTATAGCTAAAAAATGCCCAAACATCACGGCACCCGCTACAATAATCATAACCATACACGATGTTCGGACAGTTTCATGTAAAGATTTAATAAAACTCTTGAAAGTCATTTGCCGTCTTATAACGGCTATAATTAGAGTCGCTGCGGCTCCAATGGCAGCCGCTTCTGTTGGCGTGAAAAAACCTAAGAACATTCCACCAATCACAGTTATGAAAATTATAATTGTTTCAGATACTCCAGCAAGCGATTTAAATTTCATTTTCCAGGATGAACGAGGTCCGGCAGGTCCTAAATTCGGATTTATTTTACAATTGAAGTAAATCGTAAGACAAAATAAAAAAGCTATCAGCAATCCGGGTAAAATCCCTGCCAGAAAAAGTTTACCGATGGATTGTTCGGTTAAAATAGCATACACAATAAAAACCACACTTGGCGGAATCATAATACCTAAACTACCAGCCGATGCTACAACTCCACTGGCTAAACCCATATCATATTTGTATCGCTTCATTTCTGGTATGGCAACCGCAGCCATTGTGGCAGCCGTTGCTGGGCTTGACCCGCAAATAGCTCCAAAACCTGTGCAGGCTCCGACTGTAGCCATCGCCAAACCACCCGGAAGCGAACCTAACCAATGATAAGCTGTATCAAACAAACGCCGACTTATGCCAGAATGAAAGGCAATCTGTCCCATAAAAACAAATAACGGTATTACAATTAAACTATACGAAGAAAAAGTGGAATATAAATCACTTACTGTCATACTCAAAGCGGCGTGCGGAGATACAAGTATTGCAAATCCAAAAGCCCCTACAATAGCCATAACAAAAGCTACAGGCAAACTGCTCATTAATAAAATGACCAATAAAATACAACCTAATATTCCCATTTGTGTATGAGTCATAATTCAACAATTACCTTTTCTGGATGTAATAGATTATAAAAAATTATAAGAGCAACCAACATACAGGAGATTGAAATTACATACAATATCCAGAATACCGGAACCTGTAAGGTAAGAGTTACTTCTCCCCTATCAAACAGTTCTTTTCCATATTTTATACTTTGTATCGCCAGCAAACTAAATAACAAAATAGAAAGAATACGAACAATTGCATCGACTATGATGCGTCCCCTTTTAGATAACTTATGAAAAAAGTAATCAATCGAAACATGACCCTTCACAGCTGTAGTATAAGGTAAAGAACAGGTAATCGTAATAGCACCAGCAATCATTACAATATCATAAGCCCCTTTAAAAGAAATTCTGAAGATTCGGCAGATAACATCAATACAGGTCACGGACATTGCAACCAAAATTCCTATTATTGAAATAGTCAGGAATAATAAAGTTATTTGTCTGAGCAACTTAAAATAAAATGTAGGGAACGGTTTCACACCGCTCCCTACGGATGAAGAATTATCTTGGTCTTTCATTCGTCAGTTTCAACTTCCTTTTTGTTTTTTTATCAATCCCTGCAAGTCTTTCAAAAAGGCTTCACCGGGTAATTGTTTTTCCTTCATATTCTTTACATAATCATCCAATACGGGTTTGATTTTTTCTATCCACAAAGGTTTTTCTGATTCGGGAATAGAGATAAATTCGTGCTTCAGTTCCTTTACAAATGCAGAACCTTCCTCATCAGCCTTATCCCAGGCTTCTCCGTGTTTAAGAATATATTTTTCATTTGTCTCATTGAAAATCTGCTTAATATCATCCGGTAACTTATCCCATTTCTCTTTATTCATAGTAACAAACATAGCGGTTGTATAACCGATGAAGGAAGTATCAATTACATAATCAATAACCTCTCCCTGCTTCCAACCTTTGAGTGTTTCAATTGGACATAAAGTGGCTTCTACTACACCTTTTTGTAAAGCTTCATAGGTTTCGGGCTGGCTCATTCCTACAGCATTTCCGCCAAGGCTTTCAACAATTTTAGTAGAAAGACCAGTGGCTCTGACTTTTAATCCTTTCATATCTTCCAATTTCCGCACCGGTTTTTTACTCGCAAGAATTCCAGGACCATGAGCATGAATATAGAGAATGTGTGTATCATTAACTTCTGCTGGTTTATATTTCTTAATCATTTCATTCGCAACTTTCGTGGCAGCCATACCATTTGGATATCCCAAAGGCAAATCTAATCCTTCTAACAAAGGAAAGCGA